>Ga0247608_10002615_pt1 | contig 22126 bp, 17 predicted proteins | sample 176DNAGHGlowgp2_FD_193490 | JGI IMG/M metagenome (GOLD analysis project Ga0247608, IMG submission 193490) | Sheep rumen microbial communities from Palmerston North, Manawatu-Wanganui, New Zealand - 1766 DNA GHGlow gp2 | ecosystem: Host-associated > Mammals > Digestive system > Stomach > Rumen ...
TAGCTTCTAAATAGTAGCAAGCAATATGACTTGCAAACAAAATAGGAAGAACAATAAGAGGTATGACAAGAATGAACAACAAGACGTCTAAAAAAGCTAACGTGGCGGCTAAAATTAAAAAAAGGCCACACATGACACTGACCAAAATATAGGATGAAGTGTTTTGCTTAAGACGCGAAAAAGAAGCTACACGTAATGGGTCTTTCATTATTTTTTCCTCTTATTGAGCTTTGCAATTGATTGCACGGCCTTTGCTAATTGTGTCTCATTAATTGTTTCAACCGGTCGAGATTCAATAGCCTTAATCAATGAAGGTAAACGCTTTCTTTGAATAATATAAAATTGTTTTGAATCGCTTTGAACTTCAACTTTGCAGTCATCGTTAATTAAAACAATACCGATCATCAAAGATGCGTCGATACCTGTAGAAGAAGACAATTTACTCGTCATATTTTTTGATTCGTTATATGGATTATCTGTATAGCATTTCTTGCCTTTATGAGAAATGAAAATCAAAGATTTATCTAAATATTTACCAATTAAATCACCTTGGTAATACTTTGAAAGAATGACATAAATATATTTATCGCCGAACAAAATGTGATCTACAGTAGCGTTTTTAGATGAATCAATCTTAAAAACAAATTGATTTATAAGATAATAATCATTATCTAAAGCCACTCTATAAACTTGTTTATAAAAATGAATTTGGAAATTCTTACGACGATATGCTCCAACAATTGGAACATAGAGGCAAAAACCAACAAAAATAGCCAAAACAATTGGCACAATGATGACAAATGCGAGTTGGACGGTATTAAGTTTAGCGAGAATGATAAAATCTGTCATATAAAATAGTATAGCAAAAATGACCTTAAAAATTAAGGACATTTTAAAAGTTTATTTAGTCAAAAATAGTTTCGTTATTTTTAACTGCATTGATAATGCGATCTATTTCTTCTTTACCAACTTTACGAGACATAGTAGGAAGTTCATCTAAAGAGAACCATCTCACATCATCTGTTTCGTATTCATGGGCATGTAATTTGCCTTTAAGTTTGGCTTCAAAAACAATCAAATATTCAGGCACGTATACCCCGGTTTTGAATGGAGTACGGTTGAGAACACCCACTAAACGAGTGACTTCAATATCCGCACCAGCTTCTTGAGTAGATTCATTAATTGCAGTCTGAGCAGGAGAATCATATAAGTCTGCCCAACCTCCAGGAAAGGAATAAGTCCCACTATTAGCTTCTCTAACCATGAGTAATTTGTCTCTATTTTCATTTAAAATAATAGCGCGAACAGATACACTTGGTGTAGGATAAATATCTCGTGAAAAATAGTTCGGTCTATGAAACTCAATTTCCATCAATTTTTCCATCATTTCAAGAGTCAAATCATTGATCTGTTGATAGTTAGTTATGGCATATGGATCCTTAGAAAAAACCAATCCAATTTTAGCGATGGATTGGATTTTCAAAATGTAATCGTAAAGTTCTTTTGTGTCCATTATTCTTCGGAACTATTATCAGACATATAGTTCTCAAAAACTCTCAAGAAATTTTGTTGATTAACGGCTTCTAATTCACCGTTAACTGCAAAGGAAATTCGACCTGTTTCTTCAGAGACAACAACGGTAATTGCATCGGAAATTTCAGAGATACCAATCGCCGCTCTATGACGGGAACCATATTTACCAGCAAATGGTTTTGTGGTTGGTGTGAAGAAGACACTTGCCGCAATGATTTCGTTACCATGGATAACTACAGCACCATCATGTAATCTAGTACCAGGATAGAAGATTGTAAGTAATAATTCTGGAGTAACAGGAGCATGAACAGGAACACCATTTTTCATAATGTCTTTTAGTGTAGTGTTCTTTTCAAAAGTCATAATTGCGCCGATACGGGCGTTAGAGAGAGAAATAACTGCTTGCTCAACATTCTTATAAAGAAGTTGAGAATCATAGATTTTTTCAATACCAAAGTTCGCAGCTTTAGCAACTTGTCTAGAAAATGGATTAGCGATAAATTTACGTAAATCACCAAGATTAGCAAAAAATGTAACGGCTAAACATGCAGCGGCGACAAAAGCGGCTAAAACAGCAACAACGAAAAGATTAAAGATAAAGGCAACAAGGAAGATGCCTAAAGCGATGCCAAGGAAAATGAAACTCACTTTACGTTTTGCGACTTTAAATAAAACAAAAAATAATCCACCAAAGATTGCAAGAATCAATACTAAGGAGACAATGAAATATACTAATCCGTTATCCCAAGCAAAGGTCATATCTCTTTTCCTTTCTAATAATGCTGCATTTTAATGATATATATTTAATAATATATTTTCAATAAAAGATGAAACTAACCACTTATTTTAACGATTGTTGGCGCGCTTTTTTGTTTTCTTTTGGCAAAACCTTTCTTATGTTTGGCAAAGTAATTTTTCAAAGCTTCTTCGCCTTTATCAGTGGTTCTTAAATAGAGTTTTTTGGTTTCTGGATCAAAGACTTTCCCAATGAGTCCTTTTCTAAATAACATTAATGTTAAATGGCAAATCTTCTTACTTGAATAAGAAGTTAATGTGCCAAAACTAGCGATGTTAGAAAAAGGCATGACCTCATCGTCAACAATACCCACTAGAATCTTATAAATTCCTTCGTTTAATGGATAATAAGATTGTTTGTTTAATTCAGAAATTGTTAATAGTACTTTACAGTAAGTTTGATTGAGTTCAAATTGTTTCATAGTAATTAGTAGTATAGCCGTTTACATATTTGAGGTCAAAGACATTCTCTATTGAGAAACATAAACTTCTTATGTAGAATAATGGCAGAAACGGAGATTTATACATATGCCTACTCCTCATAATAGTGCGAATCCTGGTGATTTTGCTAACGTTGTTTTAATGCCTGGTGATCCTTTAAGAGCCAAGCTTATCGCTGATACTTATCTTCACGATGTCAAGTTAGTGACTAGTGTTAGAAACATTTACGGTTATACCGGTTATACCAAAAACGGAAAGAAGATTTCTGTTATGGCTTCAGGTATGGGTATGCCATCTATTGGTATCTACTCTTATGAGCTATTTACCCGCTATAATGTCGATGCGATTATCCGCGTTGGTACATGTGGTGCATACCAAGAAGATATTAACCTATTTGATATCATTGTTGCTAACGTTGCTTCTACTGATAGTAACTGGGCGCATCAATATAATTTAGATGGTCATTTCTCGGCTGGTGCAGACTTTGATTTAACAATGGCCGCAGTCAATGCTGCAAGAAAGAAAAACATCCCAGTTCACGTTGGTAACGTTCTTTCTGCTGATATCTTCTATAACGCTGATAAAGAAGGCTGGAAGAGATGGGCTGACATGAACGTTTTAGCGGTTGAAATGGAAGCTTTCTCCTTATATTGCAACGCTGCTAAATGTAAGAAAAAAGCCCTTTGCTTATTAACAGTTAGTGACTCTTTCTTAATTAAAGATGAGCTCACTCCTGATCAAAGACAAAACGGCTTATTAAGAATGATTGAAATCGGCATTGAAACCGCTGAACAATTCGCTAAATAAATTATTCCCTAAGGTACGCATCTTAATGCTAGATAAGGTGCGTGCTTTTTTTATTTTCTAGAAATCTTTCTATATAAAATTAATAAGGAATTAAGCACGAGTACCACGGTTAATCCGGTATCCGCGATGACTGGAACGGCCATTGGAATGGCGTTACCAAAGATTAAAACTAAGATGGCAACAATAGCTTTAATGGCTAAGGCAAATATGATGTTAAAGATAGCGGTATGACGAGCGATTCTCGCGATCTTAACTGACTCATAAACTTTCACTGGATTATCGTTCATAATGACGACATCAGCATTTTGAACAGCAATATCAGAACCAATCGCACCCATCGCAAATCCGACGTCACTTCTCATGATACTTGGAGCGTCGTTAATACCATCACCAACGAAAGCCACATTCTTATTAAATGAAGACATTTCAGATTCTAAAATTTCGGTCTTTTGTTCTGGTGTTAATTCACTATAAACTCGATCAATGCCAAGCTCCTTTTGTAAGGCTAAAGCGTTATCATTTTTATCACCTGTTAAAAGGACAACTTCCATTTTTTCTTTGTGTAATAAGCGCACCATATCATAGGCTTCTTTTTTAACCTCATCATTTAATACAACATAACCTAAATATTGATAGTTTTTTTGGCAATATACAACGGTGCCTTGTTCTTCGTTATCATCGACTTTGACACCACTTTTTTTCATGAATGAAATGTTACCAGCATAGATTTCATCGCCTAAATAATCGGTATAAACGCCACCACCGGCAATTTCTTTGAATCCTCTTTGTTTAGCGGCTAATGCCTTAGTATCAACATCATGACATATTGCTTTAGCAATTGGGTGAGTCGATAAGCATTCAACAGCATATAAAGAGTTCATTAATTCTTCTTGACTAATTCCTTCAGCCGGAACAATCTTTTGTACCGAGAAGACACCATGTGTTAATGTACCTGTTTTATCAGTAACGATTTTTCTTAAATCGTTGATTTCATCCATATAGTTAGTGCCTTTAATGACAATCCCATTTTTAGAAGCTAAACCAATGGCGGCAAAATAAGCAAGTGGGACAGAAATGACAATTGCGCATGGACAACCTGTCACTAGAATCTTTAAGCCAGAGATAACATATGTTCTCCAATCTTGCGTAATTAATCCACCGATTAGTAAGACTAATGCGGATAAAATGACAATGGCTGGAGTGTAGTATTTGGCAAATTTAGCAATGAATTCATCGGCTTTACTTTTCTTTTCACCACTAGAAGAAATTAAATCAATAATTTTAGCAACAGCACTATCTTCGTATTTCTTATTTGTTTTGATTTTAATGGAGCCAGATTTAACGATACAACCCGCTAAAACGTTAGGTTCATTAACATTAGTTAATACTGGGACAAATTCACCTGTTAAAGAAGATTTATCAACATAAGCTTCGCCTTCGATAACTTCACCATCAACTGGAATCATTTCACCAGTACTAATAGAAACGATATCACCGATTTCTAATTGTTCTGGGTTGACTTTAATGATTTCATCATTCTTCACTAAATTAGCATATTCGACTCTTAGTTGAACGGCATTCATGACAGCCACTTTACTTCTATTAGTGGCAATTCTTTCAACAATTTGACCAACTTGGAATAAACCAACAACCATCATGCCTTCCATAGCGCAGTCAATACCCATATCAACATGCCCTTCTATTAAATAAATAATAGAAAGAGCGGTTGTGGCTAATACCGCGATAGTAATTAATAAATTATGATCAATGATGTTTCTTAAGTGTCTAATATGCATGATGACACGCCACATCACGTCATAAGCAAGTAATAAAGATGTCGCGGTATAGATAGCAAAACTAATCCAACCAGTGGAATCATAGTTTTTAACTATGACCATGTTAACAACCATCACAATAACGGCAATAATAACTCTAATTAATAAGAACCACATGCTTTTAGTAAATAAGCGTGGCGCATTATCATTTTTCTTTTCATTACTTAATTCATATATTTCTAAAGGATCACTTTCCACTTCAGCAATTATTTTAGAAATTTGTTCCACTGATAAAGGTTTATTTTTATAAGTAACGAACATTTTGTTCGTTGAGAAATCAATATGGCAATAACTAATGCTTTCGTGTTTGCTTAAATGTTCTTCTGATTTATGAGCGCAGTTAGGGCAATCAAAACCAGAAATGTGATAAGTCTTTTTGATTTCTTTTTCTTCTAAATCATAAATATCAAGTGGGTCGCTCTCCACTTCTGCGATGATGTTTTTAATTTCTTCTACACTATTAGGCTCTTCCTTAAAGGTAATGTACATCTTATTAGTGGAGAAATCGATATGACAATAATCAACGTTAGAATGTTTACCTAAATGTTCTTCTGACTTATGAGCGCAGTTAGGACAATCAAAGCCTGAAATGTGATATGTTTTCTTTTTCATAACTATTCTTCCTCCATAACGTGATCATAAGCGACCCCAATCAAAAGTCTGATGTGTTTATCTTTTAACGAATAGAATACTTTGGTCTTTTCTTTTCTTGTTCTTACTAAGTCAGCATCTTTTAAAACTTTGAGTTGATGAGACACTAAAGATTGAGAAGCTCCAATTTCACTCGCAATATCATTAACGCATTTTTCGATCATGCAGTCTAAAGTTTGGCAGCTTGAGCAATTATGTTCATGTTCGCAGTGTCCACAGTGACATAAAGAATCATCGAGTAAAGCGAGCATAATCTTTAATCTAGTTTTATCGGAAGCTGTAACGAGAAGCTTTTCCATTTTACTAATTGTGTCGAGTTTAACGTTTTTCATACTTTTGACCTCGATGATATTATATGAATGTTCGTTCATATTTGCAACTAAAACATGAATGGTCATTCATATTTCATTTTAAAAAAATATTAAAAGCCAATAATTAAACAAGTTAAATAGCCTAAAGAAACCGCAATTGCAAAGCAAATTCCTAAAACAATTAATGTCTTTTTAATTTCTTTATGTCTAATTAAAATCATTAAACCTAGGCCAGAATTAACGAGTAATCCAGCGAATAAAGCACCAAAAGATAAGGTATTAGATAAATATAATTCGGTAATTAAAACGCTTGATGCACAGTTAGGAATTAAACCAATTATAGAAGTAAATAAAGGCGCTAAATAACGATTAGAAATCATAAAGTTAGCGAAGTTTTCTTCGCCGACAAAACCAATCAATAAACCTAATGCGAGATTAATAATTAAAACATAAGCGAATATTTTTAAAGAATGGATTAATGGGTGCACAAGGTGCGCGTGTATAGGCGTATTCTCGTGATGATGGGTATGACATTCTTTTTCTTCTTCGATATGATCAACGTCTTCGACATGTTGTTTTCTAACTATTAAATCGATTAAAAGGCCAAAAAGGATACCTGCAACGAGTTTTAAACCGATGAGTGGGAAAATCATCAAGGTCTTTTCGTTCCACGCTGCTAAAAGGATTAAAAGGGCTTCATCGCTGCAAGAAAGGAAAACCGCAATTAAAGTTCCAATAGTTATAAACCTTTTAATATATAAATCAGCGGCTACGACTGATGTACCACATTGAGGAATTAAACCAAAAAGCGCGCCAAAAATGGGAGAAGTTTTCTTTCTTTTAACTAGAAAGTTAGAAACTGGAGTTTCAATAAAAGATAAAATGACATGGAAAAGGAAAACGAAAGCGAAGATTAAAACGCTATCTTTTAATGCATCTAATAAGATATTTAAGAATAATTCCCATGTCATAAGTTTTTATTTATTGGAAAGATGGCGAATCGTCAAAGTGTTTGTAGTATTGATAATTTGTTACTTCGCAAGACCATTCTTGTTCGGATTCATCGTATATTTTAAGGAACATGTTAATTCCTTCAAAATACCAATATGTTTTGCTCTCTACATTATAGATATCAGTATCAATACCAAGAACTTTTGCAGTGCCAGAGGACTTAACGCCGTTAATAGCTTCGACATTAAAAATGTCAGAATAAAGACTACTAATCGCGCCCACTAAAGAATTAATAACATCTAATGTTGTCATATTACTAAAAGTTGGAACGACTGGAGCATAGCTTTCCCATTCTCCGTTATGTAAAACATCTTTAGTATAGTATTCATAATTACCATCTTTAAGATGAGCAAAATAAGATGTATTGTAGGAGTCTTTTTTAAAAGTATTGATATAAATATCATTATCAACGATTTCAAGAGTGCCTTTTTCTTCGTTAAACCACCCAACTTTTAATTCGCACATAAAATTATTGGGGGCGGTATTTTTAAAGGTTGGTCCGTTATCAACATTAAAAGAACAAGCAGATAAACATAATAACGAAGCACAAATAAGAATCAACTTTTTCATTTTGATCTCCTAATTTTTTAAAATTAATGGAGCACGCGACGGGAATCGAACCCGCACGATTAGCTTGGGAAGCTAAAGTTCTACCACTAAACTACGCGTGCATGTAATCTATTGTATCTTAAAAGATAATTGTTTCAACAAAAAAGAAAAAGACGGCTTAGCCGTCATTCTCTTCTATTTGATTTATTTAACAATCAATTTACCTGATGTCATTGATACACTAATTTGAGCTGGACCACTACCAAATTTATAAGTGCTGTTATTAACTGAACATTCTCTTTCAGTGACAACGTCACCAGAAGTTTTACTCACTTTGACTGTACCACCATCACTAGGAAGAGTTAAATTGATTTTACCGCTTGTTAAATCAAAATCAGCATTATCAATAGCAGTAAATCCTGTGGTGATTGTGCCACTAGTCAAATCCGCATCAAAATCTTTAGCGGTGATGTCTTTAATTTCAATATCGCCACTTGTTAAATCAACATCAACATTATCAGCAGCGATTTTATTAATATTAGCCTTACCAGAAGTCATATCAATATTGACGTCTGTTGCGGTAATAGATTCCGCTTTTAAAGAACCACTAGTGAGATCGACATTAACGCTTTCAAGTCCAGGATGATAAGTAACTGTTAATTCTTTGGTGTAGCCAAACATTTTGGAGCACCAAGTATTAGAGGCAAAGAATTTAATCATTAATTTGCCGTTATCAATATAGCTATGAACCCATTCTTTTTCTTTTTCTAAATCAGTCACTTCTTCGACTTTAACACCAGTAATCGTTTCATCTTCCACTAAGGTGACTGAACCACTAATCCAATCGATGTCTAAAGAGGTAATTTCTTCAGTATATGTTTGATTACCCGCTAAATATTTATCCGCATTAGCGTAATGCCCAACATGTGTACCACAACTTGTTAAGGATAAAACCATTAATCCTAATAAACCTAAGGTTATATGTTTTCTCATAATTAGTACCTTCTTGATTATCTAATATTATAACTACTTTTATATAAAGAAAAAGTAGGAACAAATCCTACTTAATAATCTTTCTGGTGGGTACTGACGGGATCGAACCGCCGACCTTCTGTACGTCAAACAGATGCTCTCCCAGCTGAGCTAAATACCCAATTTGCTGGTGCCGACTACAGGAATTGAACCCGCAACCTACTGATTACGATTCAGTTGCTCTACCAATTGAGCTAAGTCGGCAGGTCTAATTCGCTTTAAGTCGCTTAAATATAATAGTAGAAAACTATTTATGTTGCAACAAACAATTTAATTTTTTATAAGGCTATGCCTTTTTTCTTCTTGGAATTGGGGAGAAGATATAGGATAGATTTTCTCTTTTACAAATTCTTTGAATAGCGAATTTTCCTTGCGTCATAGCAATTGGTAAGCCACCAGGTCCTTGCATCCATTGACCAGATAAATAGAAATTATCGAGTCCTTTGAGTTTACCATGATGTGAGAACATACCTTGCTTATGGGTAAAATAGAAGCCCATATAAACGCCATTAGAGGTATTGACGTAACGTTTAAAGGTATAAGGAGTACAAACGTCTAATGTTTCAATTGAATCGGCTAGTTCAGGATTATGTTTAATAATTCTATCTTTGACTATTTCAGCGATATCTTCCTTATATTGTTCATAGGCTTTTCGATCTTTAAGAAGTTCTTTATAGAAAGGATATTCCGCACTACTTTGCGTTAATAAAACAGAAAGAACAGTCTTATCGCCTCTAGTAAAGGTTGGATCATAAGAATAGCTTCTTACTGTAATATGGTTAGTAAAGCGACCACCGACATCAAATGGTTCACATTCGAAAGAATATGGAATTGGTAAATTGTTATCTTTTTTAACAGTGTAGCTAATTAAGACACAACTTGGAGAATGGTCTTTAGTAGCATTAAATCTCTTATCAAAACCTGGAAGTTGATATTGGTCTCTTAAGAGTTTCTTTAAAGTATAGTTTGGATCTAAACAAGAAACGACATAATCACTGTGGATGACTTGTCCATTACTTAATTTCACCCCTACAGCTTTGTTATTTTTAACGATGATGTTATCCACATTAGCGTTCAACTTTAATGTTCCGCCTAAAGAGAGGAACTTTTCTTTCATGCGTTCCACCATTGGTTTACTTCCACCCATTGGAATACCACCATCTCCATTAACAACAGTCGCATAACTATAAATCATAGAGAATAAGTTATTGCCACCAGTTTGACAAGTTGTTAACGCAAATCTAATAACAGGTGATTTAAATTTAGAAGCAAATTTAGCTCTTGTTTGCTTCATACTTAACAAATAGCTTGGCCAAACAGAAAGAACTCTAAAACCTAATTTCATTAAGCGATGAAGCGGCATCATGGAAATTGGTAAATCTAAAGGCAGTTCTACTTTAGTGAAGTCTCTCACCATATTAAAGAACTTATGAATCATTTTACTATCAACAGGCGACACTTCTTTCCATTCTCTTTCAGCGCGGTCAAGATCTCGCCACATAGTGACTTTTTGACCGTTAAGTTCATATGTACCCCAACTTGGTAAATATAAAATATCGTTTTGGTCATGAATGGCGTCAAGATTATGCCACATCTCATTTAATAATGTGCCTTCCTTAGTACCGGTTAACCAGTGAATACAGCCATCAAGATAAAAGCCTTTTCGATACCAGCCAGTGCACATGCCACCGACAGATGGATTCTTTTCTACGATAATAGCGTGTAAACCATGTTGTTCAGCATATACCCCAGCGGATAAACCAGAAACACCCGCTCCAATGATAATGACAGTTTTGTAATTACTCATGGCTATACTATAAGAAAAGTGCTTCGTAAAAGCACTCTACTTATTAAATTTTAAACTCTACTAGGTTAGTCTCAGTGTTGTTTTTGAATTTTTCTCTTTATAAAGAGAACTAAAGCAACGATTTCATGAACCACAAGTGGCGCTACGCTTAAGGCAAAGATAATGCCCCAGTGCCAAATATCGAGTGGGAAGCAATCAAAGAAACTATTTAAACCTGGAATATTGACGACGGCAATTTGTAAAGCAATACCCACTGTGAATGAAACCCATAGTAACCAGTTTTTACTCCAGAAGTTATGCACAAACGACTTTCTAATTGAGGTCATGCCTAACATATGGAAGAGTTCTGATAATGACAAAACACAGAACGCAGCGGTTTGTGATTGCATTAAGACTTCATGACTTTCGCTCATGATACGAGCAATATCTTCAATTGACTGTGCACCATGCTCAAATACAGGAATCATGATGAAGGCAAAGACCGTGGTAATAGTAATTAATAAACCATAACCAAATGTAATGAAATAACCACCACGAGAGAATAATGATTCTTTTGGATTACGTGGCTTATCTTCCATGATGCCACTTTCTTTTTCATCAGCGCCTAACGCTACCGCTGGTAAGGAGTCAGTAATTAAGTTAACCCATAAGACATGGATAGCAAGTAAAGGTGTTGGTAAGTTATAGTCCACTAAGAATAAGGACATGATAACAACGGAAAACATTGCTAAGACTTCCGCGATATTTGTGGACAATAAGAATAAGACTGTTTTCTTAATATTGGTATAAATACCACGACCTTCTTCCACGGCTTTTTCAATGGAAGCAAAGTTATCATCAGTTAAGACCATATCAGCAGCACCTTTAGCAACGTCAGTACCAGTGATGCCCATCGCAATACCAATATCAGCGGCCTTTAAGCTTGGAGCGTCATTAACGCCGTCCCCAGTCATCGCCGCGATATTACCATTTGCTCTAACAGCGGTAATAATTTGCACTTTATTTTCTGGAGAAACACGAGCAAAGACATGCACGGTCTTCACTTTTTCTTTTAATTCTTCTGGAGAGAGTTGATCGATTTCATCTCCAGATAAGGCTTCTCCGTTTTCATCGGCAATACCAAGTTCTTTAGCGATTGCTAAAGCAGTTGTTTTATGGTCACCGGTAATCATAATAGTTGTAATACCCGCTTGTTTAAAGATAGAAACAGCATTTTTACATTCTGGACGTGGAGGATCAATCATACCCACTAAACCGAGGAACACTAAGTTTTCTTCTTTTAATTCATCAGCATAGCTATACGCTAAACCAAGAACACGAAGAGCGGATACCGCCATTGAATCACTTGCGGCCATGATGTTCTTTTTATCACTATCGGTAATATCTCTAACTTTACCGTTAATTTCAATACGTGTCGCGCATTTTAAAATGGAATCGATAGCGCCTTTAGTAAATATTAATTTCTTACCATTATATTCATGTTGAGTAGACATCATTTTACGGACACTATCAAATGGATATTCATTGATACGTGGCGCTATTTTTTCTAAATCGCCTTTATGTTGATTCATCTTATTAGCGTATTCCACTAAAGCAATTTCTGTTGGATCACCATATAAACCTTCGTCAACTGCGGCGTTAGAACAAAGTGATAAGCCCATACTTAAGAATTTGCATTCATCTTTTAAGATGTCTTCTCCATCAATAAGTTGTTCATTAATATAGGCTTTAACAACAGTCATCTTATTTTGTGTTAAGGTGCCTGTTTTATCAGAGCACACCACTGAGACAGCACCTAAGGTTTCAACGGATGGAAGCTTTCTAACAATCGTATTAGCGCGTACCATCTTTTGAACGCCTAAAGCTAAAACGATAGTGACAACAGCTGGTAAACCTTCAGGAACAGCTGCGACCGCTAAAGAGATAGCAAACATAAAGTTATTGATAATACCATCAAGCCATCCAGCGGTATCAAGTGGATAATGAGCGTTATATTTAAATAAATCAATTAATTGAATGCCAAATAATAAGACGACAATACCAATAGTTAAGATACCTAAGAATTTAGATAACTTAGCGAGTTGTTTTTGAAGTGGCGTTGTATCATCTTCGCCTTCAGAAAGCATTTTAGCAATCTTACCAGTTTCAGTATCGATACCAGTTCTAACAACAACACCTTCACCACGTCCATATACGACTGGAGTGGACATATAGACCATATTGACTCTATCGCCAACACCGACTTCATCAGTGAAAACGATTTCAGCATCTTTTTCGACTGGTAAAGATTCACCGGTTAAAGATGATTCATCAGTCTTTAAATTAATCGCACTTATCAATCTTAAATCAGCGGGAACAGTTCTACCTTCTTCTAAGATGACAATGTCACCCACCACTAATTCTTCAGCTTTAAGCTCTACGAGCTTTCCATCTCTTCTCACTACGCATGTTGGTGAAGACATCTTTTTAAGAGCTTCAAGAGATTTTTCAGCTTTATTTTCTTGCACGGTACCAATAATCGCATTAAGAACACAAACACTCATGATGATGATTGGATCAGCAAAATCAAATGTGCCACCATGTTGAATGACATCATAAATTGATATAGCCACACTTAATAAAGCCGCGGCTAAAAGAATATAAATCATTGGGTCATTAAATTGACCTAAGAACACTAAAAAAAGCGGGGTCTTCTTTTTCTCTGGTAACTTATTTGGACCATATTTGATTAATCTTTGACCAGCTTCTTCGTTTGATAGACCTTGATGAGGATCTACTTCAAATTCTTGCAAAACTTCCTTTGCACTTTTTGTTTCAAACATAATCGTCCTCCAAAAAGTGTAGGCGTCTTGCTCATTACTGGTTAGTCCCGGGTTATTCACCGTGCTGACGAGATACTAACTTCGCTACTCCCGCTACAACTATTAATATTGTGTCATTTCTTCTTATTAAGAACATGACTTAAAAATGATAACATTGATAATCTTATTTATCAAATAACTATTTTTCTATACGATAACCATTTTCTTCAATTATTAATGAAGATGAATAGTATTCCTTAAAAGCCTTAATGGCATAAATTAGGTCCTTACTACCCGCAGTTTCATAAGATGAATGCATAGCAAGTTGCGGTAAACCAATATCAACAGAATTAAAAGAAATATGACTGAGTAAGATATTTCCTAATGTTGAACCACCACGTAAATCACTTCTATTTGTAAAGAATTGATAAGGTACTTGAGCGTTTTTACATAGTTTTTGGAAAATAGCAGAACTTAAAGCATCACTCGTATATGTTTGGGCAGCATTAAACTTAATGGCAATGCCTTTATTCATATAGGCTTTATTGCTAGCATCAGTGACATTAGCCTTATTTGGATGAACAGCGTGAGCATTATCCGCAGAAATCAAAAACGAATTAGCCACACTGCTTTCATAATCAAATCCTAAATCGCGACATGTTCTAATAAGAATGGTTTTAAGGAAATCGCTATCTGCACCTTGGCGAGATGAAGAACCGACCTCTTCATTATCTGATAAATATAAAACATTAATGGCGGCTTCATTATCAACATTCTTAAAAGCTTCTAAAGAAGCAAAGACGCATTCTAAATCATCTAAACGAGGAGATGAAATATATTCTTTATCGTTGCCCCAGATGATACCTTCTTCTTTGTTATAAGTGAATAAATCAAAATTAACGATGTCTTCTTTATTGACTTTTAATCTTTTTGCTAATAAATCCTTTAATGGTTCACCTTCTTTTTCTTGCGAGATGAAGGCTTGCATATCAACCGCCATATTGTATTCATAACCACTATTAGCGGTTCTATTAAAATGAATGCATAGATTAGGAATTATCACTGTTAAATCTTTTAAATTTATCAATTTAGATTCAACTTTATTACCTTTATCAATAAGTACTCTACCCGCTACTCCAAGAGGACGATCTAGCCAAGTAGAAGCAAGCATTCCTCCATAAGGAGCAAGATTAAGGCGATTATAAATATCGCTTTTAGAATCACTTTCAGGTTTGATTTTAAAACATGGAGAATCAGTATGAGAGGCTATCACATGAAAGGATGGTTTTGCTTTTTTACCAACATTTAAAGCCACTAAAGTGGAACCGTTTCTTACAAAGAAAACCTTATCATTTTGTTTGATAATCGAAGGAGAAGATTCTAAAACTTCTTTATATCCCGCTTTGATAAGTTCTTTTTTTACATTATCAATAGCAAAGAAGGCATTTGGGCTTTCATTAATAAAAGATAGTAATTCATTAACGCTTTTAATTTCATCATTATTTAAAAATGATTTGCCCACTCTTTCTGGTTTAGTGGCAGTTTCTGGAATGAGCCAACTCTTACCTTTAAGAATTGCTCCATCAATGCGGCCTTGCACACAATAATTTCTAACATTTCTTTCCGATGTTTCAATTTTCTTCGCAAATTCTTCAACAGATATATATTTCATAGCAAAATACTTCCTTAATCGGAAATATTATACTGCTTTAGGAAATTTATTTAAATAAAATTTGCGTTTATTTATCGTGAATTCTTTTTGGAATTCTTAATGGCTTTCTTGACGCCTTTTTTCGCTAAAGATCTCATCTTCTTTTTGCCTTTTTTGGATGCATTAGCGTAGATGATAATGACGATGATGATAATTAAGACTAAAGCCACGCCACCAACAATGACAAAGAGCATGAAGTTTGGTCCTTTAGCTTCTTCAGCAGGTTTAACTACATTGATTTCATATGTTGCTGTTTTGCCTTCATAGGTTACAGTAACTATTTGTTTGCCTTCTTTAGACATGTCTGGACTACTGACTGTATAGCCAGAAGAAATGACTTCAGTTGTGCCATTATTATATGTAGCAGTGACCACTAATCCTTCGCTAGAAAAAGTGTCGCCAACTTGGAATTCAGTCTTAGCACCACTAACAGAAATGCTTTCAACGAGAACAACAACGTCTTCACTAACTTTGACATTAATTGATTTACTGATTAAATCACCATTAGAGAAAGCTGATGCTCTAATGACCGTACTACCATCTTTTAAAGCGGTAACAGTGATTTCTTCATTGTTATGAGAGGTGTCTTTACTTAAACTCACCACTGTCTCATCATCAACCGACCAAATGATATCATCGTCAGCATTATGACCTGATACTTTGCCTTCTTGACCGACTTTGAGTTCTAAGTTTTCAATCGATACATCAAATGGTTCATTAGCGATAGCACCACCGATTCCATCAGTTAATGGATTAGCCGCTTTTGTAGGAGTTGGATCATAGTTTTTGCCATCAAGATCCGCAGTACCCCAAATAGCGTCAGCCCATTCTGGGAAATCGATAAATGGGTTTCTATTATTTGTAAAGTTCTTATAAAGAAGATTATTTCTATGGGTTTCGTATTCATCAACTGGATCAAGTTTATTCCAGGCTAATAAGTCGCTTAATAAACCCATGGCAAATGGAGAAGTTGCGCTCGAAGTACCAGTTCTACTATTTTCGGATAAATTATTGGCTAAGACGAGGTTTGGATTATTGCCATCAATACCTGTTGAATCTGAACCTGAATAGTAATTATATCTAGCTGCCATATAGAAAATGGCTCGAGCGATATCACCTTTATCGCTATCTTGTGGTTCAAAGACTGTTTCATTGCTAGTACTGATGTTTAGCGGTTTTCCAGTTAAATTGCCCCAAGCAGTATTATACTTAGTGCCGGCATCACTATAAGATCTATTTTCATCAACATAGGCAAAGAAATAGTTACTATGTTCATGGTTAGCCCAGCCATTACCAGCCCATAAGTGCATTGGATCACCTCTCGCTCCACCAGTACCATCACTGCCTTTCGTGTCAAAACCATGCGATTTAGCCCAGATATGTTCTTGGTTAATGCCCCAACCATCTTGGTTATGGTTACCCCAGGCTTTGGCTTGGTTTTCTATGTTTCTATTGTTATATAAAGCATGAACATATGGATTATTTTTACCATCTGAATTAGTGCCATATTGATAATTTGTTAATTTATTGTTTACCGCATCATATGTGCCATATGTAGTTGAACTAGCGGGAGATTTTACCCAGTCACGATCGCTAATTTCATACATCTGCCATATTTTGGTATTGCTATCATAGCTATAGTATTTTTGATTATTCGCTAAAATTGGCTTTAAGTTCTTTAATAAATTTGTGCCTAATCTTTCATTTTCGCTAAGTGAATTAAGACCAGCATAATAATTTCTAATTTCAGCTTCCGTATTATCATTTAAATCAATTGTGGTTGGTAAATTAGCGATGCTATAAGCATCCACTTGTTGATAATTTTGGTTTTTGGTCAGAACAAAACCAGTAGAAAAAACTAAAAGACCAACTAATATAGCGGGAGTAATCAATTTCTTCATATGGTAACCTCCATATAACTTCATAATTATGATGCCACATTTTAAGGGTTATTAACAATCTTTTAAGATGTTAACTAATAAAAAACGAGATAACATCAGTAACCTCGTCATATGCAATTGCCTAAGTGCTACGAGAATGATACAAGAAACCATTTTTCCTTAAGTGGAACCAATTTTTGAAAGTCGGAACCACTCGTTATTTTAAGTCATTTATAGCAAGTAACACCAATCTATTAAACTATTTTTATTATACACTTATTCTACACTTTATTACCTAATTTGTAATATTAAGCCGGTTCTATTTTGATTCTAATAGAAGTTCAAAAAGATGAAAAGGTCCGATACAGAAAAAAATCCTCAATACAAATAGTATCAAGGACTAAGTGCTTAGATGTGTTGAATGAACAATATTGATACATTTAGCCCATTTTACTAGGGTGTGTGCAACAATATTGATACATTTTTGCTGGGAAGGTCAAATTCGAAATTGATTAATTAAGTAATCTCGCTAAAGACATTTTGTTCCTTTTGGCGTTAAACACTGCTCTAACGAGACCAAGACACTCCTCTTCGCTAGTTTCGTAAACATTAATTGTCGATTCACTTTGAATTGTTTTAATTAATCGATTTTCTTTGCCAAGTATAAGCAAGTTTATCTCTTCTTCTTTTTGAATTTCCCACACTTTCTGATTGGTATTTAATCCAACTGTCTTGAGAAGTTTTTCGGCATCTTCTTGGATTCTTGTTTTGTATGAAGGATTAAAATCAATACTCTCGTTTTTAAGTTTTTCACGTAAATGCTTCAAAACATCGGAGAGTTTAGTAAAATCAACCCCAACTTTGCGATAAACAGATCCCATAAAATCAACGAGATAATTATCTCCCACTATTTCGTATAACTGAGTCTCATATTTATCTAATGCATCAAGAGTGATAATGTCACTGACAAGGTTGAAGCGCAAAATAATAAAACCAAAAAACGGAACAATCACATATTCTTCGAAAACTACATGATGATTAGTTCTTTTGCCAACTTCTACCTTTATGTGTTCAAGATAATCATTAAACTCTTTTTCTTCAACAAACATGTATAACCTCTCTCAAAACTATTTCATTATATGATAGCCACCAGTCTTTTTAGATCCTTTTAATACAACATATCTTTTTATTTCTCTTTTGATTATATTTCTAATAATGTCTAATGTTATATTACTATGGCTTCCAACAATGGCATCGTAGATGCCCTGAACTTTTATTCCTGGGTTATTTTGAATTATTTTAAGAATTTCTAAACCAATGTCGCTTATTTGGTCATTTATTTGGTCATTTATTTGGTCATTTATTTGGTCACTGGAATTATTGTTGTAATTTAAGTTTGGTAAATAAACTATGAAGAAGTTTTCACTATCATAGAACGATGGTTCTTTGCCAGTACCAAAATAAGCTTCAATTGTACGTGGAATGCCTGTTCCAAAATTTTCAATGTATCCTAACTTATCCAATAAATGAACAAGCCTTTCATTTCGATATGTTTGAACACCTTTTAAAATGTCTTCCAATGTCGTTTTGTACAAACCACCCGGACTAGTAATTTTTGCCTTATCCTTATAAAACTCAACCTTGATGTTCGATCTTATGAAGAAATCAGTATGACAAAAAGCATTAAGAATGATTTCTCTTAAGGATTTTTCAGGATAAGAGTGAGTTTCAATCCTCTTCCAAGTTTTTCCATCAATAATTGCCGAAACATCATTCAACCTTTCGGCTTGTTCTTGTGTATCGTTTAAAACCTTTAACAAGGAACCAGTAAAAGTCTTTTTTAGTTTAAAATTCATTTCATCATCATATTCTGCAACTTTAACGGCAATGGGAGACTGATCAGACAATAACAAGCCAAGATTGGTGTACTTTCCTTTTGAATTCAATACTCCTAAGCCCAATAGTGTCTTATTATCAAAAGGTATCTTTCTATCTTCAAACACTCTTTCAAGATATTTAAATGATAATTCTTGTTCTTCTGAAATATCGCTTTCATAAACGTAATGATTTGACTCCATAATCATTTTTAATATTTCATCATCACTACACTTGCGAATAGATGTTCCTACTCTTTTATAGACTCCGCTTGGTTTTGGGCCTTTTTCTCTTAAATAATATGGTTTGTTATTACCTTCTGAGACATCGATGACTAATATACCATCATCACTAAAAGCAAAAGAAACTAATGTTGAGGGAAGAGGGAAGAACGATTCTTGAAGCCACGAAGATAATATTAATGACAAATCATCTTGTTTTGTTTTAAGGAATGGTTCATAAAGCGTTCCGTCATCATTAACCCCAATATAAATGTGTCCACCTTTAGTATTGAGAAAAGCAATAATCTCTTTTTTAACATCATCAACTAGTTCTCTTTTTAATTCGTTTTTATTATCTTCTTGATACATTAACAATGCCTCCTAAATTTATTTGGTCTTTTGATACTATTATTATACCATATTTGACCAAATAACACTAGATTAAACCACATTTTATAAAATAAAAAAGCCTTGATATTTTGTATCAAAGCAATTTGATTCAGATGGTGCCCAAGGTCGGAATCGAACCGACACGGTATCGCTACCGCTGGATTTTGAGTCCAGTGCGTCTACCAATTTCACCACTCGGGCAGCGTGTTAATTATATACCAGAGTGGGTATTTATTGGCAACAAAAATATATTTTGTTAATCTCTATTTTCTCCGACGTAGAAAAGGGCTAATGAGTCTGGACCAATATGAGCGCCAGTAATTAAATCATAGAAATAGATTTCTACATTTTTAACACCGTGTTCATTTAAATAGTTTTTTAAAGTTAAAGCATCGTCATAGACATCGCAGTGAGAAATATAAACGGTTTGCTTTTCTGGATGTTTAATTTTAGCAAGGCAAGTTTCAGCGAGTTTTCTAAGCGCCATTTTACGGCCACTTACTTTACTAGCTACTTCAATCTTTGATTTATTTGATCCTTTTAAGATGAATTTAATTCTTAAAAAATTAATGAATTTAGCAAGAAGAGCGCTTACTCTACCTTTAGAAATTAAATATTTAATATCACCAACGGTGAATTCACTTCTCACTTTAAATTTAAACTTTTCACATTCGTAGCAAATATCTTTAAAAGACATGCCTTTTTTAACAAGTTCATAAGCGTGAAGAGCTTGCATGCCTTCACCAAATCCCGCGGTGGCACTATCGACGATATAAACCATTTCTTTACCTTGTTCTTTATTAATTGTGTCTCTTGCGATACATGCGGAATTATATGTTCCTGAAATACCTTTAGCCATCACAAAGCAAATGATTTGATGACCCGCTTCTATATCTTCTTTAAAAGCTTCTAAATATGTGTATGGAGTAATTTGACTGGTATTAATCTTTTTACCTTCTCTCATCTTTTGATAAAAGGTATGGGAGAACTTATCGACATCAATTTCGTCTTCATAGCAATTATAGATTTGGTCATCGACCGCTAATGACATGTTGACGATTTTAATATCAGCGTTTCTTTTATTAATAATGCCTTTAAATAAATTACTACCTGCATCGGCGTAGATTTTGATTGCCATAAAAAATGCCTCCTTAATACACTTTCAATATAAAGAGGCAAATTATATAAATAAATCTATTAATCGATTTATTAATTCTATTTAGTAAAACGTTAACTCTACTAGCAATTTTTCATTTAGTAGATTATCTAAAGATAATCTTAATTTTCGAATCCACCGCGTCTAGCATAATCCGCTAAGCAATCTCTAGCGTAATATCCACTAGTGCTATAATCTTCCACAACCGTTAAATGGTTAGGGGCATATTCAGAAGTATAAGAATCAACAACGACGTAATATATAGCGTTCATATCGATATTGTCTTTAACAGAATCGCCATAACTAGAATAGGCGTTAAAGTAATTAGTGTTATCGGTAGTTATGAATTTGTAATAGAGATAATAACCGGTTAAATAACAGAGCTGTAACTTATTATCAAATGGGAATAAGGTATATAAATCAGAATAAAGGACATTGCCTTCATATAAGTTATATGGTGAACGACAAGATATATAGCCACCACCTAAAACAATATTGTAACTACTACCCCATTTTTCTAAGCCTTTTTCTAAATAGAGGGAGGCCACCAAGTTACGTAAATAAGTGCTATTACGATTACGATAGTTATAGCCAAGATTTTCATTAACAGCATTAATTTCACTAGCGTATTTAGTAAATAAAGCTTCGGTAGCACTATCGTTAGCGTAAGATGAATAATCTAATGTATAAATCGGATTAATCTTATTAATGACAAAGGTATCTTTAGTGGTATTAATCGTTAAATCGATATAACCAATTGTGCGATTATAGCCAGCACTTTGGATGTGATATGTCCCTTTAGCGTCAGTTCTAATATAGTTTTCATGACTATGACCTTCAAAGACAATATCGACATAATCACTAATGGAGATGTCATAACCCTCATCAGCAAAGTGGGTGGAATAAATGATGAAGTCACACTTCTCTTCGTTTTTAAGTCTAATAGCTTCATCTTTTACTAAAGTAGATAATTCATCACCGACTTTAAAATAGATATCGCTGACCATGGAAGGAGCAATGGAAGAATAGCAATCACCAATGGAGCCGATAATACCAATTTTTGCACCGTTTTTATTAACGATAACGGATGGATCAAGATAATCCACTCTTTGATTGCTCGTTTTATCGTAAACATTAATACCTAAGAATGGAAAATCCGCTAAAGTGGCATTACTTGAAACATATGATGTGCCCCAGTCAAATTCATGGTTACCAACAGTCATGGAAGTAAAGCCTAATTGATTCATCCAATCCGTCATTAATTTCCCTTTTGTGACGTTAGATTCCGCACCACCTTGCCACATATCGCCTTGTGAAACG
>Ga0247608_10002621_pt1 | contig 22077 bp, 15 predicted proteins | sample 176DNAGHGlowgp2_FD_193490 | JGI IMG/M metagenome (GOLD analysis project Ga0247608, IMG submission 193490) | Sheep rumen microbial communities from Palmerston North, Manawatu-Wanganui, New Zealand - 1766 DNA GHGlow gp2 | ecosystem: Host-associated > Mammals > Digestive system > Stomach > Rumen ...
GTATGCGGAGCACCGCTCATCGTGTACGACAGTCTCCGCATGAAGAAAGGATGGGCAGCTCTGCCGCTTTGCGCGGCGGTGTTCAGACTTGAACGCTTCGGACACGTACAGCTGCTGATAATTCTTGCAGGACTGTTCACCGCGGCGGTATTTTATCTGCGCGTGTTCAGGCTGGAGGAGCAGGTTGGATTTCTGCGCTCCATGCGCGACGAGGTAGCGGAGAAGAATCTCGAGCTCGACGACCGCAACCGCGAGCTTGCTGACGCTCAGGACAACGAGGTGCGTATCGCGACTCTCCGCGAGCGTAACCGCATCGCGCGGGAGATACACGACAACGTGGGACATATGCTCACGCGGTCGCTGTTGCAGTCGGGAGCGCTCATCATCATCAACAAGGACGAGAACATGAAGGAGCCGCTCGAGGAGCTCCGTTCCACGCTCGACAGCGCTATGACGAGCATTCGCCAGAGCGTACACGACCTTCACGACGATTCGCTCGACCTGCGCAGGATAATCGAGGACAGCGCGTCCGCAGCGGACGAGAGGTTCACGGTGAACCTCGACTACGATATCGGCAGTGACGCTCCCGCGAAGGTGAAGCTGTGTATCGCAGGCATAGTCAAGGAGGGCATATCCAACGCGATAAAGCATTCAAACGGCGATAAGCTGGACATTTCCGTCCGCGAGCACCCCGCTTTCTATCAGCTCCTGATAATGGACAACGGAAAAGCGGACAGCATAAATGAAACAGGCATCGGACTCAAAAACATGAGGGACAGAGCGCAGAGCGTCGGCGGATTTATCAGCTTCACGCCGTCCGATGAGGGCTTCCGTGTATTTGCTTCGATACCGAAAAATAAGGAGAAAGTATGAATATTGCAGTTATAGACGACGACAAGCTGGTAGCTCTCTCGCTGAAGACGATACTCGAGAGCACTGGAAACATCAAGGTCGCGGCAATGGGCAGCAGCGGCGAGGAGGCAGTTTCGATTTACCGCGAAACGCGTCCCGACGTCATGCTCATGGATATCCGCATGGAGGGGATGACAGGTCTCGAGGCAGGCACCCTGATACTCGCTGAGGACGCGTCCGCCCGCATACTCTACCTGACGACCTTCGCCGATGACGAATACATCATCAAGGCGCTGAATATGGGCGCCAAGGGCTATATCCTCAAGCAGGATTTCGACGGCATAGCTCCCGCGCTGGAGGCGGTCATGAACGGTCAGACAGTATTCGGCGAGCGGATAATCACGAAGATACCCGAGCTGATGAAGCCAAAGAGCGACTACGACTTCGCCGCTCACGGGATAAACGACAAGGAGCGCGAGATAATGGAGCTTGTCGCAGAGGGACTGAGCAACAAGGAGATAGCCGCGAAGCTCTACCTCGGGGACGGCACCGTCCGCAACTACATCAGCACGCTGCTCGAGAAGCTGTGCCTCCGCGACAGGACGCAGCTCGCCGTTTATTACTACACGGAAGTCAGAAGATAACAAAAACCCCCTGTTTCGCAACAGGGGGCATTTTTTTACAGAACGGCATACAGATTCGTTTCCCACGCGGGGATATAGAGCTGATGACGTATATACAGCTTGTAGTTGGGATTTATCGTTTTGAGCAGCAGCGGGAGCTCGAAGATATCCTCGTTCCTGTGGTAGAGCGAGACCATCATCTTCGGCGAATTGCGGGCGATATTCTGGGAAGCACCCCAAATCGCCTCACGCTCGAAGCCCTCGACGTCCATTTTTATTATCGTAGCGGGACGCTTGCCGAGTATGCTGTCGACCGAGCGCGCCTCGACCGTAGTCTCCGCAGCAGCAGATATCGCTGACTGCCTTCCCGCCTTCGCAGCGAATGGGAGCTCGGTGTCCGTGCTCCATGCAGCGGCATTGTACGCGTAAACGTGGGGCATACCGTCGACGAACTTGGCGAGCTTCTTGAAGTTCTTCTTATCAGGCTCGAGAGCGTATATCGCGGCATATCTGCCGTGAGTGAACTCGAGCATCTCGCGTATGGTGTCGCCGTTATACGCGCCAAGGTCGACGTATGTCTCGTACATATGCGGCTTGATTATGTCGCGGTATATCTCAGCCTTGGGAGTTGTCACGCTCGTGAGGTAGTCGATATTGCCGCTTATCTTGAAGTTGATAATGTTGGCGTACACTTTGCGGGAGTAGTCGTCCGCGAGGCTGTCGTAGACCTGCTGTAGCTTGTCAGCGTTCTCGACGCAGTATTCGTAGGTGAAGAGTCCGCCGCCTGCTACGGGCACATCGGGCACGAGCAGGGTATGCTTTGCAGCTATCTCGTGTATCTTATCGACGATTTCCTGATAGCCCGCAGCGAATGCGAGCACAACAACAAAGTCGTCGACCATTTCCTCGATTTCTGACAGCTTATGAACGCGGTAGCCCTCGAAGGAGTGACCGCGGACGAAGTCGTCGCTTGCGAAAATACCTGAGAGGACGATGCCTTTTTCTCTGAAAACGGACATTATCTTCAAGGCGCCGTCGCCCATGCCGTAGATGAAAATGGGGCGGGTCTCAGCCTTGAGCTTATCCCATGTTGAAACTTTTTCTTTTATAAAGGGTAACATTTTTCTGCTCCGGAAACTCAGTTATCGTATTGGTCGTGGTCGTAATCGTCGTGGTCGTGGTCACAGTAGTCGCCGTGCATGATGCCGACCATATCTCTGCCGCGGATGCCGTACCTGTCTCTCATGCGGTTGAGGTACTTGTCAATGAGGTTCGAGACCTGACGAACATTCTTCACGCAGTGGACTATTTTAGTGGGGGTATCGGCGTCCTTGGAGTGGATAGTGATTGTGCCGCAGCCGAACATTCTCTGGAAGAAGGGTCTGGTGACGCTCTTGTCGATTATCTTGTACAGGTCTATCTCGTCCTCCTTGACGTTGAAGAAGCCGACCTGAGTGATGAACTTGGTCTCGGTGAGGTAGTAGCGCGTGAACGACCACGGAAGACCGAAAAGCGTTCTTTTTTTGTCAGTCCAGACGTAGTCAATATCTTCTCTTGCCATGATAGGAACCTCCTTGAATGTGGAATAGTATATCACTATACTATTTTATCACAAAAAAACTGATTAGTCAACAACCTGCCGCATTTTTCCACAGGCGGTAAAGTCTGGATTTGCAAATCATTGTTTAAAACTGACAAAAACAACAGTCCTGATTTATGCATATCTACAAAGTTCAAAAAAACTTTTTCAATAATCAACGGTTTTCCATTGCAAAAGTGGCTTTTTTCTCCCCCTTATAGAGAGACATTTTCATAGGAGCGCTTCTGGCGTCCGAACTGTATAAACTCGGACAGCCTGTGAACCATGCAAAGTGTTCCTGCGGATGAAAAAACCCGCAAAAGCAAAGCTCCTGCGGGTTATATCATTATTCGTTCGCTTCGGTGTTCTCGTCGGACTTGGTAGCCTCCTCAGCCTTTTCATCAGCCTTGGGAGCCTCCTGCGAGAGGGTATCGTTGTCGATGTCAGCCTCTGTGATTTCGCCCTTCATGAGCTTCTCGAAGCCCTCGCCGTCTATCTTCTCATATTTGAGGAGGTACTTTGCGAGGAGGTGCATTTTCTCGGTATTAGCCTTGATTATCACGCGGCAGTCCGCATAAGCCTTCTCGATGATAGCCTTGACTTCTTCGTCTATCTCAGCGGCGATAGCCTCGCTGTAGTTCTTGGTGTGACCGTAGTCCTTGCCGAGGAATACCTCGTCGCTGTCCGAGCCGTAAACCACAGTGCCTATCTTCTCGGAGAAGCCGTACTTGGTGACCATACTGCGTGCAATATTTGTTGCGCGCTCGATATCGCTCGAAGCGCCCGTGCAGATGTCATCGAGGAATATCTCCTCAGCAACTCGTCCGCCGAGGCACATCACGATAGTCTCGCGCATCTGATTGCGTGAAACGTGCCTGTCGTCGGTGTCGGGACGTGTTACCGTCAGACCCGCCGCCATGCCTCGCTGGATGATAGTTACCTGATGCACCTTATCCTGCGTGGGGAGGTTATACGCCGCAATAGCGTGACCAGCCTCGTGGTAAGCAGTGACCTTCTTGTCGTGGTCGGTGACAATACGCGATTTCTTCTCGGGACCCGCGATGACCTTCATGGTAGCCTCTTCGATGTCCTTCTCGATGATAGCCTTTCTGTTGTTGCGTGCAGCGAGGAGAGCCGCCTCATTGAGGAGGTTCTCGAGGTCAGCGCCCGTGAAGCCCTGCGTTGTCTGAGCGATGACTCTTAGGTCAACGTCGGGAGCGAGCGGCTTGTTCTTTGCGTGTACCTTGAGGATATCCTCTCTGCCCTTGACATCGGGATATCCGACAACTATCTGTCTGTCGAATCGACCCGGACGCAGGAGCGCAGGGTCGAGTATATCGCGGCGGTTAGTTGCGGCGATAACGATAACGCTTTCATTGCCTGTGAAGCCGTCCATTTCTACGAGGAGCTGATTTAGCGTCTGCTCGCGCTCGTCGTGACCGCCTCCGAGACCCGCGCCGCGGTGACGTCCTACGGCGTCGATCTCGTCGATGAAGATAATTGAGGGAGCGTGCTTTTTCGCCTGCTCGAAGAGGTCGCGCACGCGTGACGCTCCGACGCCGACGAACATCTCAACGAAGTCCGAGCCCGAAATGGGGAAGAACGGACAGCCGACCTCTCCCGCGACAGCTCTCGCGAGCAGAGTCTTACCTGTACCGGGAGGTCCGAGCAGCAGTACGCCCTTAGGCACCTTAGCGCCGATGCTCGCGTACTTGTTGGGGTGCTTGAGAAAGTCAACTATCTCCTGCAATTCCTGCTTTTCCTCGTCGGCACCTGCTACGTCCGCAAAGGTAGCCTTGCGGGTATCAGCCTGCGCTTTGAGGTTAGCCTTCCCGAATGAGGTATACTTCCCGCCGCCTCCGCTCTGCTTCATGAGGAAGTAGAGGATAGCGATACCGAGCAGTACTGTCAGCACGACGGGAACTATCGAATAAAGCCATGTCCTGTCGGTTATCTTGATGTAGTCCTGCTTTAGCGGCTCATCGTGTTTGGCGTTATAGTTTTGACGGTAGTCCTTTGTGTCCATGAGGAAGATGTCCACATTGGGGACGTTGTACTTCATCTTTGTGCCCTCGCCGTCGAGCTCGTATGTGAGCTCACCTGTACCGAGGTCGAGCTCATAGTAGGAGACGCGGAGGTCATCGAAGTATTCGATAACAGTCGTATAGTCGACGTGCTCGGCGTTGTCTGCGAATTTCGTGGTCACGAAATAGATGCAGAACACGGCAATGAGTATGATGAAGATGTAGGTAAGGAAGCCTTTGTTTCTTCTTGGTGTCAATTTATCCACTCCAATCCTGTTTATCATTCACGACTGAAATGACAAACAGCCGCTTAGTATTCCCGTCGGGAGCAACACGCTGCGCGATACCGAGCCTTTCGGCAAAAACGGTACCCTCGCTGTCCTCGATGAAGTGGAGGGTGCGCCTTTCGGCGGGGGGGATATTCTCGTTGATGAGCTTTTTCACGGACGAGCGGAAGTCACGTCCGCGGAGCTGTATCCTGTCGCCGTTCCTGCGGCTTCTCAGCACAGCTTCACCTTTTATTTTATCATAATCCAGAGCGTAAAATGTTAATTTTTTGTTAACATCGCGCCGCCTGTCGAATTCTTCCCTGTCAATAAGCTCGCATATCAGCGTTATACCGCTGAATATCGAGTTTTTTCCGACCTTCAGCGGAGCAGATACCTCTGTTGAAGCCTCAGCCGCGGGGATAGTCCTGAGCTCGGCTGTTTTTCCGTCCGAGACAAAGTAGATATCTCCCGAAATATTGAGCTTTCCGCCGTTTACGAGTATGCCCTCGCACTCTCTTATCCTCTCGTGCGAGACGGGGAGCGAGTTCCTGACGAGCAGACGCGATATGCACCGCGAGCGTATCACGGTGTCGTATCCCGCGAGCCCCGTGAGCCTGTTCCCGTCGAGGCATTCGCATTCAGTGGAGTCGGTCATTGCCTCAATATAGGCGTTTTCGTCGCGCAGCCCGTCTGCGGAGCTGACAAAGGTCGAGTTCAGCGACGGGTTTATCTCGCGCAGGAGCGGGATAATGCGGTGGCGTATCTTGTTGCGTGTGTAGTCGTCGGTGAGGTTGGTGCTGTCGGTGACGAAGTCCTGACCGCGCTCGGCGAGAAATGCCTCTATTTCGGCACGTGTGACCGCGAGCAGGGGACGCACGATGTTCTCGCGAACGGGCGGTATGCCCGCGAGCCCCTTCAGTGCCGTGCCTCTCGCGAGGTTGAGCAGTACCGTTTCGAGGTTGTCGTCTGCATTGTGAGCCGTGGCTAACAGCTTGCCCTGAGTGTTCCTGCGGAATATCTCATAGCGGAGCTCACGCGCGGCAAGCTCGGTCGAGAGCGACCTCTCCGCCGCATAGCCGCTGACATCGCATCTCTCCGCTGTGAACGGCACTCCGAGCCGCGCGCAGAGACTGCGGCAGAATTCCTCGTCGCGGTCGCTCTCACTGCCTCGCAGGCAGTGGTTGACGTGGAGAGCCTCGACGGTTATCCCGAGCCTTTCGCGGAGCTCGCAAAGGCTCAGCAAAAGACAAACGCTGTCCGCGCCTCCCGAGAGACCGCAGACAACGCTGTCGCCGATATTGAACATATTATACTTTTGCGAGAGCTTTACAATTTTATTCAACATATTATCCCTCGGGCGGAGTTGATGTATCCATATTCGAGAAGCGCGTGAACTGTCCGTCCCATATGAGCTCGACCGTGCCGACCTCACCGTGACGGTTCTTGGCGACGATACACTCCGAGACGTTCTGACGCGTGCTCTCCTTGTTATAGTATGCGTCGCGGTAGAGGAAGAGAACGATGTCGGCGTCCTGCTCGATAGAACCCGACTCACGGAGGTCAGAGAGCATGGGGCGCTTGTCGTTTCTGCCTTCAACGGCACGCGAGAGCTGTGACAGCAGTATGACGGGGACGTTCAGTTCCTTTGCCATTACCTTTAGCTGACGCGTTATCTCCGATACGACGGTAACGCGGTTGTCCGATTTCGATGTGGACTCCATGAGCTGGAGGTAGTCGATGATTACGAGTCCGAGGTCTTTCACACGGCGGAGCTTCGCCTTCATCTGCTGTACCGTCATGCTGGCGGTATCGTCGATAAACATAGGGAAGGTGCTGAGGAAGGCGGCACTTGCGGCAAGCCTTGTCCACTCATCGCTCTGTATGCGTCCGTTTCGGAGCGAGCTCGACTCAACGAGCGCCTCCGTCGAGAGCAGACGCGTCGCAAGCTGCTCCTTGGACATTTCGAGGTTGAATATGACGACGTCCTTGGCATTCGGACGGCGTGCGACGTTGGTCGCAATATTCATCGCGAATGAGGTCTTTCCCATACCAGGTCGAGCCGCGATGATGATGAGGTCTGACTTGTTCAGACCCGAGGTTATCGTATCGAGCAGGGTATAGCCCGTCTTTGCGCCGACGTACTTGTCCTTGTCCTCGCCCGTTATCTTGCCGAGGCGGTCGTATGCCTCGAGGACTGCGTCGCCTATGTGCGCGAGTCCCTGCACGCTCCTGCCCTGTCTGATGTCGTAGATGCGCTGTTCAGCGGAGTCGAGCATGAGCGAGGCGTCCTGCTCGCCGCTGTGTATCTCCTCGAGGATTGTCCTCGCGGTGTAGCCGAGACTGCGTATCAGGTACTTGTCCGCGACTATCTTGCAGTAGCTTTCGATGTTCTCGGTCGTGGGGAGGGTATTTGCTATCTCGGCGAGGTAGCGGCGTCCCTCCGACGCAGACTCGAAAATATGCATTTTCTCGGCTTCGTTCAGTACCGTGACGATGTCTATCGGCATACCCGATGTGAACATACGCACGATGATACCGAAGATAGCCTTATGCTGCTCGGTGAAGAAATACTCGGCTCTGACCTTCTCGATAACGAGCGGAGCTACCGTCGGGTCGGAGAGTATCGCTCCGATAACGGATTGCTCGGCTTCCGTGCTGTGCGGTAGGTCGTTGTCGGGTATCATTACGTTGTTTTCCATCAGCCCTCAACTACCTCGACGTCAACTGTCTCGGAAATGCCCGTGTAGAACTTGATAGTTGCCTTGTAGGAGCCGAAGTTCTTGATATCGGTGCTGAGAGTTATCTTCTTCTTGTCGACCTTTACGCCGAACTGGGAATCGAGTGCCTCCGCCACGTGAGCCGATGTCACGGAACCGAAGAGCCTGTCGTTCGAGCCTGCCTTTGCCTTGATAACGACCTGCTTGCCCTTTACCGCAGCAGCAGCCTCGTTTGCAGCCTTGATGTCCATGTCTATCTTGTGCTGAGCGGACGCCTTCTGTCCGTCGAGCTTGTTCATGTTCTCGGGAGTAGCCTCAACTGCGAGACCCTTCGGGATCAGCATATTCCTTGCGTAGCCGTCAGCAACGTTCTTTACGTCGCCCTTCTTGCCTGAGCCCTTGACGTCCTGTAAATAAATAACCTTCATATTTTCTATTCCTTTCCATTAATCAATGTATGTCTCTTCCTGACGCGAATCTATGGCATTTATCAGCAGCTTTACCGCCTCCTGAAGAGTGGTGTTCTCAAGCTGAGCGGCAGCCATAGTCTGATGTCCGCCTCCGCCGAGCTCCTCCATGACGACCTGTACGTTGAGGGCTCCGAGCGAGCGTGCGGATATATTTGTTACGCTGCCCGTGGAGTATACCACGAACGACGCATCAACGTCTGATATGCTGAGCAGCTCGTCGGCTGCCTGCGGAGCAACTACGCGGATATCGTCCGACTTGAAGTCAGCGACCGCGATAGCGCATTTCTTGTGGAGCTTCGCATTCGCGACGACCTGAGTCTTGCGCTTGTATGCGTCGAATGAGTTCGAGAACAGCAGCTTTACGGAAACCGTATCCGCGCCCTGCTTTTTGAGGTAGGCGGCGGCTTCAAAGGTTCTCACGCCCGTGCGCATGACGAAGTTCTTGGTGTCGAGCATGATGCCCGAGAGCAGAGCCTCCGCGCATATGCTCGGGAGGTTCTCGTCGTTGTCAAAGCTGAAATACTGTATGAGCTCGGTCACCATTTCCGATGCCGACGAAGCGTAGGGCTCGTGGTGGAAGATGACCGCATTGTCGATGTAGTTGACCGTCTTGCGGTGGTGGTCGACGACGATGACCTTCTTTATCCTGTCATAGAGCTCACGGCTCTCGATGAAGTCGCGGTTGTGGGTGTCGACGACGATGAGCAGGTCGTTGCTCTCGACGGACGATACCGCTGCCGAAGGCGTGATGAAGAGGTCACGGTCGGACTGCGATTCCACGAGGTCTATGAGGTGTGAGGCGAGGTTCTTGTTCCTGTCGACGACAATATGTACCTCCTTGCCGAGGAGATTTATCGCTCCCGCAAGACCGCATGACGCGCCGACGGAGTCGAGGTCGCCGAAGCGGTGACCCATGATGTAGACCTTGTTGGAGTTGCGGATGACGTCCTCCATGGCGTTCGCGATGATACGCGTCTTTGCGCGCGACATCTTCTCAACGCCCTTGGAGACGCCGCCGAAGAAGCGGTAGCCGCTCTCGGTCTTGACAACTGCCTGGTCGCCGCCGCGTCCGAGCGCCATATCAAGGCACTGACGCGCTATTTTCTCGCTCTCGGCGAGAGAGGATGCTCCCTGACCGACGCCTATGGAGAAGGTGAGGGGATACTTGCCCGCTATCTTGATATTGCGTGCGAGGTCGAGTATCTTGAACTTGTTTGCTATCTTTTCCTCGAGGTGGCGGTTCTCGATGACAGCGTAGAACGTGTTCGAGGATATCTTCTTGATGAAGCCGTTGGTGCTGCTCATGAACTTCTCGATGAGCTGCTCCGTCTCCACCGAGGCGAGCGCTTTTTCGCTCTCCTTGGCGTTCTGCATTATCTCGTCGTAGTTGTCTATCAATAGGATAACGACATTTGGGTGCTCCTCGTCGAAGCGCTTGCGGAGGTTGAAGTAGGAGGTCTCGTCTGTGAAATGAATGATGTAGAACTCGAGGTCCTTCTCCTTGAATTCCTCGATAACGACCTTATAAACCGAGCCGTTCACGTGACAGTATGCAAAGCCGTCTGTCAGTAGCGAATCGAGGTCGAGCTGTACGAAGTCGGCGAAGCTGCGCCCGTAGGCGTCCGAGCCGAGGCTCACCTTTTCGGCAAATACCTGATTGTACCACACGATGTCCCTGCTGTCGTTGATTATCGCGACAGGAGCGGGGAGGGTGTGCATATACTGTGCCGCCGAGGTCTCGAGGTGGGTGTTCATCTTCGAGAAGTGCCTGAGCGAATTCTTGGAGTAGACGACAGCGACTGCCATCATTACGAGTATCAGCACGCACGCAACTCCGCAGCCGATGAGTGCGGGAATGCTCTTCCCCGAGTACACGGCAGCAGAAACGAATCCGATATCCGCGAGCAGTATCGCAAGCGGCACAAAATATATGACAGGAAATTTCGTTTTCAACTCTCAGGCTCCTTTCCGAAAAAATGATTATGATTCCATCAGGTCTCCATGATGATGGGAAGTATCATAGGACTGCGCTTTGTCTTCTCGTAGATGTAGTCGGAGAGAGCGTCGCGCATTTTGCCCTTCAGGCTGTTCCACTCGCGGAGCTCCGCATACGAGCAGCCCGCAAGCGTATGGCTGAGGACAGCCTTCGCCTGACTGATGAGCTCGTCGGACTCCCTGACATATACGAATCCGCGCGAGATGATATCGGGTCCAGCAACTATCTCGTTCGTGGACTTTTCGATACCTATGACTATGATTATGAGACCGTCCTGAGCGAGGTGCTTTCTGTCGCGGAGGACTATCGAGCCTACGTCGCCGACTCCGAGACCGTCTACGAGGACACGTCCCGAGGGCACCTGCGATACAATCTTCATGGTAACGCCGTCTGTCTCGATGACGTTGCCTATCTCTGCGATGATGACGTTCTCCTTTGGCATTCCCATTTGCAGAGCAAGGTCTGCGTGCTTCTTGAGGTGCTTGTACTCGCCGTGTACGGGTATGAAGAACTTCGGCTTTGTGAGCGCCTGCATGAGCTTGAGCTCCTCCTGACAGGCGTGTCCCGAAACGTGTACCTCGTACATCGCCTCGTATACGACCTCAGCGCCCGACTTCATCAGCTCGTTGACCACGCGTGTGACGAACTTCTCGTTGCCCGGGATAGGAGTAGCGGAGATGATGATGAAGTCCATAGGCGTGATGTTGACTTTCTTGTGGTCGTTCATCGCCATGCGCGTCAGCGCGGACATGGGCTCGCCCTGACTTCCCGTCGTGATGAGGACGATGCGCTCGCTCTCGTACCTGTTCATCATCTCGATGTCGATGATGATGCCGTCGGGCACGTCGAGGTAGCCGAGCTCTATCGCCGTATTTATGACGTTTACCATGCTCCTGCCGAATACTGCGACCTTTCTGCCGTAGCGCTCGGCGCAGTTGATTATCTGCTGTACGCGGTGGATATTCGACGAAAATGTCGCAATGATGATGCGCTTGCCCTCGCCCTTCTTGAAGAGACGGTCGAATGACTCCCCGACCGTGCGCTCGGAGTGCGTATAGCCCATACGCTCGGCGTTCGTGGAGTCAGCCATGAGCGCGAGAACGCCCTTGCTTCCGAGCTCTCCGAAGCGTGCGAGGTCGATTATCTCGCCGTCGATAGGGGAGTAGTCGACCTTGAAGTCGCCTGTGTGTACGATGACTCCCGCGGGAGTGTGTATAGCCATGCCCACTGAATCGGGTATGGAGTGGTTGACCTTGATGAATTCGACTGCCATACAGCCCATTTTCACGGTCTTCTTCGGAGCGATGACGTTGAGGTTCACCTTTCCGAGGAGTCCCTGTTCCTTGAGCTTGCCCTCGATGAGACCGATAGTCAGCCTTGTGCCGTATACAGGCACATTCACCTTCTTGAGGAGGTATGCGAGACCGCCGATGTGGTCCTCGTGACCGTGTGTGATGACGATGCCGCGTATCTTCTCGGCATTGCGCTCAACATAAGTAAAATCGGGGATAACTATGTCTACGCCAGGCATATCGGCGTCGGGGAAGGCAAGTCCGCAGTCGAGTATGAACATATCGTTCGAGCACTCGAAAACTGTCATGTTTTTGCCTATCTCGTTGAGTCCGCCGAGAGGGATTATTTTGACGGGGGTCTTTCTGACCTCCTTGGGCTGACGCTGCTTTTTCTCCTTTGCGGGAGCTGCGTTCTTGGCAGCCGACTTTGCGGGCTGAGCTGCCTGCTTGTTTGCCTGAGCGGCGTCATTTGAGGCGGGCTTTCTCCTGTACACACGCTTTTTGGGCGCAGCAGTGCTTCCGCCTGTGCTCCTGCGGGGCTTTTTCTGGTTATTATTATTGTTGTTCTCGTTCACTATATGACCTCACTTTCAAATACTTTGGTTGTGCCGACGGCTGAGACCCGTATGAAATAGCGTATTGCAGATTTTGCGGGTCGGGGGAGCGGTGTGTCCTGTGAGAGACCGCATTGAGCCGTCCTTTTATCCGAACGAAAGGATAAAAAATTTTATCTTAATGGCGTTGCGCCAATAAAGCCGTTTATCAGCTGCCTGCCAAGGATTGTGGAAAAATCGGCAAGGCATAGCTATATACATTATTATTATACTAAAAATACGGGGCTGTGTCAATAGCAAAATCACATAAAGCTCTCGGGTCTGCGGCGGCATTTTTCCGCTTTTCGCAATTTTTCGCACCATTCCGCACAAAGCTCCGCAGAGGTCTCGGCGGAGAGAGTCTGTGCGAGTACGGACAGCATATTCCTGCCGCTCCGTGTGATGATGACCCGCCCCTTTGAGGTTTGCAGTCGCTTGGGCTTGGAGTAGCTCTCTGCGTCCGTGAAGGCTATTTCACGGCGTGCTCCCGATATCTGCGGAAGCTCCGAAATCAGCGCGAAAAACGCCTCCCTGTCGCGGAGAAGGTCGGCGCACATATAGAGCGGGTCACGCAGAAAGCGCGACTGTCCGCTGACCTCGGGGACGCCGTTTTCGGCGGGATACCGCAGTATTGCGCCCTCGGGGAGACTGCTGCACAGCTCCGCGGCGTAGTGGAAGTCGTCGGGCAGCAGCACCGTATCGCCAGCCCGTGCTGCACTGATACAGTAGGCGAGAGTGAGCTTATCCGCCGAAATAAATCCATATTTTGTCGAATAGGCGTTCACGCGGCTGCCGCTGTCCGAGATTTGCAGTACAAGCTCGTCGTCCTCGCCTGTGAAGAGCTCCCGCCACAGCCCGCGGACGGCTCTGCTGCCGCAGCTGACACCCGCGGGGATAGGCTCGGAGAGGCGGAGCGTGTCTCGGACGTTGTTTAGGTATATGCTGCCGAATGAGGTCATGGCGCTTATCCTGCCCGCCCTCTCGGCAGGCTCGGGAGCTTCCGCGCGCATTATCTTCGTGAGCCGCATCTGCGGGAGCGTGAAGCCGCGGCTGTCAAAAAAGGCTATTTTCAGGGAGCTCCCGCCGCTGATGAATGCTCCGCAGTCAGCGGACAGCAGCGGCAGTCCGAAGCGAAACGACGGCATATCTGTGCTCTCGCATATGCAGACCTCTCCGCCGCACTCCGATATCCCGCTGCACAGGGCGTAGAGGGTGCTCAGGCGGCTGTAGCCCTCGCAGCCTACGCAGAATCTCCCGAAAAATCGGGTCAGAGTGCGTCCGAGTGCGGCGACCTCCGCCGAGCTGACAGTAGTCCGCGGCAGAGCCTCACAGAGCCCGCTGCGGAAGCTGAAATGTGCGTTTTCACCGATATAAGCCATATTTTTGCTCCTTTGCGATTTTACTTAGAGCTTGCCCGCTTTTCGGCTGTTTATTCGCGTCCGACGTCTTTTCGCAGCATTATCAGCCCTATCAGGTTCGGGAATGCCATAAGTCCGTTGAATATGTCCGAGAGTGCCCATACTGCGGGAGCCTCAAAAAGCGCTCCCGAAGCCGATACTGCGGCAAATGCGAGACAGAACAGGCGGCGTGCTCTGCGGCGGGTGATGTGCAGGAAGGCTGACTCGCCGCAGTAGTACCAGCCGATGACGGTGCACAGCGCGAAAAGTCCGTTCACAGCCGAAAGGAAGGGCTCGGACGCCCCGCCGATGAGGACAGTGAGCGAATCTGCGACCGAGTATGTATTGCACGCGCTGAGTACGGTCAGCCCTGTCAGCGTGCAGCATAGCGTGTCAGCGAGCACCTCCGCCATGCTCCATACGGCGAGTTCATTCATATTTTCGGCGGAGCTGTGAAGCAGCGGGGAGCTCCCGAGTCCTGCCTCGTTCGAGAATATGCCGCGCCTGATCCCGACAGCTATCGCCTGTCCAGCGAGACCGCCCGCTGCCTGTCTGAAGCCGAGTGCTTCGCCGAAAATCTGTGATATCACGGCAGGGAGCTGCTCCCTGTTCAGCCATATCACGGGCAGACAGACTGCCGCATATGCCGCTCCTGCAAGGGGCAGCATATACTGCGCGGCAGTCCCGATACGTCTTGCGCCGCCTGTGATGATTGCAGATATTACGAGAAATGCGGCGGCTGATGTCAGCAGGCGGTGCTCTCCCGTGACGCTGTACAGGCTCTCCGAGAAGGTGTTGACCTGTACCATACCGCCCATGCCGAATGACGCGAAAACGCAGGATACAGCGAAAAACAGGGCTAATGCCCGCGAGCCTGTTCCGCGGGTGAGATATGCCATAGGGCCTTTGACTTTGCTGTCGCTGTAGACTGCGGAGAGCGTGTTTTCTGCGTAAACAAGCGCCATTCCCAGAAATGCCGATACCCACATCCACAGCAGCGAACCCGCTCCGCCGACAGCAAGCGCGGAAGCTGTTCCCGCGATATTTCCCGTTCCCATTGATGCTCCGAGGCTCATGCAGACCGTTTTCAGACGGGTTTTGCCGCTTTTTTCATCCTTTTTTGCACTTTTCAGCATTTTCGGCAGTCGGAGCTGTATGAACCGTAAACGGAGCGTGTAGTACAGTCCCGCACCGAGCAGCGCTGCTATCAGCGGAGCTCCCCATACGGCGCTGTTCAGACGTTCGAGGATATCAAGCATAAAAAACCTCCTGTTTTTTCTAAAAAAGGTATACATTATAAGTTATTTGTGTTATAATAGAAATATGATACCATTTTTCTTTTTCTGAAAATAAACGAAAGGAGGCAGCAATGAGGAGCTTTAAGCCCGACAGGCACGCGCTTCTGACTCTCAGACTCGTTATAGCGGCAGCTTCCGTGCTGCTCTTCTGTGCCGTAAAAATGTATATATCCCTCGGGATAGTGCTGCTGATAATCGGGCTCGCTATCCTGACTATCGACATATTCTTCATCTGCATCTATCTCCCGCTGTATTTCAAGAACCTCAGCTATGATACCACTGAGACAGAGATAACCAAGCACAGCGGCGTTTACTTCATCTCCCATCAGTCCGTGCTGTACTCGACCGTTCAGTACACGACCGTTATCACTACGCCTTTTTCCCAGTATACAGGGCTGAACTTCATCGTTTTCTTCGTGTACGGAGGTCAGCTCAGGCTGCTCTTCCTCAATCAGGAGGACGCGCTGTATATTCTCCGCAAAACGGGCACTGCCGAAAAGGAGGCGGAGAAATGACCTGTCATGAGCACCCGCTCCGTATCCTGCGCTACTCTGCCCGCAATATATGGCTGCTCATCTTCCCGCTGCTCCGCGGTCTGTCCATTTTGCAGATGGACGCGCAAAGGCTCTATGAGTGGGCGAGGGGAGCCTGGCAGGATATCGCCGTCATCGGTCTCATCATCGTTTTCGGATTCGTCAGGTGGTACTTTGCACGCGTCACTATCAGCGACAGGTATATCACTCAGCGCGGCGGTGTCATTATCCGCTACCGCAAGACGATACCGCTCGACAGTATCAGCGTCGCGACTGCTGAGCGTCCGTGGCTGATGATACCATTCGGCGGTATGAAGTTCAGCTGTGATACACGCGCGGGCATTTTCAAGGCGACAGATATGCGCCTGCTCGTCACGAGGAAGGTGTGCAGCGAGCTGATGAGCCGTATCCCAGACGTTGACCGCGATAAACGCGTCGACGATATGCCGAAGGCGAACATGATATCAGTCGTGCTCTTCTCCGCCTTCTTTTCAAGCGGCTTTTCGGGGGCTGTCTATATGGCGATGTTCTTCCTCAAGGGCGGCAGCATCGCGCAGGATATCGTCACTGTCTGGCTCAACCGCATCACCGAGACGACCGAGAAGATAACCCACAGGTGGCTGCTCCGCATACCCGACGCCGCTGTCGGATTCGGTACGTTCATCGCTGCCGCGTGGCTGCTGTCGTTCATCATTAACCTGCTCAGATATTCCCATTTCAAGATAATCGCGGACAGACACAGCATAAATGTCAAATGCGGCATCACGAACAGGCGTGAATACCGCATAAATACTGCACATATCAACTATACCGACCTCCGTCAGAACCTCATAATGAAGTTCCTGAAAACTGTCACGGTCAACATAAGCTGCGCGGGCTACGGCTACGACTCGAGACATCTGCCCGTCCTCATGCCTATCCGCCGCGAGAAGAATCTCGGCGGAGGACTCGAGAAAATGGGCATCTCCACTACACGCAGACTCGACTTCCGCTCGGGGTGGTCGGGCTTCCTCAGCTACCTGTTCAACCCCATTCTCGCCGCTAACTGCGTATTTCCCGTGTATCAGATATTCGAGAAGCAGTTCCCGCGCTTTGCGGAGCTGTCATTCTTCGTTGCGGTCATGACAGAGATACCGCTCATGTGGCTCGTCCTCGTCAAGACCGTCGCTATGCTGACAAGCGGCGTCTCCGTGAAGGACGACAGGGTAATCATCAGATGCGCTAAGTGGACGGCGTTCCACACTGTCATCGCGCACAAGAGCAACATCGTCAAGGTCGAGCTCAGGCAGTCCCTCCTGCAAAAGCCGTCGGGCAAGTGCAATGTGCTGATATGGTTCTGCGGAGAGGCGAGCTCGTGCTATATGGTGCGGGCGCTGAAGCTGCGCGAGGGTGTGAAGATAATGCGCGCGCTCGGGCATGACGTCCGCAGAAAGGCGAAGTAACAGAACGGTTACCTTGTAATAATTTTGTTCATTGACAACCTATGGCTCGGGTGTTAGAATAAAAACAGAATTACAATTGTCACTGAGAAAGTGAGCTTTGACACCTTACATTCCCGCAAAAGCTGTGATAATATATAAGCATAAGATACCACACAGAAAGGATGGTTGCTATGGTAGGAACAGATATGACATTCTTCCTTATTTCACTGTTTTTCAAAATGGCTGTGCCTCTGGTCATTGTTGGAGTTATAATCTTCCTCGTTGTGACCGATACTAATAAAAAGAAGGGGAGCGCTCCCGTGCAGCTTGACGCGCAGGGCAGACCTGTCCCGCAGAAGTCCTTCTCGCTGAAGGGCAAGTTCAACACCTCGACCGTGCTCCTCATGATAGGCTCGTCCTTCATCATGCTGTCGGCTGTCACGTTCGTCGCGGCGAACTGGGTGAAGCTGTCCGATATCGCAAAGGTGTTCATACTCCTCGGAGCGGCTGCCGTGTCGCTTGTAATAAGCGCGGTGCTCAAGGCGCTCGCAAAGCTCGACCTCACGTCGGCTGCCTTCTATATCATCGGTACGCTGATGTCGGTAGTCTCCCTCCTGACTGCGGGCGGCTACAAGCTCCTCGGCGAGTGGTTCAGCATCAAGGGCGACGGAGCGGCTCTGCTCTTCGCGACGGGCTCGTTTATCATTGCGGCGGCGGCTCTGCTCGCATATCCGCTCTATAAGAAGATCGCCTTCACTTATATCGGCTTGTCGTTCGTCTCGATATGCCTGCTGTTCCTCGCTGTCCAGATAACCGACAACTTCGAGCAGTTTGCTCCCGTCATCATTATGGTGCAGTTCGTTATCACTGCCTTTGTACATATCCTCAAGCCTCAGAAGGGCACTAAGCTGGAGCTTCCCGTGCTCATCATCGGCGACGTCACTGCGGCTATATTCGCTGTTCTGGCGTTCGCGTACGTATTAATCACTACCCTGAGCGCGACTCCCTTCACGTTCTTTATCCTCGGAGTCATCATTCTCCAGTGTTTCCTCTACGGCATCATCAAGAAGCAGGCGTGGCTCTTCGTTGTGCTCAACGTCGTTGCGGTATACACTGCGTTCGTGGCTGTGTTCGGTCTCAAGGACAAGTACGGCACGGACTTCGTAATGGTATTCTTCGCGTTCATCGCGCTCGCGATATATGTGGTAAACCTCTTTGCTCCCAAGAGCTTTGCGGCTTCCAAGATAATCGCGTTCGGCTTCGCGACATTCGGCGCTTATCTGTCGCTCATCGCTGACAATGACAGATACTGGGGCATGAACCTCGTCGTTCCGATAGCTGTTTCGCTCATCATCACCCTGTACGCGTTCCACAAGGTTCTCGGCATACAGGTGACAGCTGGTCTGTGCGCTCCGATACTTCCTTTCTTCACGGCGCTCTACCTCAACAACAGACTCTATGAGATGAACGGCAAGGAGCGCTACAATGAGATACTCACGCTCGTGTTCGGCGGTCTTGTCATCGTATACATGGCGGTTACGCTCATTCTTATGTATCTGCCCAAGTTCGCGTTCAACTTCCACGCTCATCATCCGCTGAAAACTGAGATAATACTCTATGCCAACATGATAACGGCGGGAGCTGTGCTCCTCTGCTGCACGGGCTACAGCGACCTCTTCGCTGTCACTGTTGCGGTATGCATCATTCACTTCGTCGTTTCTCACCTCATGAGCTGCAACATCACGGCTGCGGGCTCGGTCATCAGCCTGATACTCCTGACCTACCGTATCCTCGACCACTATTTCGACAACAAGGACATCCCGATGTTCTCAATGTTCGGGCTTTTCGCGCTGCTGCTCGTGATATCGCGCTTCCTCTTCCCCGAGTCCATTGTCGCAAGAAAGGACGACAGGACTCATACCGACGTGCTGCTTCTCAGCTCGTGGATGTGCGTGGTAGGATTCCCCACATTCGACCGTATTTCGATATTCCTCAGGCTTATGGCTCTGGCTGTCTTCCTCGCTTGCTTCATCAAGAGAAAGACCAATAAGGACGCAGCTGCGGTCATGCTCTCGCTGTCCGCTGTAATTGCGGCATTTGCCTGCATAACCCGTCCCTTCCTCATGCCTGATTCCTCGATAATCAACAGCAAGATAACTCTCGCTATTATCGCTCTCCTCGGTCTTGCTTACAGGTTCATCTGGAAGAACCACAAGCTCGCCTCAAGGATTACCTCGACGATACTCTTCGTCTTAGCGTTCATCGGCCTCATCATCGACGCACTCGTATTCCACAGCGCTGCAAATACGATATTCGTGCTCGGTACGACTGTTGCTCTACTCCTCATCGCTTTCTATACCAAGAACAAGACGTGGTTCGCTGTAACATCTATCGCGCTCGTTATCATCACCATTTACTCGACAAGAAAGTATTTCGCAACTATGGGCTGGTGGATATACCTCTTCATTGTCGGTGTTATCCTCATCGCTGTTGCCGCAGTCAATGAATACTGCAAGAAGAAGGGCTATACTATGAAATCTGCCGCTTCCAAGACTTTCTCGGAATGGAATTGGTAAAAGAATCCCCTGTTCATACGAACAGGGGATTTTTTTCAGAAATTCAGTATGTAGACCTTCGGTATCTCGTCCTTGTACTGGTTGGGGCATTCGCCTATCTTCGCGCCGAAGTAGGTCGACTCTATGTAGAAGTAGCGCCGTTCATTGCCCGAGATAGTGTAGTAGCGTCCGTAGATGCCCTTGCCGCCCGATATGCCGACTGCCATATGGTCGGAGAAGTGCAGCAGTGCGACCGAGTAGTTCATCTCGTGGAGTATGCCCGCGAGGATTATCGACTTGTCCTCGCAGTCGCCGCACCCGTCATAGAAGGTCTCGTAGGGATACTTCGGGTACTCGCTTATGCCGCGCGATTCGATGTCGGTCTTGTACGGTATCTTCTGCGCGACCTGTGCTGCGAGCAGTACCTTCTGATAGTCGGTGTAGCCGTATTTGCTGCCTGTTTCATTGACCCATGCAGCGAATTCCTTCATCAGCTTTTTGTTCTCCTCGTCGGAGCAGTATTCAGTCCACCTGTTTATCTCCTTTATCCTCGGGATAGTGCTGTAGTAGTCCGAGCCTCTCTTGTTGAAGGTCAGCTTGTAGCTCACGGTCTTGCCTGTATTCGGGTCTGTCCATGATGCGGAGCGTACAACGGTGACGGGGGCGGTCGATACCGTGACAGCCGCGGTCGTGACCTTTGCTGTGGACTGAGTTGTGGTAGTGGTTGTGGTGGTTGTAGTTGTAGTGGTTGTGGTTGTAGTAGTTGTGGTCGTGGTAGTGGTGGTAGTAGTTGTTGGTGTCTCGAGCGGGAGAGTGAACTCAATTATCGCGTAGTCTGAGATATACGTGTCGTTGCCCGATTTTTTCTGCGAGTTTATTCGCACGTAGTATGTCTCTCCGACCTTGAGCCCCGTCCTTTCGTAGCTCGTGACATTGGTCGAGACCGATGTGTTGATGAAGCTGAAATCAGCCTTCTGCGAAAAATCGAGGTTGTATCTCTCTGCGCCCTCGACCTTGTCCCATGAGAGCTTCACGGAGTCGTCGCCTGTTGCTGTGAGAGTGACTGCGGGTATGCCGAGAGTCGGCGAGAGCACCGTATAGCCTGTGGCGGAAGTCGTTGTCTGAGCGGGAGCAGTCGTCACGGGAGCTGTTGTAGCTTCGGGCTGTACTGCGCTCCTGATGTACGTAGTTATGTCGCTCGTTCCTCCTGTGGAGAGGTACGAATAGTATGCGAGAATGTGGGAGGCGTCCTTTGCGGTGAGCCTTCCGTCAGCGTCGACGTCGGAAGCGTTGAATTCGTCTAATCCGACTGCTACAGGGACTCCCGCGGAGAGCTGGCTGTAGATAACAAGTATCCTCGAGGCGTCCTTGCCGTCTATCATGGTGTCGCCGTTGACGTCGCCGAGAGCGTGAGACTCGGCAGATGCGGTCACAGGGCGGATATGCTTCGTTTTTTCTGTCCTTGCATACGGCAGGAGCATAACGGCTGATGCGGCGGCTATTGCTATGAGCTTTTTTATGTTCATAGGCGTTTTCCTTTCGATGTCATTTATGAAGTTATTTTATCACGTTCGTGCGTTGTTGTCAATATTCCAAGTCCTGACAAAAACACCTCCCGTGAAATCCACAGGAGGTGACAGTAGGCTCATTCCCTGCGCAGATAGCGCGAGGTCGCCTTTTTCTTCTTCTTTTCGTACATTATCTCGTCAGCCTGAGTGATGAGCGAGAATAGCAAGAGGTCGTCCGTAACCTCGGACATTATCGAGCCGATGCTCGCCGATATCTCATACGGCTTATTGATAACGGAGTTGATATTCTCGAGATGCTTCTTGAAGTTCGTTTCAAGGTGCTCTATATCTCCTTCGTGGACTCCCGAGCCAAGTATGATGAACTCGTCTCCGCCGAAGCGTGCGCAGATGTAGTTCTTATCGCAGCAGCTGGCGATGACGCTTGCGAGACGCTGGAGCGCAAAGTCGCCCTCCTTGTGCCCGAAGTTGTCGTTGATGAGCTTCAGGCCGTCCATGTCGATGAAGGAAATGAGCATCTTTTCGCCTGTACGCTTGCAGCGGGTGAATATCGTGTCGGCTGCTCTGATGAAGCCGCTTCTGTTGTAGATGTTGCACAGCGGGTCGTTCACGTAGAGCTTGTCGAGCTCGTGTATCATGCTGTTGAGGTTGAGCAGCTTGCGGATATTCTCGATGGAGTGGCTGATATTGAGCATTATCGAGTGGCAGAGCATACTCTTCAGCGGGAATGGCGTATTCGTGATGATGTAGTAGCCGAGGCACACCTCACGGAAATGAAGCGGCAGGAAGTAGCTCACATTTCCGCCCGTATTGTAGCGGAAGGGGTACATATCGCTGCTTCTGAAGCTCTCAACGGAGAACTTTTTGTCGCCGTTGAGCACGAGCGGTGCGCTCATTATTTCGGTGTAGCCGCGGACCTGCGGCTTGTGGCT
>Ga0247608_10002626_pt1 | contig 22021 bp, 20 predicted proteins | sample 176DNAGHGlowgp2_FD_193490 | JGI IMG/M metagenome (GOLD analysis project Ga0247608, IMG submission 193490) | Sheep rumen microbial communities from Palmerston North, Manawatu-Wanganui, New Zealand - 1766 DNA GHGlow gp2 | ecosystem: Host-associated > Mammals > Digestive system > Stomach > Rumen ...
ACGAGCCCGAGCTGCTCAAACTGATGGCCGAGCGCACCGACATCAAGTACATCACCGACATCATGCCCGATGCCGATGCCGAGTTCAAGGCTTTCGAAGGCCGCTACTTCGCTACTCCCAAAAAGATGGGTGCTCAGACCGAAGAGGCTAACATCAACGCCGGTATCGCCGCTGCCAACCAGATCAGCGACTACTTTGCTACCGGTAACACCCGTTTCCAGGTGAACAAATAATATTGATATATATCAATAAATAAGAAGGGGAGACGCAAGCCTCCCCTTTTTACTTTCCCAGCCATGATTTGCATCTTCAACCCCGAGCACGACCTCTGCCTGGCCAACGGCACCCCTCACTACATGCCGCCCGCCTCGGCCCTCCGTTTCGCAAAGCAGAGCGCGGCGTTGATGCAAATCCTTTACCCCGAAGCCGAGGTCTGCATCCCTGCGGCGGAGATGGTCTCATTGGCTGACAGCCAATGGGCACAGATTGTCCCGTGGGGCTGGAATAGTGTCTTGAAGGGGCAGCTCCTAGCCAGCGGCGTGCCCGCAGTCTGGCTACCCTCTGACGACGACCTTTGCCGTTGGCGTAACCTGCAGCACCGCTCCACATGGCTTGCGTTGCAGCCCGACAGCCGTGCCGTCACTTCGGCTTCCGAGGTGGATAGCCTTCTGGGCGTTCACTCACAGCTGGTGCTGAAAGCCCCCTGGTCGGGTTCTGGGCGTGGAATCCGTTGGGTGACTGACGGAATGAACAAGCTTGATGTCAGCTGGCTGGAGAAGGTGGTGAGACAACAAGGATGTGTGGTCGCCGAACCCCGCCGGCAGGTGGCCGAGGAGTTTGCCCTCGAATATATGGTTTGGGCCGATAGGCTGGAGTTCAGGGGATTCTCTCTTTTCTCCTCTGCCAACGGGGTGTATCAAGGCAATCTTCTTTTGCCCGATGAGGCCATCCGCCATCGTGTCCGCTTCACCCTTGCTGAGCAGCAAGCGCTGGAAGACTATCTGCAGGCCCACCTCGTCGGGCAATACCACGGCCCCCTTGGGGTGGACTATCTCCACACCACAGACGGCCAAAACCACCTCAGCGAACTCAACCTCCGCCACACCATGGGCATGCTCGCCCACGCCTACCTCGCCCAGCATCCCGAGTCGCAAGGCACCCTATTCCAACCCACAAAGAAATAATATTCTCACCTTGTCAATCGGGTGAGCACCCTTTCCTCATCGTTTTTCATCTTCTTTGAGAACTGATACCCGAACCGATGTACTTGACATTGTCTCATACTCCATCACTTTAGATTTCATGTCAAGCTGTAGCCCGATAGTGTCAAGAATATCCAGCAAAGTGGTTATCTGTGGGTTCCCTTTACCGCGTTCAATGGCCACAAGCGTGTTGACGGCAACCCCCGAAAGCTCCGAAACGGTGCGCTGGTTCACCCCCAGCACCGCCCTTCGCTCCCTGATAATCTGTCCAATTTCCTTCAAGTCCATAATACCAATATGTTGCGATTTCCGCTGCAAAAATACAACTATCTTTCCAATCAGCAAAATAAAATCGCAACATATTGCGATTTTTATATTCAATTATTGCTTTTCTCAAATCGGTGATTCTTGTCTTGAAGATGCGCATCAATCCACAGCGTCTTTACAGGAGGCTATTAGGTCCCAGTTAAAACTTGGTTTTTCCACCATTTTTTTTATTATCCCAAGCCACCGCATTTCGAAAAAGCATCTCATTGTGGCATGAGTATCTGCCATTGCGTCGTGCGCGTTTTCATAATCGTAACCAAAGAACAAATTGTGTAACTCTTGCAATTTAAGGTATTTATTACCAGTGAGACCAATAGACTTGCAGTAATTCGAGTAAGACTTCATGGTACAAATACTTCTTGCATTGCTTATCGTGTCGGGAATACCCAAACGATACAACTCCGCGCCAACTACCTTTTGGTCGAAAGATATATTGTGTCCCACAATGAATTTTGTCTGTTTGGCATCTTTCAAGAACGTTTCAATCACCTCTCTGAGCGGTTTGCCCTCACGTTGAGCATACTCTGTAGTGATACCATGCACCCGAGTTGCATTAGCAGGGATAACAAATCCCTCCGGCTTTACAATCTTGTTGCCCTGAGACAACACTTCCCCAACCTCGTCAGTAACAATCCAGCTCAATTGTACTAATCTTGGCCAATTCTGCGTGTCACTCGATGGAGCCTCGTAGTCGATAGGTACACCAGTAGTCTCTGTGTCAAAGAAAAGATAATGTGGTGGTACAATAGTATTTTTATTTTTTTCAATCAATTTGTTGTGAAATCTCTCAGGCAATAATTTTTTCGAAATGAGCCCTCATTCCTGCAGAAATATAAATATGAGATAGGCTATCACAATCGGCTAAAGAATTGTCTTCTATATCCGTCAGGCTGGATGGCAGGGTAAGAGTAGTAAGCCTTACACATTTGAGGAATGCCCCTCCTCCAATATGAGTCAGTCTTTCAGGCAATTTGATTCGTGTGAGAGCACTACAGTTGCAAAAAGCATGAGCTCCGATATCTGTCAAGTTAGCAGGAAAAGTGATTGTGTGCAGTTTTTCACAATAAGAAAAAGTATCCCAATTGATACAAGTCAGACCGTCTGGTAAATTGACTACTGTAAGACTTTTACACCCACTGAAAGCATCTATTCCGATATGTTTAAGGCTGCTAGGTAGGTTGATTGAGGTGAGTCGACTACAATACTGAAAAGCATAGCTCCCGATACGAGTCAGATTATCGGGTAAGTTGATGGATAAAAGATTTCTACAACTCCGAAAAGTATTGTTACCAATGGTGGTCAAATTGGCGGGCAAATTGACGAAACTGAGCTTAAAACAATCTGCAAAAATCCCGTCTCCAACATGTCTCAAGCTATTAGGTAAGTTAACAGAGGAGAGGTTATAACAACCAGAAAAAGCACAATCTCCAATATAAGTCAGACTGTCAGGAAGGATAATGGTCGAAAGACTATTACAGTATGCAAAAACATTTTCACCTAAATGAGTCAGACTATTCGGCAGAGTGATGGAGGACAGAGAAAAACTGTCAAAGGGGTCTCCCCCAAAAGCATATGCCCTTATCACCTTGCAGCAGTCGAGGACAACATAGTCCTTTAGTTTCTTGTTATTACATTTCAATAGATGTTGTCCATCGCGACTATAAACTACACCAAACTCATCCTCAATTCCCATTGCAATTTCTTCTTCAGAAGGTTTAGTTGCAATATTTCTTATCAGATATTCCTCTATTATCAGCCGATAATCAGTGTTTGATTCTTCTATATTATATGACAGTTTGTATCGCGCAGTCTCATCCTCCGTGCTGACAAACAGCAGGTCTTGTTCCCCTTTTCGGACTTCGAGGTTGAAAAAGGTGCCGGGCTTGGCGATGCCTTTCTCTTCGTCGAAGAGATAAACGCGACATTCCACCTCGGTCTTGATATGTAGCACTGATGTTCCCATTTTCTTACAATTTATTCATTTTCTACTTTTGTTTCGTTCGCTCTTGCCAGACGTTTCACCTCTTCCACTTCGGCTTGTAGCTGCTCGGTGGTAGGGAGATAGAGTTGGTATTGACTGGCAAGTATGGTGTTGTTGTCCTCGGGTAAAGCCATTTGTACCATTGTATCATTCTTGCGGGTGCAGAGAAGGATGCCTATGGTAGGATTCTCTCCTGCGACGCGCTCGGTACGGTCATAGTAGTTCACATACATCTGCAACTGGCCAAGGTCTTGGAGTGTGAGTTCCCCTGTCTTCAACTCCACCACGACAAAGCATCGTAATAGGCGATTGTAGAATACCAAATCGATGAAAAACTCATCGTCTTCCAGCAGGATTCGTTTCTGTCTTGCCACAAAAGAGAACCCCTTCCCCATTTCGAGCATAAACTCAGCAATATGAGAGATGATAGCCTGTTCCAAATCACGTTCATAATAAGATGCTTTTGGTTTAGGTCCGAGAAACTCCAACACCATGGGGTCTTTAACAATCTCTGTTGGGGATTCGGGGATACGCTCCTTGCGAGCCACGGACAGCACAGATTCTTTGTCGTTGCTCATCAGTAGTCGTTCGTACAATAGGGAGTCTATCTGCCGTTTCAGTTCACGTCCAGTCCATGCGTTATTTACCGCTTCTAACTCATAGTACTCTCGTTTGTCGGGGTCGGATATTTGCATAAGTAGCCGATACTGAGCCCAATTCAATTGCGACCGCACTGCGGACGCAATTGGATATTCTCTATAAAACTGACGCGCACGCTCCAACTGACGATGACCAAATCCGCTGCCATATTCTGGTTCCAAACGCAGGGCAAGGTTCTTAATAAGGTATGAGCCATAGTCTGCGCGTTCCTTCCCTTGTTGTTCCTCCTCAAAGATGCGCTTGCCTAATTGCCAATACATCTGCACACGACAGAAATCCACACTGCGAACGGCTGTGGTGCGGGCATTGTTAATAATAGTGCGTATGTCAGACACAAATGTCTCTTGCATGGTTGTAAGTGTATTCATAATAGTAGGTATGATGTTTCCATGGTGTTATTGGTTATTGTCTTTGATTAGTTTTTCAACATTGTAGAGCGGCACGTTCTCCATCCAGTCTTGGTCTTTGTAGGGTAGTGTGGAGAATCGCACGCCTTTGAGGTCGGGGTTTTTCTCTATGAAGGTGCGGAGCGACTTGGAGTGGACATTTGCCTCGGCTTTTACTTCGATAGGCAGTATACGCTGCTCTGCCTGTACGATGAAGTCGACCTCCATCTGCGAATCATTGGTTGCGTAATAGTGGATGGGGAGCGCGGAAGGCATCATCTGCGACAGTACATACTGTTCAGAGAAAGCACCTTTATACTCAGAGAAAGCATTATCGCCCAACAACACATCCTTTGCTGGTGCGTCCATCTGTGCACCGAGCAACCCCACGTCGTTCATATACAGCTTGAATACCGAAGGCTCCTCATAGAAACGCAACGGCATCTTGGGTGCGCTGACGCGTGTTACTTTATAAATCAGACCAGCATCTAACAGCCACTGAATGGCAAGCAGGTAGTCGTTGGCACGACTTCCCGGCTTCACATCCGAATATTTGAACTTCTTGTTCTCTTTTGCCAGCTGCTGCGGGATGGCATCCCACACCATGGCGATACGCTCCGCCTCATTCCGCAACACATGCTTGGAGAAGTCTTTGCGGTAGTCTGCCAGTATCTGTTTCTGAATCTTGCGTACCTCGTGGGGATTGCCCTCTTCTGCAAAGGACTTCACCGCTGCCGGCATTCCTCCCACATAATAGTATTGTCTCAGCAGCTCGATGAAGAAATCGTTGAGTGCGCTAGCGGAAGTAAAATCACAGTTCTGCAGCATCTCGGCTGCTTGAGTCTTCCCCATGGCCATCACGAACTCGGTGAACGACATGGGATAGAGATTCATCATATCCACCTTCCCCACAGGGAAGGAAACGCCCTGATGCAGCGATATGCCCAACAAGGAGCCAGCCACGATTACATGGTATTCTGGAGCATTCTCACAGAAATATTTCAATGCCGTCAAGGCAGGCGGATACTCTTGTATCTCATCGAGGACAATCAAAGTTGAGTCCGCTGCAATGGATTCACCCGAGACAGCCGACAGGGCAGTCACCATACGACGGGTGTCAAAATCCCTGAAAACCTCCTCTATGAGCGGGGTACTCTCACAGTTGATGTACGCCATGTTGGCATATTCTCTCCTACCAAATTCCCGAATAATCCAAGTTTTTCCTACCTGACGTGCCCCATTTAAGATAAGAGGCTTTCTTTTACTCCTGTCTTTCCATTTTAATAAATCACTATATATCAGTCGTTCCATAATATTAATCTACATTTTTTCGGACGAATTCACAATGCAAAGATACATTTTTTTGGACGAATATTGGAAGAAAAAATACATTTTTTTGGATGACCAACGGTACAAAAACTACATTTTTTATGACGAATGAAGTGCTGTTTGCTGACTTTCCCTGGAATTGGTTGACAGATTTGGGATGGTTAAACTGAATCGGTTTACATTGTTTCGTCCATATCCCTAATATGGTTTACACCATCACGGATTCGGTTTACACTTTTCGGTTCTTTCGCCTGTTTGGGTTTACAATTACACTGAATCGCTTGATAAACCCCACACTATAAGTGCGGGGATATAGGGAGTTTGCCTCTACGAAGCAATTTAAGTCACTATTTCTTATCAAATTCAGAATGAATAACCAATTTCTCTAATTCTCAAATTCTTGATAAAAAGGGCCTACTTTAACCCAAATCGCTCATGGGGGGGGCATGACTTCGCAATGGCAGGCCTTCGCGGGAGGACTGCTTCATTTTTACGGAACAGGAATGAGTTGATTCGCTTTTTTTGTGTATATTTGCATTTTGAATGGACACAACAAGTGATTGATTGTTTACAAATAAAAAGCGTATTATTAGAGTGATACGGGTTTGAAGTTCCCATTGTTGTCGTGTCAAGTGAGGAGACTTCCCAACGAGAATGGGGTGTATATACCTGCACATGACATGAGGGCATAAAAACAAGAAAACCACCTACAAACGAATAGAAATTGAGACTATGAAGACGATATTGTCCTACTTGAAAATCTTTGGGCTTTTGTTGGCCGCCTATCTGCTTTTTGGGGCAGGTGCTTGGCTGATGCCCGATGGATCGGTGGACCGCCACATTGCCAGAACCCTTGACCAAGGCGACCTTTCGAGTGACCAGCCACGTGCTTTCATGCCGCGACAGCAATGCCGCATGGACAATTTCACCGATGCGCTGATTCTGAACCAAGCCAAAGCCTTGACCTCGGAAAATCTACTTGACGGGATTTTGCTTCTGCCTCGCAAAAGTGCCAACGGTCTTCCCTTCGAGGATCTGAGGGCGTACTCCGACGGCAACCAAGAGATGTACACAATCCATTACGGACGTTACTGGCATGGAAATACCTTCTTGACGCGCTATCTGCTTGTTTTTTATGACTATATTTCAATTAGACTGCTGTTGTATATTGTCTCCTCGCTGCTCTTAGCCTGGTGCATTATGTTGCTGTGGCGCAAAGGGGGATGGCAGACGGCCATGGCTGTGCTATTTGGATTGCTGGTTTGCTATGCATTCATGATGCAGTTCTCCATCCAGTTCATACCGGTGTTTCTGTTGGCATTGTCTGGCATGGTTGCCCTGGCTCGGTCGGACAAACCAGCCTCGAGGCTTTTCTTCGTCATCGGTTCCCTCACCTGCTTTTTCGACCTCCTCACCGCTCCCATGCTCACGCTTGGATTGATGCTGGTGGTGCAGGCCGCCCTCGTGCGTGATGATGCCGAGCAACAACCGGCACAGACCTTGAAAGGGTGGTGGCTGACGCTCCGCAGCTCGCTGTTGTGGGTGGCAGGCTATGCCGCTACTTGGGCATGCAAATGGATTATCGCCACGCTCCTCACTTCGGAGAATGTCATCGCCGATGGCATCAAGAAAGTCGGTAGCCGCTCTGATGTGCTTGAAGACTATGGCCGTTGGGATGCCGTGATGGCAAATTTCGACATGCTCCCATGGCAGTTCATCATCCTCGCCATGTTGCTGCTGGTGGTGCTGGTGGCCGTGTCATTCCGTGCCCAAGGATGGCGCAAGGCCGTGCAGCTGCTGCCCATAGCCCTGCTGCCGTGGATGTGGTATTTCTTTGCCGCCAATCACTCCTACTTGCATAACTGGTTCACCTTCCGTGCCCAGGCGGTCTCCATCGCCGCCCTGCTGCTGGCGATGATGCAGTTCGTCGACTGGCGCAAACTAAAAAACTTATCGTTTAAAGCCAAACATTGATGATTATGGAGTACAGAGTCGCGGTATTATTGCCGTGCTATAATGAAGAAAAAACCATCGGCAAGGTGGTGCGCGATTTCCGCGAGGTGCTGCCTTCGGCCGACATATATGTGTATGACAACAACTCCACCGACTGCACCGTCGAGGAGGCCACCGCTGCCGGCGCCATCGTGCGCCACGAATACACGCAGGGCAAGGGCAACGTAATCCGCCGCATGTTCCGCGAGGTGGAGGCCGACTGCTACCTTATGGCCGACGGCGACGACACCTACCCCGCCCACCACGCTCCCGACATGGTGAAGGAGGTGCTTGAAAAACAGGCCGACATGGTGATTGGCGACCGCCTCTCCTCCACCTATTTCACCCAGAACAAACGCCCCTTCCATAACTTCGGCAACCGCTTGGTGCGCAGCCTCATCTGCCACCTCTGGCACACCAAAGTGAAAGACATCATGACCGGCTACCGGGCATTCAGCCGCTCCTTCGTGAAACTGTATCCGGTGATGAGTGGTCAGTTTGAGGTGGAGACGGAGATGACCATCCATGCCCTCGACAAGAACTTCCGGCTGGTGGAAATCCCCATCGACTATCGCGACCGCCCCGAAGGCAGCAACTCAAAGCTCAACACCTTCAGCGACGGCTTCAAGGTACTGCGCACCATCTTCACCCTCTTCAAGGAATACCGTCCCATGCGCTTCTTTGGCTGGCTGGCTGTGCTGCTGGCCGTGGTGGGGACGATCCTTGTGATTCCGGTGCTGATGGACTATTTCGACACGGGCCTCGTCATGCGTTTCCCCACGCTTTTCGTCTCGCTCTTCCTTTTCCTCGCCGCCCTTCAGTCGTTTTTCACCGGCTTATGCCTCGACGTGATGGTATCTAAAGACCGCAAACAATATGAGCTACGACTTATCAACTCGTAAATATCTCCTGCTGGGACACCTCAGCATGGCCGTGCTCTTTGTCATGGCCGTGCTCTTTGCCAACGAGCGTGTTTTGCTCTCCGATTCGGCCTACCAGCTTTTCTACGACATCAACCACCGCGGCATGCTCATCAACGACAGCCGCTATTCCATGGTGCTCACCTAGCTGCTGCCGTGGCTGGCCATCCATCTTCATCTGCCGCTTCGGCTGGTGGTCATCACCTACTCGGTATCGTTTGTGCTGGTGGGCTACGCCTGCTGGCTTGTCACGGCCTATGGCATGAAGCAGCACAACGCCGCCACGCTGATGCTCTTTGTGCTTCTGGCCATCGGGGGTGCCTTCCTGCATTGCATCTCCGAGCCGTTCCAACTCATGTTCTATGTCCCCATGCTCTATGCCTGGATGTGCAAAAGCGATGGGGTAAAGCCTTTCGCCTATTACGCAGTCCTGGCCCTCCTCGTGGCTCTGGCCTTCTTCATCTATCCCATGTCGGTCTTCTACATCCTCTTTGCCGTCGGCTTCCGTCTGTTTGAAGAGGGCAACGCCTTCCCCCGTTATTTCACCCTTCCCGCGCAAGGCTACAAAGAACTCCTTCCCGACACGGCCGGCTACCGTTTTGCCGAATTATGAAAGTCTCATTCCTCGTTTGGCGGACTCAAATAATTCTGGCTATGTCATTTTTTTTTCTTATCTTTGCAGCCGTTTTTATGAGGGAGTAATTGGCGGCAAAGGCCGTGGGTGGTGTCAACAAATCACTGGTCAGCAATGGCTTGGCACTGCTCGTAAGCAATGAGACTCATGGGCGGCTCGGTGGGCGGTCTGTGAGATTTTTTATTTATAGGGTTATTAATAGAGACAAAAAAACATAATAAGAACATATATGTCATCGCGTTTTTTATTTTTCGCACTCTTTATGGCTTTCATGGTTGTCATGTTAGCCCTCGACCTAGGGGTCTTCCACAAAAAAGACCATGTCATCAAAATCAAGGAAGCTGCCACCTGGACTGGCATCTGGATTACGCTGGCCATGCTCTTTGGCCTGTTGCTCCTCTTCAAGGCCGAATGGATACACGGCATCACCACCATGGAGGATTTGCTCGCCTACGCCAAGTCCACCGGCATCGAGCATATCATCCAGCCTTCGATGGAGTATGGCGCGGCTCTCGAAATCTATCGCAAAGAGGTCTTCCAGCAGTACCTGGCGGGCTATTTCCTCGAGGAGTCGCTCTCTATCGACAATATCTTCGTGATGATTATGATTTTCGTTAGTTTCGGCATCGACAAACGCTACTACCACCGGATTCTTTTCTGGGGCATCTTGGGAGCCATCGTGCTTCGTTTCCTCTTCATCTTCCTGCTGGGAACCCTCGTGGAGCGTGTCTCGTGGGTTTTGGCTATCTTTGGAGTCATCCTTATCTACAGCGGCATCAAGATGTTCCGCGACAAGGGCGATGAGAAAATCGACACGGCCAACCATCCTGCCGTCCGTTTTGCCAGCCGTTTCTTCCCTGTCACCACCCAGGTCGATGGCCATAACTTCTTCACCAAGATCAATGGCCGCAACTACATGACCCCGCTCTTCTTGGTCCTGCTTGTCATCGAGTTTTCCGACATCATCTTTGCCGTCGACAGCATCCCTGCAGTGTTCTCGGTCACTACCGACCCCTTTATCGTCTATTTCTCCAACATCTTCGCCATCATGGGGCTGCGGTCGCTTTTCTTCCTCCTCAGCGACATCACCGACAAGTTCTGGCTGCTCAAATACGGTCTTGGGGCACTCCTATGCTTCATCGGTGTCAAGATGATTGGCCACGAGTTTTTCGGCCTATCCATTAGCACCATGGCATCGCTGATGGTCATTCTCGGCATTCTAGTCTTCTCCATCCTCTTCTCCCTGCTTATCCCTCGCAAAAGCAGAGCGGCCTCTTCTGTCGAATAGCCTGTCATGACACTTCTAGAATCTTTCCTCATCGCCTTGGCCCTTTGTGTCGACAGCCTGGTGGTCTCCACCTCTAGCTCTTTCAAGAGCAAGATGGCCCTCCGTAGGGGGCTGTTGATGGCTGTCACCTTCGGCTTTTTCCAGGGTCTGTTCCCGCTTTTGGGTGCCCTCCTGGGCGAGGCTTTTAGGTCCTATGTCGAGGCGGTCGACCATTGGATTGCTTTCTTCCTGCTTCTTTTTGTCGGTGGCAGGATGGTGTGGGAGGCCTTTCATCCCAACGACGAGGACAAACATCTCGATGTCGCCCGTTTCGGTGTCATGTGCCTCTTGGGCATTGCCACCAGCATCGATGCCTTTGTGGTGGGCATCGGTTTCGGCCTCAACAACACCTTCCGCGACATTATTGTCACCGTTGTCGTCATCGGGCTGGTCACCTTCGTGGTTTCGCTACTGGGCTGGTTTCTGGGCAAACGAAGCATCCCCATTCCCGAAAAAGCGGCCAACATCATAGCAGGTATGGTTCTCGTCGGCCTTGGCACTTTCACCCTCATCGAGCACACCTTGCTCTAGTGCCGGCCTTAGTTTGTGCCCCGCCGGCCCGACCCCATCCTGTGCCCGGGAGATTCCTTTTTGCGCCACAAGATTGGATTACTTATCTTGGTTCAGTACATTGCTTTAGCGGATTGAAAATCCTTATACTCAAAGGGACTGGATTGCAAATCCAGACCAGCGGCAAGAACATCCGCAGGGTCGGATATCCCTATCAATGAGAATTCAACATTACAATGGTCCGCCATGAACTCAAACACTTCTGTTGCATTATCAATATTATTATCAAAATCAAGAAATAGAGATGATTGAGATTTATGAATACTTTCTCCTCTCGTCAATACTCCCTCCATAACCTCTACATAGGAGCCATCGTTTGCAACAATCTTGTCTATATCAGATGCTTCTTGCCATATCAACTCTCCGTCACCATTTACTTTCCATATATCCATTCCTTCTGGATCTACCAGCTTCACAGAATTCCACGCACAGTAGGCATATGGACTAATGCCTGGGTATTTGTCCGCCATCGGGTCAACGCTCAGCCACATGGTCATCAGTTCATGGTCCATATAGCGGGCACCGAAATAGGTGTATAAGTAGGTAGAGCCATTGGGTATTCCGCTCCTCGGCTCGTTGCCTCGCTCGCTGGCGAAAGGTCCGCGGGACCCTTCTTTCTCCTCGTCGCGTTCTTTGCCCGTGAAAGAGCAGTTGTCTTGTATGCCGTTTTTCATCATCAGTAGGATAACGAAGACGTGGCTGTTTTATTGCCTCAGGTGTTAAGTCAGTAATCTCAATTGATGTGCATTTTATTAACACGAATTATCCATTAAGTCAGTGACCCAAATTAATGTGCATACTATGAACACGAATTACCATTAATTATCCATTAATTATCATTAATGGTCAATTAGATGGAAATTATATGTAAAATATATTTGAACAATTACTTATTTTGGTTCAGTTCATTGCTGCCTGGCGGATTGAAAATCCTTATACTCAATGGGTCTGGATTGCAAATCCAGACCAGCGGCATGACACGAACATCCGCGGGGTCGGGTGCCTTAATCAATCAGTATCAGTTCTTGGCGTTTGTATGAGACGAGCATCTTCTGCTTGGCAAGCACCTCGCAGCCGAAGAGACCGTCTATGCCTTTGCTCTCTTGCAGGTGAGACACGTCGGAGAAAGCGGTTTGCAGCTTCTTGAACTTGCGACCGCCGAGCGTAAGGGTGGTTTTGCCTTTTGTAATCGATGCCCGTCCGTCGCCATAGCCCGTGAGATGGTCTTTCTTGAGGCCCTTGACCGTGGAGGGATGCTGTTGGGACCAATCGCTGGCGAGCAGGTTGGTCTGTGCCCCACTGTCGAAGGCCAGCACTACGGGCACGCCACCCACTTGGCAGTCGAAGGCCAGCAGATGGCCTTTCTTCACGCCGCTCACCGTTTGGCAGCGGTAGCCCTCGTTCAGCAGCCATTGGTATGTGGTGTCCGGGCTTAGCAGCACTATCTCGCCAGCCTTGAAGTCGAACAGCACGTCAAAATCTTTGTAGAAACTCTGCCCCAAAATGCCGTGCACCGCCACGCCAACGGTCTCCAGATTGCTCAAGTCCGATGTCATGATGTCCGTCTCGTTGAGCATAAAGCCGCCCATATCCATCAATTTCACATGGTGCACACCGCTGACTGAACCTGTGCCGACGGCACCCCGACCGCCGCTCCCCATCACCTGGCCGTCGATGTTGTGGTCGAAATACTTGCTGTTGAGAACGACGATAGGGGAACCTGTATCGAAGAACATATTGCACGGCTGGCCGTCGATGATGACGGTCACAATGGGTAGCCCGCCATAGCGATGCACGGGGATGCGCACCATTTTCACTTCTGGTTGTACCTTGGCCGTGGGGTTGGCTTTTAGAAGCGAGACATTACTCGACAGTAAATTGGCCTCGAGAACCAAGTTGTCGACGCTGAAAAGGATTGTTGCCTCCGAGGTGCTGCTGTCAGGTTTCGTTATGATGTAACGCAACGTCAGCCTCGTGCTGTCCTGTTCAGTGCCCGTCAATTCCCAACTAGTCATAGCAGGCATTTGGACAATAATTTGCTTCAGCACCTTGGCAGCCGTCGGCTGTTTGACGTTGTTATAATGGAATTCAGAAGCCAACAATTCGTCAATGCCATCAGGAGTATGGTTTTGTGCGGCAGTCAATATGCGCTCAGCTATCGGTTTGCAGGTATTCACATCTTGGCCATGTGCTACTGTGCCAAGAAAGAAGCTACACACCATCGCGCCGAGCAAAAAGAGTTTCTTCATATTCAATTTATTTTAAAAATTACAAACCAATCCCGTTATTTTAGAAATTACAAACCAATCCCGCCCCGCCGCAGCATTGCGGCAGGCGCAGACAATTGAATTAAAAACAAAGAGGAAAGCCTCCCGACGATTACTTGTGCAATTTGTGGTGTGGTAGAAATCAGTGAGTTATGAGCGTTAAGATTCATATCAAAACAAATCAGAATGTGTGCCTGTACCTGTGAAAAGAAGCGTGAGCTCGGTGTCGTTTTGCTCCCAGAGCATCAGCCAGTCGCCCTTGATATGGCACTCCCACGTGCCCGCATAGTTGCCAGACAGTTTGTGAGGGCGATACTCCTGAGGCAACGCACCGTCAGCCTCCAGCAGACGGATGGCTGCTTTCAGCAGTTCCATATCATATCCGCGCTTGCGACAACGTTCAGTGTCGCGGCGGAAGGTCTTGGTCATTCGAATTGTGAACATATTCAGATGCCTAAAGACTGGAACATTTCGCTTGATGAAGCGAAGGTTTCCACACGTCCAGCGCGGATGTCCTCCTGCGAAAGTTGGTAGCTGCTTTTGGTGGCAGGCTGTTCGATGATGGTGAACACATCGAGCGAGCGGATAAAATCCACCACGCTTCGAGCCAATTTGTTGCGCCCGTCGTAGGATAATGTCAATGTTGCCATAATATATTTGTTTTTAGATTTCAATCACTATAACGCATACATTCCTTTATTTATTGTGCAGTGCCGACATTATTAACAAAATGTGCATCGTCGGAGCGGTTTTTAATATATGTTAAACGGCAATCTGAGGAAGCGTGGTAATTTTGCAGCATCAAATGTTAAAGTCAGAATGTATGAAATCGATTAAGAAACTGATTGTTATGTGTGCTGCTGGATGCTTGGCGCTGCTGACAGTGGCTTGCGGTGGCGGTGATGCCGGTGCGGAGCTCCAGACCCTGCGGATGTTCCGTACTATCCAGACCCAGCGGATGTTCGTGCCGTTCCGTTGGGGGTGCCCGACCCGACCCAGCGGATGTTCGACTCCGCGCCTCCGACCCCTGCGGATGTTCCATGTCGTGCCGCTGGTCTGGGTTTGCCATCCAGACCCATTGGGTATAAGGATATGCTGTTTGCAACAGCATGGTTCTGAACCGAAATGGCTGAACTTGTGTGATATGTCCTAGGTGGTTGTTATTCGGATTCCTGGATATATATTTTCGGGGACTCATGTGTCTTTCGGGGATCCTGTTTTCACCGCTTGCCGCTACGTCTTGTTTGAGGCTTTCTGCAGGCTTTTCCACAGGAGGGCCAACTGTGGATGGTCTATCAGGGTCCGGCCTATCATGACGGCCTCCAGCCGTGGGTAGCGCTTGACAGTTCGTGTGATATCGTCGGTGCTCCGGATGTCGCCATTGTAGGCCAGAGGCCTTGAGCAACCTTCGTAGAAAGATTCAAAGGCCTCCATGTCGACACTCCCTTTGTACTGTTGTATCCCCAGCCGAGGATGCATCGTCACCAAGGTTAGTGGGGCCTCGTTGAGCAAGGGTAGCAGCCGCATGCACTCGTCTTTGGCCTCCAGGCCCAGCCGCATTTTGATGGAGAAAGACACTTGAGGGCGTTGCCGCATTTCGTCGAGGATGCGTGCCACCCGGTCGGGGTGGGGGAGAAGACCGCTGCCCCGGCCGCTGTGGTACTGCATGGGGAATGGGCATCCCATGTTCAGGTCTATCCTGTCCCACCCCATGCGTTGCAGGAGGTCGCACAGGCGTGCAAATTCGTCTCGGTCTTTGGCTATCACCTGCGCCGCGGTGGGGATGCCTCTGTTGCGTTCGGGCAGTAGGTCGCGCCGCTCTTTGTCTCGCAGCCTTCCCCGCTCCAGCCGTGCAAAGGGGGCGTAGTATTCGTCGATGCCACCATATAGCAGGTGGTGCTGCCGCCGAAAACGCACATCGGTCAGGCCTTGCAGGGGAGCGGAGAGTAGCTTCATCCTAGCGGATATCCTTGATGGCTTCGTCTGTCCAGTTCTTGAAGAAGTCCAATACCTTCTTGCGGTCGTAGCCTTTGCCTTCTTCCAGGTAGGCACTGTTCTGGATGTGGAGGACGCTGCCGTCGTGGTTGAGGATGACGAAGACGGGGTAGCCGAAGCGGCCGGGGTTGCCCAGGCGTATCAGGGCCTCCTTGTTCTTGTTGTCCTTGGAGGTGTTGACGTGGATGTAGACGAAGTGTTTCTCGATGAGTTCGGCAATCTCTTTGTCCTCGGTAATGAGATTGGCGAAGCGCAGACACCACGGGCACCAGTTGCCGCCTACTTGGCAGATGACCTTGCGGCCAGTGATGGAGGCCAGCTTCACGGCCTGGTCGATTTGGGCCATGGCATCGAGCTTTTCGTCATACACTTTGGCGTACGACTTTTCTTCACCTGCTTTGGTGGTGAGGGCGTTGCTTTTGTTGGTGGCTTTGTTCTGGGCCGACAGAGGCAGCGTGAGGAGGGCTGCCAGGATGAGGAAGACAATTTTTTTCATTGGATGTTTATTTGTTTGTTTTTATTTTTGAACATAAGTGTGTATCTCGGGGTCGGAGGGGTCGCGGGGTGCGTGGGTGGGCTATATCAGCGACAGGTCGTGTGCTGCCGCCTGCAGGCTCTCGCGCACCGATGGGTCGGCAATGGATATGAGTAGGCGGGCGCGTTCGCGCAGGGGGCGGCCGTAGAGGTTGACGGCTCCGTGCTCGGTGACCACCCATTGGGTGAGGGTGCGCGGGGTGACCACCCCGGCCCCGGGAGTCAGGGAGGGGACGATCTTGCTGCGTCCTTTGGCGGTGAGGGAGGGCATGGCAATGATGGGGATGCCGCCGGGGCTGTAGGTGGCTCCGATGACGAAGTCGAGCTGGCCGCCGCTGCCGGAGAAGATGCGGCTGCCGATGGAGTCGGAGCAGACCTGTCCGGTGAGGTCTATCTCGATGGCGGAGTTGAGGGCCACCACACGAGGGTTCTGGGATATGACCATAGGGGAGTTGGTGTATCCCACGTCTTTCATAAGCACCTGTGGGTTGCGGTCCACAAAATCGTACAGGGGTTGGTTGCCCTTGAGGAACATGGCCACCAGCTTGCCCGGGTCGGTCTTTTTGAGGCGGCCATTGATAACGCCCTTTTCTACGAGGGGGATGACGTCGTCGGTGAACATCTCGCTGTGCACGCCTAAGTCTTTGTGGTCGCCCAATTGGGCTAGGACGGCGGTAGGGATGTTGCCGATACCTATCTGCAGGGTGGCGCCGTCGGGGATGAGGGCGGCGGCATGGCGGCCGATGGCGGTGTCGATGGCGGTGAGTGGGGCGCGGCCAGCCTCGGCAAGGGGATGGTCGTGGCGTACAAAGAAGACGGGCACCTCGCGTCCGGCGATGGCTATGGCGGTGCCCGAAGGGCCTCCGGAGGTCAGCTGCAGGAGGGCGTCGCCATAGGTGTGGGGCATCCGGCTGTTGACGACGGCCAGCACTACGCGGGCACGGGCGATGGCTTCGGGCATATAGTCGACGGAAGTGCCCAAGGAGACGCATCCGCTCTCGTCGGGCTCGCTGACGGTGAGCATGACGACATCGCATCCCAAGGTGCCGCTGCTGATGAAGCGAGGACACTCGCTGAGCGAACAAGGTATATAGTCGGCCTGACCTTCTTGGGTAGCCTTGCGGACATTGGCTCCCACAAAGAAAGAGTCCAGTTGGAAGATGCCCTTATACTGCGGCAGCACATAGTCGGCATAGCCTTCGGTATAAAAATGGCTGATGTGTATGTCGGCGAGTTCGCCGCGGTCGGCACGGCGCACTAGGGCCTGGATGAGGAGCTCGGGGGCCGCGGCAACGCAAGGCCAGTAGAGGTGGTCGCCCAAGTGGATTTGTCGTACGGCCTCGTCAGCCTGTATGTATTTGATAGAAGGTGTCATATATCGTTTTTCGTTTACTTGCAAAAAGTGCAGGGCCTTGCATGGCAGTTAAGCTATCCGCAGCCGACACGTACCTGAGGGTGCTTTTCTCCGAAACACCATAGGCAGACTGGCTTTCAGTCACCAGGCTAATGTGGTGCCGTCTGTCAATACTTCGGGACATTGCCTGGCCAGCCCGTGCTGGGTCGACTTCCTTTGCGCTCGGTATCGCAGCGTTGTCGTAGTTGTGCCTCCGGGTGGCATCGTAGTGGCAATTGCTGACAATCATATCTCAGTTCATGAAGTTGACCCTTGTTTGTCTCCGGGGTAGGGAAGACCCTTTGGGGATGCAAAAATACGTTTTTTTTTTGAGATAGGAAGATTTGGACTATTTGACGTATGGTACACCCCCTCTGACATCGTATTTACTGGTGGACATTCCGCATTCCGTTTCGTTAAAAAATACCTATTTCTGGGTCGATTTTCTTTAAACTTCTAAAAGTTTTTCTATCTTTGCAGCACAAAATAATACAAAAATAATTGTAAATAACTTATTATGAAGAGAATCTTTATCGCATTAACTTTCGCTGCGGCCTTCCTTTGCTCTACGGCAATGGCCCAGCAGCCCCAGCAACGTCCCGAACAGAAGGACCAACCCAAACAGGAAACAATGGACCAGAATCGTCATGACCAGGCCTTTCGCAATTGTCCCCACCACGTGCCGGGTGCTACCGAATGCAAGCATCAGCAAGACCAACAAGGACAGCATCAGTGCGGCCACCAGCATGACCAGCACCAGTGCAGCCACCAGCATGACCAGCAAGGCCAGCATCAGTGCAACCACCAGGATGGTGATTGCCAGCACAAAGCCTTCCGTCCTCACGGCCAGGCCATCGTAACCCTCTTCGAGCACATCGGTGCCACCAACACCACCGATGGCTGGACCCAGAACGGTTTCCAGATGGAGCGTGCCTATCTTGGCTACAAATATATGTTCGACCCCCACTGGACTGCCACCATCATCTTCGACGCTGCCGAGGCTGCCACCAACGGCATCGAGCATGTCTTTGTCAAGAACGCCTACGTGCAGTACAAAGACCATGGTCTCACCGCCACCGCCGGTATCATTCCCACCTCTCATGCCTGGCTCTCCGAGAAATATTGGGGCCTGCGCTATGTGGGTCGCTCCATGTTCGACCTCTATGGCTTCGGCCAAGTTGCCGACCTTGGCTTCAATGTCAAGTACGACTTCTGCCATTGGCTCAGTGCCGATGTCAGCATGCTCAACGGCGAGGGCTTCCGCAGCATCCAGCTCGACAATCACTATCTCTATGCTCTCGGCTTCGACATCCGTCCCTTTGAGCATTTCGACATCCGTGTCTATGGCGACATCCTCACCCACGACACCAATGCTGTCACCCTCACCCGCCTCAACGGCCTCGACACCACCGTCAACAACGTGGCCCGCAAGAACCTCCATGTCTTTGCCGGATATGACCACCGCTACTTCCGCATCGGTGCCGAGTACAACATGCGCTTTGCTCATGACTTCATCAAGGGCAACAACGCCACAGGCCTCTCCGTCTACGCCGTGGGCAAGATCACACCCAAGCTCAACCTCTTCTGCCGCTACGACCGCGGTGTCTCCAGCGACAACGACCTCCTAGCCACCGCTTTCCGCTATGCCAACGATGGCCAGAATGTCTTCGCCGGTGTCGACTTCCATGTCAACAAGATGGTTGCCGTATCGCCCGCCATTCAGTACCACATCACGCCCGAAAACGCCACCTCGCTCTACGCCTATCTCAGCTGTAAGGTGAGCCTCTGATGGCATCCGAAATATTGTATCACCTGTAAGGGGGCTGCCTTTGGTGGCCCCTTTTTCTATCGTCCTGCCCCCGTCTCACTTTTTTGTGCTTGGCAGAATAATATTATTGTCCTTTCCGCGTTTCTAACAACAAAAAATTATGTCTATCATGAAAAAAAACTTCTTTGTCCCTATGCTTGTGGTCCTCGTGGCCCTTACTTCCTGCAAACATGCTGCCGACCCCTCGGCCCTCACCCAGAACTTCCAGGGCTCCCGCAGTTTCCTTCTCACTGCCGATGAGCAGCTATGGCCCGGCGACGACACCCTCGGAGTCTGCAACAGCTATGCCCTTGCCTGGCCTGCCGACGGCTTCCTTTCTGCCGACGACGAGCGCGAAATGATTCTTTGCACCTTTGGCGACAGCAGCTCCACCACCTTCCAGGCTGCTGCCGACCAGTGGTTAGACAACAGCTGGCTCTACGAGGACGACCTCCCCCTCGTCCACAAACATCCTGCCGACACGCTCCCGGCCCACCTTCAGTACAACTACGCCAAGCTAGAGAGCCGCGTCGTTGCCGACAGCAACCTCCTCACCTATGTCATCAGCCAGGAGACCTCCGCGGCCTATGCCGCCCATGGGCTCTACGCCACACGATATGTCACCGTCGATGCCGACACCCGCCGCATCGTCCATCTCTCCGACCTCGTCGACACCACCCTGCTGGGACCCGTCATCGTCCGGGCTCTCCACGACCTCACCACCAACCAGTCCGTCCTCGAGAGCCTCTTCGACGAGTACCAACAGGCCGAAACCCTCCCCCAGCCCGACGACTTCTTTATCGACAGCACGCGCAGCACCATCACCCTGGTCTATCAGCTCTACGCCATTGCCCCCTACGCCTGCGGCATACAGTCCGTGGTCCTGCCCATTTTCTGGCTCTCCAAACACATCCCCCTCACCCCCTATGCCAAGGAACTCTTCGGCCCCGAAGCCTACCTGCCCGAAGACTGATTTCCCCCGGCGGGGCATCCAGGTCTGCAGCGCCGCCGCCCACAGCCTCCCCTAACGAGCGGGTCTCCCCACCCTCCTCGCACACAAAATCCACGGATCACACGTATCACGAGGATAAAAGATACGTGAAAATACGTGAGATACGTGGATCTAATCTCCATAAACTTTTTAGTTTATAGTTTTAGAGATTTGTCAACGGAGTCAAATCCACGGATCACACGTATCACGAGGATAAAAAATCCGTGAAAATACGTCAGATACGCGGAACCAATCTCCATAAACTTTTTAGTTTATAGTTCTAGAGATTTGTCAACGGATTCAAATCCGCGTATCACACGTATCACGAGGATAAAAAATCCGTGAAAATACGTGAGATACGCGGAACCAATCTCCATAAACCTTTTAGTTTATAGTTTTAGAGATTTGTCAACGGAGTCAAATCCACGGATCATACGTATCACGAGGATAAAAGATACGTGAAAATCCGTGAGATACGCGGAACCAATCTCCATAAACCTTTTAGTTTATAGTTCTAGAGATTTGTCAACGGATACAAATCCACGGATCACACGTATCACGAGGATAAAAGATACGTGAAAATACGTGAGATACGCGGAACCAATCTCCATAAACTTTTTAGTTTATAGTTCTAGAGATTTGTCAACGGATTCAAATCCACGGATCACACGTATCACGAGGATAAAAAATCCGTGAAAATACGCCAGATACGTGGAACCAATCTCCATAAACCTTTTGGTTTATAGTTTTAGAGATTTGTCAACGGAGTTAAATCCACGGATCACACGTATCACGAGGATAAAAGATACGTGAAAATCCGTGAGATACGCGGAACCAATCTCCATAAACCTTTTAGTTTTTACCTTTCACCTTATCACAAATTCTCACCTCTCGCCCCCGTCCACCCTTTTAGTTTTTAGTTTTTACCTTTCACCTTATCACAAAATCTCAACTCTCAACTCTCAACCCTCAACTCTCAACGGCCCTTTTAGTTTTTAGTTTTTACCTTTTACCTTAAAAGGTTCCGCCTCCCCGAGCACGGCTGGGGAGGCGGAGACCTTTTTTATCTTTTTGTAAGCACGGGTGTGTTGGCGGACTAGTCAGCCTCGTAGATGAGCAGCTGGCCGTCGCTGTAGAGGAACATCAGGGCATCGCGGTCGCGTTTCTTGAAGATCCACACACCGCCGTTCTGCGTGTCCAGCTCCATCTTGATGTACTTGCGGCTCACCTGCTGTTCGGCCAGCAGCTTGTCGCTCTTGTCGTACACCTGAATGTAGTTGTGGCCGTCGGGGTCCTGCACCAAGGCATACATCAGGTCGCCGCTCATCACGTAGGAGAGGAGGTCGATGTTGTAGTTCTGGCGGGCATACTCCCTCACGATAACCACGTCGGTGGGGTGGTAGTCATACCAGTAGGTGTTGCAGTAGACCCAGAATCCGGGCCAGTACCAGTGGCGGCAGGGCCAGGGGTCCCAATACAGCGGATGGCAGTGCACCACGCAGTGGTGTATGGGGTGCCAGAAGTATGGGGCGGGGTGCATCGGACGGTGCGAGGGAGGCATGGGGCCATGCGGATGGCCTGCGTCGGCCCAACGCTGACCGGCGGGTCTGCCCCCACCTGCCACAGGAGCCTGCCCCGTGGGGCGTCCCACAGTGCCGTTCTCGCGCCCGGCAGGCGTGCCCATGCCGCCGCGGCCGGCCACGGCG
>Ga0247608_10002627_pt1 | contig 22015 bp, 3 predicted proteins | sample 176DNAGHGlowgp2_FD_193490 | JGI IMG/M metagenome (GOLD analysis project Ga0247608, IMG submission 193490) | Sheep rumen microbial communities from Palmerston North, Manawatu-Wanganui, New Zealand - 1766 DNA GHGlow gp2 | ecosystem: Host-associated > Mammals > Digestive system > Stomach > Rumen ...
CGGTCCTGGACAAGGACGGCGGCGCCGCGATCATCTCCTTCCCGACCCCGCCCGAGCCGGCCCTCACGGCCGATCGCTGGTCGTATGGCAACGGCGGCGGCGGCGGCGGTGGCGGCGGCGAGGAGTCCGATGCCGTCTATGCGGCCCGTTTCACCGCCATTTCGGGCAACGACGTGACGTTCGTCGTCACCCTCGTCTCCGGAACGCCGCTCGCATCCGACACCGTTTCGCTCGAGTCCGCCACGTCCCTCGGCGGCCCCTGGACGAAGCTCGGAACGTCCAAAAGGGTCGGCGACAAGTTCCTTGCCGGCGAGTCCTCCGTCGAGATCAACGTCAACCCCGCGGGCAACGGAGAAATCCGCTTTTACCGCGTTGTCCAGCCCTAATTCGGAAGAATCGAATGAACCCTCTCCCTTTTTCGTCAAACCCCTTGGCAACACGGACATGAAACACACACCGATTCTCCTTGCCGCCGCGCTGGCGGTCCTCGTCCTCTCCTCCGTCCCGGCGGCCCGCGCGGACGAGGCGCCCGCCGCGCCCGCGCCCGCCGCGACCCCTGCGCCCGCTCCCGCGGCGACCTCCGCCGCCCCCGAGGCGGCCCCACTTCCCGGTCGCGCCGGCCGGCCCGGCGGCTCGCGCTTCGATTCGCTCCCGGAGGCGGAGAAGGAGCATATCCGCAAGATGGCGGGATTCCGCTCCGCGCGCGACGAGGCGGAGCGCGACCTGCTCCGTCTCCGCGACGAGGCGGCAAAGCGCAAGGAGGCGATCCTCGCGGAGAACGAGGAGGCCAGGAAGCTCCATGGTCGCATTCGGGAGCTGGAGGCCGAGTTCGCCGCCGCCACCAACGCGCTCGAGGCCATCTACCGCGCGGACGAGGCGCTGACCAATATGGTCGGGAAGGCCGCGGCGCTTCAGAAGGCCGTTGAAAGCGCCCAGACCTCCCTCAACCGGGAGGTCGCGACCGCAATGCAGCTTCGCATGGCCGCCCAGCGCGCCGCCTACGAAAAGGAGCGCCCCGCCCCGCCCCCGGCGGATCCGGAGGCCCTTACGAACATGCCGGTTCGTTCCGCGGCGCCGCTCCCCCCCAACCGCGCGCCGGGTCCGGGGATTGCGCTCCCCAGATCGCTCGTCCCCGGCATTCCCGCGCCCGCGCCCGCCGCCGCGCCCGCGCCCGCCGCCGCGCCCGCGCCCGCCGCCGAATAACGTCATTTTTCAGACCGAAAGACCCTTTCCCAAACCGGAAGAAAGAAGAAATGCCATGAAGCAGTTCCTCCTCACCTTCATTCTCCGCTCCCGCCTGCCGCTCGCCGCGCTGGCCCTCGGCCTCGCGCTGGCCGCGCCGCCGGCCCGCGCCATCACGATCCACAGCGGCGCCATCACGATCGGCGCCGGAGACACGGAGAACATCGCGTTCACGTGCGATGCCTCCGAGGTCGAGCGGGCGGACGGCAGCGCCAACGGCTCCAGCGTCCGTATGAGCGCCGCCCCGACCGGCGTCGTGGCCTTGTACAAGGTCGCGGCCGACGGCACGCTCTCGACCGGGGCGTCGATTCCCATGTACGAGACGGTCGGTAGCACGCGCCTTCCGGTGTATGACGGAGAATTCGCGGTCCGCGGCACCGCGCCGGGGACGACGACCGTCACGCTTTCGATCGGCGGCGCGACCGCCACGGTCCAGATCACCGTCACGGAGCCGACCAACATCACCTTCCGGGATGGCGCCGGGCAGGCCGTCTCGACCCTGACCATCCCCGAATCGGACGTGGAGAACGCGGGCCAACTCCTGCTCGACTTCGGCTACAAGCTTCCGCAGGACGTCGCGTTCGCGGTCACGGCGTCCGATGCCGCGAACATCGCGTTCAACACGCCGTTTCCCGTCTACAAGAACGCGTCGTCCGCCACGTTCGGCTTCTCCCCGCTCAACGGTCCGGCCGGCGTTCTGCTCACCTTCACCGGCGATACCGCCTACACCGAAGGCGCGACGGTCACGGTGAACATCACCAACGTCGCCCCGCGCCTCGAATCCCCGGTTGGAACGGAGGAGACTCCCTCCAAGACCACCACGCTTCAGGGGGCGACCCACACGTTTACGGCCCGCGCGCGCGACGTTGCGGCCGACACGCTCACCTTCCACTGGTTCGTCAACGGCGCCGAGGTCATGACGACGACCGGAACCCCCCAGCTCGGCGGAGCCACCACGTCGAGCGCCGATCTCCAGATCGACAGCGACGAGACGATCGTCTCCGTCTACGTCGATGACGGCCGGGACACTTCCCGCGAAGGCTTCTGGCAGGTGACGCTCGCCGAGTCGGGCGACATCCTCTTCACGGACGAATGCACCATCCAGGCCCTCGTGGCCCGCGGCGGCGTAGCCGGCGCGACGTTCCATCGCGCCGGAAGGGCGGACAACCAGTTTGACGACGTCCCGGCCCCCCACAGCTACGAGGGCAACAAGTTCCTCACGCCCGGAGCCATCCGCGTGAGCGCCCAGCCCGAGGCCGGCGCCTATCCCTTCGGGTGGTACTTCTCCGACACCGCCCTCGCCGCCGACCAGGCCGACCTCTACATCCCCAACCCCAGCACGGCCGCCATCCAGATCAATGTCCCCGGCGCCGGCGCCGGTGCCACGATCCGCTACTTCGCGTCCTGGCCCTACTTCTCCTACGACGACTTCGGCGACTTCGACCAGGACGGCCTCTCCGATGCGTGGGAGTCCCACTTCCTCGATGCCGACAAGTCGCAGGCCGACCGTACCTTCGCCAACTGGGAGAACCTTGCCGTCACGCGCGCCACCGGCGAGTACGGCGCATCCGGCACACACTGGGACGGCGACGGCACCTGGAACAACCTCTACGACACGCCCGACAACGACCGCATCCCCACCCGCGAGTACGAGGATATCGAGAACGTCTGGACGGACGACCCGCACTACGACCCGACGGACGGCGTGGTCAACCTCGTCCGCGTGTTCAAGTATCCGCTCACCGGCGACTACGTCGACTACGGCACGCACATCGTCGGCGAGGGCGGCGGATCCATCGTCACGATCTCCGGCCTCACGTCCTACGAGGCGATCAGCAAGCAGTCGACCGCCACGAAGCCCTTCTTCTCCAACATTCTCGAGTTCCGCGGCCTGCCCCAATCCGCCTCCGAGGACAAGGACCATCCGGTCTGGCGCTCCTATGGCTATCCCGGCATCATTACCGGCGGCACGCCGGGAACGGAGCAGCAGGTGATCGCGAACCTCGCGCTGCGCGGCAACTGCCCGGCCACCGACCCGACCGTGGCGGACTCCGACGGAGACATCAAGGAGGACGGCTGGGAGTACTACTTCTGGACCACGATCCTCTACGAGAACAAGCCCGAGTACTGGCGCGCGTTCGATCCGACCTTCACGCTCTACCCGAACCTCGCTCCCGGCGGCGGCGCCGACTTCAAGGCCACCGGCCTCCCGCTCCTGCGCCGCGATCTGGAGGGCTACGAGGCCGAATACGACGGCGGCCTCTTCGTCCGCTACCCCGACCAGACGTTCGAACCCGAGCTGATCCGCGACGAATGCTACTACGGCAGCCCCAACCTCGACCCGACCACCCGCTCCAACGCGCCCAACTTCCTCACCAACACCCCGGTCGCGTCCGTCGCCTACTACGAGTCCCCCGACGCCGAGGAGCCCACCCCCGCCGTCGTCTTCCACATGGGCGGCCTCGAGGTCTACACGCGCGACGGACACGTGGACGCGCTCGGCCGCGCCAAGCTCTTCTTCGATCCGCGCCAGTTCCCCGACTACTACGACGCGTACGGCACCCCCCACATCACCTACAACGGCCAGGAGGGCACCTATCCCTCCGCCATGACCGGCGACATGGAGCCCGGAGAGATTTCCGGCGCCTACGTCGACTTCCTCACCGGCCAGTTCTTCCTCCCCGGCTACGACTACTTCTCCGCCGACATCCAGGCGGTCATCGGCTCCCGAGACGCCACGCTCACCGCGACCTACCGCACGGTGAACGGCCTCTTCCCGAAGAGCTGGCTTCTCTCCCAGTTCGACCCGATGGATCCGCTCGTCGGCCTCTGGGGCGACAAGTGGGAGGGATATCCCGATTTCGCCGCGATCCTCAACGCCCTCGGGCTTTCGCCCGCGATGTGGAACTGCACGTCCGACCTCGACGGCGACGGCCTCACCAACTACGAGGAGTACTTCCTCGGCACCAACCCCATGCACTGGGATACCGACAACGACGGCATGCCCGACGGCTGGGAGGTCCTCTTCGAGCTCGATCCGCACAATCCCCGCGACGCCTCCGAGAACCCCGACTGCGACTACATGTACGCGTCCGGCGGCTACCGCCACTGCGACGCCTTCCTCTACGACTACTTCAACGACACGTTCTGGAACGGCCAGGCCTCCCTCGGCTTCCTCCCCGGCGCCGGCGCCCATTCCTCGCCCGTCGGCAACTTCAACATCCCCTTCACCTCCCGCGAGGAGTTCTACGTCCAGAAGTGGATGATCGGCAAGGACGACAGCGGCAACTACCCGATGTTCGTTGGGGCCGTCTATCCCTCGATGTGGTGGGACTACAACCGCATGCAGCCGATCAAGTCCCTGAACCCCCGCAGCGACGACTCCAACGAGGACCATATCCCCGACGGCTGGGCGCTCTACGCCGGCTACAAACCGGCGGGCTCGATCGACCTGATCGACCACGTCTGGGCCCCGTTCTACGCCCTGCCGATGTTCTGCCCCACGCCCCTGCGCCCCGATCCGGACGACAAGAAGGGCGACGGCCTCGGCTGGCTCGACGAGTTCGAGAACTGGACGATGTTCAACACCCGCCAGGCCCAGATCGACAACGGCGTCTACCTCGAGGAGAACCAGATGGCCGGCCACTACCACCCGGCTTCCTGGTACCGGCCCCGCGCCGAGGCCTGGACCAACAAGCTCTACCCGACCGACCCGTGGCACGGCGACACCGACGGCGACGGCATCCCCGACCCGGCTGAGTACCAGGAGGCCGGCGGCGACAACAACGGCGACGGCCTGACGCTCCTCAACTTCAACCCCTGCTCGGCCGACACCCGCCTCAACCGCCTCGGCGACGCCTTCAACTACGCCAGCGGCCTCTACGACACCACCAACGCCGCCCGCGCCGATCTGCAGGGCGAGTTCGGTCCCTACGGCGATCCCGACGGCGACGGCCTCCCGAACTACCAGGAGTATCTCACGACCGCCGTCTACGGCTGGCGCTACGACTACTGGTACAGCCCCGACAACCAGGAGCTCTGGGTGCCCTTCGGCGAAAAACAGGCGCCCTACTCCATGAAGGACTCCGACCTGACCGCCCAGATCGCCTCCGACCGCTACATCGCCGCCAACTACAGCATCGACCCGATCGTCGTCGACGGCACGCCGGTCATGCGCCTCTACGATGTCGGCGACCTGATGGATCCGCCCGTTCCGATGCCGGTCGACGCCTATCCCTACGGCAAGTCCGTCCACTTCCAGCCCTATCGCGCCTCCGACTTCTTCCGCGGCCGGCCGAGCTCGAAGCGCGTGAACGACATCCTCTCCACCGTGGTCCGCCTCGAGAAGCGCTGGCAGCGCGAGATCACGCACGTGAGCAAGGTTCTCGGCGATCCCGAGTTCATCGACGGCGAGCCCAACATCGTCGAGGTCTCCCACACCGCCGCGGGATGGGACGAGACCTACTCCCCGACGCTCCACGACCTCGAGAAGGCCGAGGCGGACCCGCAGTTCAAGGTCTCCGTCATCGCCAACTACATGCAGCGCATCTACGCGCTCACGCACGACCGCGACGGCCGCTTCGTGCTCGACGAGGACCCCGTCACCGGCGAGCTCAAGTCCACCGCGTTCATCAGCATCGACGAGTTCTACACGCTCTACCCGTCCGCCGAGAACGAGCTGCGCGACTACATGTTCTCCTACGGCCTCTATCCCGCACCGTGGGAGCCGCTCAACGTCCAGATCGTCGACGACCAGGTCCCCGTCCTCTGGGCCTTCGCCCCGCCCGGAAACCCGTTCCCGAGCTGCCTGCCGCGCGATCCGGACTCCGACCATGACGGCATGGACGACTACTGGGAGGTCTACCACGGCCTCAACCCGCTCTATGGCGGCTCGCCCTCCATCGGCGGCGCCGGCTCCTTCCCGGACGCCGACCGCGCCGACAAGCACCCGGACGGCCTCGGCTCCACGCGCGACTGGTACATGCAGCCCAATCCCGCCTATGTCCGCGTCCTGACCGGCGGCTACGCCATCTCCCGCGAGCCCCGCGCGTTCGCCAACCTTCTGGGCTACGAGATGGAGGCCGCGCACTACGACTACAAGACCCGCCCATGGCTCGCCGGCGACCGCTTCGCCGATCCGGACCAGGACGGCCTCGCCAACCAGGAGGAGTGCTACAACTACCTCCTCAACGACGTTCTCCACCACACCGACCCGTCCCCCTACTGGTTCACCGACCCGTCCTACGCCGAGTCCTACGTGAACCTCTACTACAAGGTCGACGGCGAACTCGGTGTGACCTACTGGTGGTGGGACAAGGACCTTATGGACACCGACGGCGACGGTCCGACCTACCTCTTCGACTTCGAGATCGGCGAGGGCTTCGACACCGACAACGACAACATCGCCGACAGCATCGAGCTCACGCAGGACGACAACAACGGCGTCACCGACCCGCTCGACCTGGACAGCCCCCGCAAGCGCAAGGCCCTCTATTTCGACGGCTATGCCGCCGCCCGTACGCGCAACCCGTACTACCACGACAAGTTCTCTCTCACGAGCTACACCGTGGAGTTCTGGGTCCGCCCGCAGGAGCTGCCGGCCGCCGGCCGCCGCATGACGCTCGTCCAGCGCCCCGTCCTCATGCCGATCGACGATTCGTCCGGCGCCACGCACTGGGACGTCCGCAACACGTTCCTCGTCCAGCTCGACGAACTCGGCCGCATCGTCGCCCGCGTCGACAACGACGCCCGCGAGACCGTCGCCTCCGCCACCGCCGTCTCCGCCGGCCGCCTCGTCCCGAACAAGTGGGCCCACGTCGCCGTCGTGATGGACTCCGTCTCCGACCGGCTGGCGCTCTACGTCAACGGCGAATGCGCCGCGGAGGTCGGAGCCGCCCTCAAGCCCTGCACGGGAGGCCTGCTCGGCTTCCAGTACCAGTCCCCCGTCGGCCTCGAGGGCCGCTGGGAGAGCGCCAACCTCTACGACTACAGCCCCGCGCCGATCGTCCTCGGCGCCTACGACCGCAACCCGTGGGGCATCGTCGGCGGCGTCTACGAGACGTACCCGTGGGGCACGATGAACGCCGGCATGTCCTCCATCGCCGGCCAGTACGAGCCCGACTTCGACCCCGAGCAGTACTTCGTCGGCTGGATGGACGAGGTCCGCGTCTGGGACCGCTGCCGCACGCAGACCCAGATCAAGAACGACATGACGAAGCGCTACACGAAGGCCGACATCGAGGCCGTCAACCGCAAGCGCCTCGCCTGGGAGCTCGAGGACTGGGACAAGCAGGATCCCCAGCGCGACCGCGTCGGCACGAACCTCGTCGCCGCGACGCAGCTCTCCGACTGGCCGCAGAAGCTGCTCTACCACTACTCCTTCGACAACCTGCCGGACGTGATGCCCGCGCGCGACCGCGACACCTCCTTCATGGAGTACTTCACCGCGGACGCCGATCCGTTCCCCGCCGGCTGGCAGAGCGAGACCGTCTCGGCCTACCGCCCGAACCCGTTCTGGACCGCGCCGATGTGGTACCACTACCGCTCGCTCGTGTTCCCGCACCTGATCCCCTGGTGGTACGCCGCGGAGCACCGCTCCAACATCTACACGGACTACAGCTACATCCCGTGGATCGAGAACACCGTCGCCCACATGCCGCAGACGCCGGCGCTCGACATGAAGGGCCTCTTCCCGAACTGGGATCCGTCCACCTGGACCGTCACGTCCTACCGCTACCGCGCGCCGATGGACTGGATGAGCGATGCCCTCGGGCCGCTGGAATTCGTCCCCCACCGCCAGGACGACGCCGTGCCCGCGGCCCTGCCCGCCACCGGCTCCACGGACGTCACGCTCGAACGCATCCGGAACTCGATGAACCCCTACGTGATGTTCTACCGGACCGCGATCACGATCGCCGACGAGACCGCCCCGAACCAGTTCGCCGGCAAGCTCGACCGCTACGGCCGCTACACCGGCATCCCCGTCCTCTCCGACATGCTGCCGCTCCTGGACGCCGTCGCCGACATCGACGTCCCGATGTGGGACGGCAAGGGCCGCGGCACGGAGCTCGACGCCGTCGACACCGACGGCGACGGCCTCCCCGACTGGTGGGAGATCGTCCACGGGCTCGACCCGACGATCGGATCGGGCGTCCACGGCGCCTACGGCGACGCGGACGGCGACGGCCTCGACAACTGGGCCGAGTATCTGGCCCACACCGATCCGTTCCGCTACGACACCGATGGCGACGGCTACTCCGACTACTACTCCCGCCCCGACGGCCAGAGCCTCACCTACGGCGAAATGTACGACGACGGCGACGGCATGGACAACGTCTGGGAGGAGAAGTACGGCCTCGATCCGAACCGCTACGACGCCACGGCCGACGCCGATTCCGACGGCTGGACGAACGGGGAGGAGTTCATGGCCGGCACGGACCCGAGCCGCGCCGATCTGTTCCCGAAGCCCCAGTTCAACGCCACCTTCCACTACAGCGGCAACAACTTCGCGGACGCGGAAGGGAACATCGGCATTCCCCACATCGAGACCTACGGCGAGAAGACGGCCGGCCGCAACATGGGCGGCTGGTTCGACGGCCGGTACCGGTCGCAGAGCTACGAGGCCAACATCGCGGTCCAGAACCTTGGCTCGCCCTCGAGCTGGTCGAGCCGGACCGAGGCCGGCGACTTCACCATGAAGGTCGGTGGCGTGGACCACACGTTCGGCTGGATCGCCGATCTGGCCAGCTCGCCCATCTCCGGGGACGTCACGGTCTGGTGCTGGTACAACGCCGAGCTCATCGAGAACCAGGTCACGCCCTACGAGATGGATCCGGACTACGGCCTCGTCTACGAGGACAAGGCCACCGGCACGCTGGTCCTGCTGCGCTACGCCACGGGCCGCGTGTACGCCGAAGGCATGGCGACGGGGCCGGTCTCCGCGCAGTACACGGTCGCGGGCCGGGCGTTCCCGTTCACCGTGAAGGGCCTGTATCGCCTCCCGACCGGACTCCACGACCACATGGTCTCGGGCTACAACCGGTTCCTCGGCTGGCTCGACGTGGACGGCAACCAGGCGTGGACGCCCGGCGAGCCGATGGGCCTCGGTACGCCGCGGCCGGCGATGGTGAGCTGGGACAGCGTCGAGACGACGATTCCGCTCACCGACTCGATCTGGGACTACCCGCGCCTCATGTGGGAAGCCCCGACGAACGTTCCGGGCATCGGCGAAATGACGTACTTCGTGGACTTCAGCTGGGTCCGCGGCCAGTCGACGGGCTCCGAAACGGAGACGGTCGGCGGCGGCAACTCGAACTACGGCAAGACCGGCGACTGGGACAGCGACGGCCTCGAGGACTGGATGGAGGTCCTCGCCGGCACGGCGACCAACTCCGTCGCGGGCGACCCGAACGACTACTACTCGATCGACCCCGTGTCCGGCTTCTCCTACGGAGAGCTCTACGACGACGGCGACGGCATTCCGACCGTCTGGGAGCTCAAGTACGGCCTCGATCCCTACCGCTACGACGCGAAGGGCGACCCCGACGACGACGGCTGGTCCAACTACGCCGAGTTCATGGCCGGCACGGATCCGACCGTCGCGAGCGACTATCCGCACCCGCGGCTCGCCGCCACGTTCTACTACCACGGCCAGGAAACGGATCTGAACTGCCTCGGGGTCTACTCCTACGGGCAGAAGACCCAGGGCTCCACGTGGGGCGGCTCCTACGACGGGCGCTACACCTCCACCAAGGGCTTCACCGACGGCGTGTACCTCGGATCCGACGGCTCCGTCACGCTCGACAAGTACAGCGACGCCGGCGCCGAAGGCACGTTCGCGGTGAACAAGCTCCGCCACGGTCTCATCGAGAGCGCGTCGATCGACGTCTATGTCGAGGGCGCGGACGGGGCGATGGAGGTCCGCACCTTCACGATGCAGCAGATCAACCCCGGCATGGGCCTCTTCACGCAGGACGACCTGGGCTGGATCCTCATCTCAATCGAGTCCGGCCAGGTCCTCTCCACCGGCAGCTACGTCGGAAAGCTCGCGGATGTCCACACGACCGTGAAGACCTACTCCTTCCCGGTGACGTTCACGGACCTCATCCGCAACCCCGAGGGCAACCACACCCACATGGTCGAGGGATCGAACCGGTTCCTCGGCTGGATGGACCTCGACGGAAACCAGACCTACGACCAGGGCGAGCCCATGGGCATCGCCCTCTACAGCCCGACGCTCGTCGGCTGGGACTCCACCGCCTTCGAGATTCCGCTCACCGACTCGCTCTGGGACTACCCGCGCGTGTCGTGGAACGACTTCGTCCCGACGAACTTCGTCCCGACCGACTACATCGTCCGGTTCCTGATGCAGGGCAAGACGACCTCGGGCACGATCACGACCAATACGACCGAGACGACGACGACCGTCGGCATCTACGGCGACCTCGACGGCGACGGTCTCGACGCCTGGATGGAGGCCAAGGCCGGAACCGATCTCAACAAGGCCGACACGGACGGCGACGGCCGCATCGACTTCGACCAGGTCGATTCCGGGAAAGTCCTCGACACGGCCGGCAAGGCCACGTTCGGCGAACTGCTCGACGACTGGGACGGCATGCCCGCCCAGTGGGAGATGTCCTTCACGCTCGATCCGCATCTCTTCGACGCGGATTCCGACCTGGACGACGACGGCTGGTCCAACTACGCCGAGTTCATGGCCAACACCGACCCGACCGATCCGGACGACTACCCGAGGCCTCAGTTCGACGTCACGTTCCGCTACGACGGCGAGGCGAACGGCTCCTCCACGCTCAAGGTTCTCTCCTACAGCGAGAAGCGCCAGGGGACGCACATCGTCGAGTCCAATCCCAGGACGATCTACATGGGCGGTCTCTACGACGGTCTCTACACGACCCAGGCCAAGGGCTTCGGCAACTTCGCCGACCTCGGCCGCGGCGAGATCGACGGCAAGGACTTCGGCACGTCCAGCTTCGGCGGCGAGCGCATCGGCTCGGCCTCCCTCACGGTGAACTACATCGCCGAGGAGGGCGGAACGGCCACGAAGACCACCTACCAGCTCCAGCCCTACAACGAGAACTTCGGCGTCTTCGTCGACGACGGCGAGGCGTTCATCCTGCTCGAGTACGCGACGGGCCTCATCTACTCGCAGTTCAACTACCAGGTCGACCGCTCCCGCTCCGAGCAGAACGCCGACGGAACGGTCACCCAGATCTCCGAGACGGTACAGGAAACCTCCTACGACACCAGTCCGCACTACCAGAGCCGCTACACGATCGAGTACTCGTCCAGCACGACGCACTACCCGTTCACGATCCGCGGCCTCCAGGCGGCCAACGCCGCCGAGGACACCGGAGCCTACACGGCGCACGACCACATGGTCGAGGGCTACAACCGGTTCCTCGGCTGGATGGATCTGGACAACGACAACCAGTGGACCCCGGGCGAACCGATGGGCCTCTCGCTCTACGACGCGACTCTTGCCGGCTGGGATTCGGTCGTGACCGAGATTCCGCTCACGGACGAGCTCTTCGGCTTCCCGCGCATCCGCTGGGACGCGCCGACCAACATGCCCGCCGTCACGTCCTACCGCGTCTTCATCACCGGCAAGGGCGGCACGGTCGACGCCGGCCCGGCGGACGGCATCGTCGTCGAGGCCCCGCGCACGTTCCTCCACGAGGGCGACTACATCGAGGCGGGCATCCGCGGCCTCAGCCTCGGCTCCACGGCCAACGGCGTCTACAACTTCACGGTCGTCGCCCGCGACGACGACAACGTGACCGCGGAGGTCGTCGTCACGAACGGCGAGTTCCGGCTCAACTCGCGGGAGGTCTACGACACCGCCCGCCGGTCGATGTCCGCGATCTACCCGGTTGACGGCGCCGTGCTCCGCAATCCGCTCGTCGAACTGCAGTGGAAGATGGACTGGCGCACCGAGGGCGTGTTCGTCACGATCAAGAAGGACGGAACCGCCGTCACGGGGCTGAACAACCTCTACGTGCCGTTCCCCGTCCGCCACAACAAGGTCACGGACGACGACTACTACTATTCCTTCGTCCCGCAGCTCAAGGACGGGCGCTCGATCGTGGCGCTCGGCGCGGGCAGCTACACGTGGGAGGTGAAGGAGAACCTCCGCCTCTCCGGCTACACGGCCAAGACGGCGACCGGCTCCTTCCAGATCTCCACGGGCCAGGACACGACGCGCAGCGTCGCCTCGATCTCCGGAAACGTCCACTACTACGGCCGCCTCGCGAGCGCGGCGGGCGTGTTCGACGCGGGCAAGGTCGTGATCCTCGCCTACAAGGTCTCCGACCGCGCCTCGTCCAGCCTGAACGTCTCCGGCGTTCCCGCCGCGAGGGTCACGCGCAACGGAGCCGGCGCCTTCACCATCCCGAACCTCGAGCCCGGCGCCTACGGCCTCGTCGGCTTCGTGGACGCGAACGGAAACGGCCTGCCCGACGTCGGCGAAACGCAGGGCATGGCGTTCATGGGCGGCTCCGCCGACCCGATCCAGCTTCCCGAGTGGTTCAAGCCGATCCGCATCGCGGTGAAGGACGGCGCCGCCGTTCCGGTCGAGGACGTCCATATCGTCCTGCGCGACCGCGACACGAACGGCGACGGCGTCCCCGAGATCTTCACCGGCACGCTGGCGCAGTACAGGGCGAAGGCGGTCGTCACCGTCCCCGCCACGGCCGCGACGAACTGGGTGAGCACCGCCGTGTTCGACCCGAACTTCAAGCCCTACAGCTCCCGCACGACCAAGACCACCTCCACTTCCGGCGGCGGCTCCGAGACGACGGGCGGCGCCGAGTGGCAGTTCGCGGTCCGCGCGCCGCGCACGTTCCTGCACGAGGGCGATCTCGAGCGCGTCGCGACCTACGGCTTCGACCTCGGCCAGGCCAACGCCGCCGACTTCACGTGGGAGGTCATCGCGACGGACGGCTACCATTCCGAGACGAACGCGGGCGGTTCCTTCACCGTCTTCGCCGGAACGCCCGGCTCGCGCAGCGCCATCAAGCCGCGCTGGCCGACGCAGAAGACCGTCGTCCACGGCTCGACCGTGAAGTTCGAATGGGAGATGGACCACCGCAACGCGGGCGTCGCGTTCAAGCTCGAGAACGCCGCCACGGGCGAGGTCCTGATCGACACGGTCGTTCCGTTCCCGGTCATGCACTGGGATCCGACGGTGCAGTGCTACTACTACACCGCGGTCCCGCAGATGGAGGACGGCCTGCGCTTCGTCTCCCTGCCGGACGGCACGTATCGCTACACGGTGACCGAGCGCCCGAACTCCGGCGCCATCACGCCCCAGACCTTCACCGAGACGTTCCAGATCCGCAACGCGGAGAACACCCGCGTCACGGGCTCGATCGAGGGCGACGTCCGGTACTACGGCCGCTCGACGGTTCCGGGCTCGAATCCCCCCGAGTGGGCCAGCGACCTGCACGTCCAGGCCTACCTGGTCTCCGATGCGGCCACGTCGTCCGCCTCCGTGGGCGGCCTGCTCGTCGCCGACGAGGTCCAGAACGCCAACGGCGCGTTCCGGCTCGAAGGGCTCAAGGCCGGAACCTACTCCGTCTTCGCGTTCGTCGACTCCAACGGCAACGGCATCGCGGACGACTGGGAGACGCAGGGCTTCGGCTTCTACGGCGGCAACGCGAGCCCCGTGGTGATCCCGAGCGCGGCGGTTCCGATCGTCGTCACCAACGGCGCCTCCGTCGTCGGCGTCAATGTCGTCCTGCACGACCGCGACACGGACGGCGACAAGCTGCCGGACGTCTGGGAGTACGAGACCTACGGAAGCCTCTCGACGCAGACCGGCTACGACGCCGCGGCGAGCAACGCCTACACGAGCCTGGCGGCGCCCGACTCCACGATCCTCACGAACTGGATCTGGAAGATCGACGCGAGCACGGTCGTGACCCGCACGGTCGACATCCCCGAGAAGGATTCGCTCCGCGTCCGCGTCGACGGGCCGCGCACGTTCCTCCACGAAGGCGACTTCCTCACGCCGTGGGTCTACGTGAACAAGAAGAAGGGCGTCGTCGCCGAAGGCGTGCCCGAGAAGACCGACAACCGCGACTACTACCTCTGGACGCAGGACGAGGACGGTGCCTGGGTCCCGAAGAACGATCCCTACTACGGGTTCTTCCTCGGGTCCTACTCCAACGTCGTCGTGAACTGGTCCGTTTCGGTCTGGGACGGAGCGGCCTCCATGTCCCTCACGGGCGGCGCGTTCCGCGTCGTCGCCCATGTCGGAAACGTCCGCAAGCCGCTCCTCGCCCGCTACCCGACCCAGAAGACGCCCGTCCGCGGGAACGTCGTCGAGATCGAGTGGCAGATGGACGACAGCAACGCCGGCGTGATCTTCAACCTCTACAAGGAGGCCGACGCCGTCCAGGACCCGGAGACCGGGCTCACGGTCGGCTTCGAGCCGGTCGATGAGATCCAGGTGATCACCAACATGGTCGTCGCCTTCCCGATCCGCCACGGCCGCCCCGGCACGGACGACTGCTACTGGTCCGCCGTCCCGCAGCTCGAGGACGGCCTCCAGACCGGCGCCGGCTGGACGCCCGACATCGGCAAGGCGTTCATCGAGCTGCCCGGAGACGGCCTCTACCGGTACACCATCACCGAGCGTCCGCAGACGAGCATCCCCGGCCTGCAGACGACGCAGACCGTGACCGAGTGGTTCCAGCTCGTCAACTCCGGCGAGAAGCGCGGGCTCTACGACGTCTCCGGCAACATCCGCTACTACGGCAGGATCCTGGAGGACGAGGCGGTCGGTTCGCTCGTCGAGCCGTTCGCGGTCGATCCGGACCGCGATACGGTCTGGCGTGCGGTCGCCGACACGAACGACATCGCCCGCGGTTCGATGTCCGTCCGCGTCAAGGACGACAACGGAGACTCGATCGAGGTGTTCAACGACTCCTCCGCCAACGGCATCCTCTACGTCTCCGGAGGCACCAACACCACGGCCTGGTCCGGCACGATCGACTACGAGACGGGCGAGATCGAGATTCGTTTCACGAAGGCCCTTCCGGCCGGAAGGACGCCCGAGCTGGCGAAGAAGAGGTTCCCCGTTCCGCTCGTCCTCCAGGCGTACAAGCTCGCCGACGAGGCCGCGACCTGCGTCTCCGTTTCGGGCACGCCGGTCTACCAGGAGACCCGGGAGACGAAGGGAGACTTCCTCGTTCCGAACCTCGAGGGAGGCAAGTACGCGATCTTCGCGTTCCTCGACTCCAACGGAAACGGTTTCGCCGATCCGTGGGAGACGCAGGGCGTTGCGGTCCGGACCGGAACCGTGAGCCCGAACATCGATTCCGGATCCGCTCCGATCGAGGTGAACGACAACGTGACCGGACTCATGATCGTCCTGCACGACCGCGACACGGACAACGACCTGCTGCCCGATTCGTGGGAGTGGTGGAAGTCCGGAAACCTGCTCACAAGCGGCTACGACGTGTCCGACGCCGGCGGCCTGCTCTGGTGGCAGGAGTACGCGGACGGCGTCCTCGACTCCGATCCGCGCACGCCCGACACCGACCTCGACGGACTCACGGACGCGATGGAGATCCTCGTTACGAAGACGGACACGCACCTCCGGGACACGGACGGCGACGGCGTCGGCGACCTCGAGGAGTTCCTCTCCGGCTCCGATCCGCTCGACGCCGACGTGGCGATCCCCTATTCGGTTCCCGCGCTCGCGTTCGACGAGGCGGGCGTGCCGTTCGTCGACATCGCCTATCCCGCCCTCAAGCCCGGCGTGGTCCTCACGTACGAGCTCCAGCGCAAGGCCGCGCTCGACGAGGACGCTTGGACGACGGTCGCGGAGCACGAGGTCGCCAACACGGACGGCGCGGTTCTCTACAGCCGCTACGACGGCGTGAACGACCATATGTCCGAGCCGGGCACGGCCCGCATGCTGCCCGCCGACCAGGCCGAGGACGTCGACTTCTCGACCGGATTCTTCCGGATCAGGGTCTTCGCCGATTACGGCAAGATGGTCGACAACGGCGACGGGACGTGGTCCTACTGGACCTGGGTGGAATCCGGATCCGCCGGCCGCTACGCCTGGAGCGAGGCGGCCCGCGGCGAAGGCACGCTCGTCCGCGACGCGGACGGAAACTGGAGCTTCGTCTCCGACTCCACCGGCCTGAAGGGCGTCCTGGTGCGCGACGAGGAAGGCAACTGGAAGTTCCAGAACTAAGTCCTCGGCCTCCCAAGGCTCGGGCGGGGTGCGGCGCTTGCCGCACCCCGCTCTTTCTTTTGACGCGCCGCCCTCCGCTCCACGCGGCGCATGGGCCGGCCCCCTCCCTGAGGGGGCTCCCGGCGAAGCCGGGTGGGGGAGTCGCCCGCGTGGACGGCGGCGGTCGACCCCCTCAGTCTCGCTCCGCTCGCCAGCTCCCCCAACGGGGGAGCCGGCCGCGCCGCCCTCCGCTCCACGCAGCGCATGGGCCGGCCCCCTCCCTGAGGGGGCTCCCGGCGAAGCCGGGTGGGGGAGTCTCCCTCTATCCCCTGTAAACCCGCATATTTAGTGTTATCGACAGGTTGTAAACACTTTATCTGGTGTTCCCTGTCAATTCTTTTCGTTTCCAATGGGGAAACTTTTGTGGTATGTTCCGCCCCGTCCGCCGCATTCTTTCCCTCGCGCCCCTTTCCTCCCCCTCCCCGCCGCCATGAACGCCCGCCTTTCCCTCCTCGCCGCCGCCGCTCTTTCGATTCTTTCCCTCGCGCCCGCGAGCGCGGGTACGCACACGAATTTGTTTGAAAACTTCTCGACCATCGATGCCGATTGGGGTGCAAAAGCCGACACTTACAAACTTTTGAATGGTGCAACGGAAGAAACGCCCATTTTGGGAACTGACATTTCTGGATGGACGGGACTAGGTCTCGTTTTCAAAGCCCCTTCCTGTGTTCGTCTCGGCAACAGTACTACGAAGGGCGTTGTCTATTCGCCCGTAATCCGTTTGAGCGAAAAAGCGATCACTGCTGGCTCCGCAACCCTTTCGTTCCACGCTGCAAAGACGGCGAGTGCCGTAGGAGTTAACACGGCTGCCAATGTTATGGTTTTGACTACGGACGGAACAGCGGTAGACGGCATTTCCGTTTACGCGCCCAAACATCTTGTGGACTGCAGTTCCATGGCGAATATTGATTCATGTCACACAAACACGGACGGCACCGTGATTCAAAACATCTATACTGGGTTGCCGAATGAATTCCGCCTTCAGTTTGAATCGTCGGCGTCATCTGATGGCCGTGTCGCCATTGATGCCATTCTCGTTGTCCAGAACATCCGCGACACGCTTTCCGCGCCCGCCAATCTCGCGCTGTCTGGCACCGCCGGCGCAAATGACTTTGCCGTAACATGGAGCTCAGTGGCGAACGCGGAAGGCTACTCTGTGAAGCTACTCGATGCGAACGACGGGGTAGTTTCGTCGAACGACGTAACCGTCGCAACGACGAGCGCGAGTTTCACCGGACTGACTTCGTCGTCGGCGTACACGGTAGTCGTGGTCGCGCTCGGCAATCACACCACTACCGACGATTCCGTGCCCGCCACGCTCGATGTCACGACCGCCGCGTCGTCCGCCACCGCGCCGACACTCGATGTCTCTGTAACGAGCTGGACCGCCGGCGTCGCCGGGACGAGCGCCGTCTCCGCGACGCTCGAAGGCGGCATTGACTGCACGGTCGCGTCGGTCTCGATGTCCGACGGTTCTTCCGCGACCGTTGCGAACGGCATGCTCTCCTGGACGCCGCCCGTGTCGACGATTACTTCGTCCGTGACCGCGACGTTCCACGTGACGCACGGCAATGACGGATGGGACCTGACCCAAGTTCTTTCCGTCGCCGCGACGCCCGCGCCGGGCGCGCCGTCCGTCACACTTTCCGGCGCCACGCCCCGCTCCTTCGACGCCTCGTGGTCCACCACCGCCGGCGGCCCGGTTGTGGAATACAAGGTCCGCGCCTGGACCGGCCGCGAAATGCCGGACGACGCAACCGGCGGCGCAAACGAGAATTTCGAGAAATACCTTTCGGACAAAACCGTTCCGGATGGCTGGATTTTTGAAAACACCAAGACCCCGTACAATCAGGAAGAGAACCCCGTCGATTTCCGAAATAACAACGAATGGATCGCAACCCCCGATTACGGCGGGACGATTACGAGCATTTCCTTCCGGCTGCGCCGCCAGAGCGAAAACGGCTCGACGCTCAAGGTCTACGGTTCGACCGGATCAAATGATCCCGCCGTCTGGAAGACGGAAGAAAACACGCTGGCGACATTGAATCCACTCGTAACCCAGGTTTACACGATTTCCGTCGATTCCTCAAAGGGAATCAGCCGTGTGTTCTTCCAGTACACGAAAGCCTCCGGCAATGTGTCGATCGGCACCTTCTCCGTTTCCGGTACGGACTGGCCGGCGGCGGACTTCCTCGAAGGCTGGGGCGGGGCGAAGGTCTCCGTCGGCACGGCAACGTCGCAGACGGTTTCCAATCCCGTCGCGGGCGCGGTGAACTGGGTCGAGGTGACGGCCGTCGGACCATCGGGGCTCGAGACGTCCGCCCGCGCCTCGATCTCCGTCCCGCGCGTTCCCGCCGCCGTCATCTCGGTGAAGTAGGATCTTCGCGAGGCCCAGCATGAACATCCGTTCTTCCCTTGCATTCTTTGCCGCGATTCTTTCCGCGTCCGCCGCACAGGCATCGACGGCCGTGCTGTTTCACGAGACGTTCGACGGGAACAATCAAAACTGGTCCTATACGAGCACGGGCGCACGAAGCTACGACCATACATGGACGGAATCCGGAACGGTCAAGCCGGGTTACAAAGGAATCAAGTTGGGCTCCACGTCTGCAACGGGAACTATCACCTCCGAAGCATTTGACATCAGCAACACGACGGAGGCCGTGTCAATCACCATCGTTGCGGCGGCCTATTCCAACAACGATGGCGGAAAGGAAGGCATTGCCGTCACCGTGTACGACGCTTCGGACAGCCTGATTTTCTCCGACGGCGTCTCCGAGCTCACGCAACATTCGAGCACGACAAAGGACGAAATCCCGACAACGGCCACCTTCACACACACGTTCACGGTTCCCGCGGCTTCTCTTCCGTCCAGCGGCGGGATTTACATGAAGATCGAAAGCACCTACACGAAGACGGGCCAGCGGCGCGCCTTGCTCGGAGATGTGTTGGTCACCCAGACGCATCCTTCCGGCGGCGGCGGGAATACCGCGCCGGTGGCGACGCAGCCGTCCGTGGACGTGGACGCGACGGTCGGCACGGAAGTGACGCTCGACCTCGCGGACTGCTTCTCCGACGCGGACGGCGATCCGCTGACGTATGCGCTCGCGAGCGGCGTGGGCGCCGTGTCCGGCTCGGTCTGGTCCTTCACGCCGAACGCGGCGGGGTCGTTCTCGGCGGAGGTTTCGGCGGCCGACCCCTCGGGCGCGTCCGCGACGATGGCCCTCTCCGTGACGGCGACGGACAGCTCCGGCCTGCTGCGCGCGACGCTGCTGGACGAAGGCTTCTCGGGCTCGGACAACGCCTGGGCCAACACCTCGGCCAAGCCCGGCGACGCGGAGACTGACTGCGATTCCTGGTCGTTTCCGGCCAACGTCTACAACGCCCGGTCCTCCATCAAGGTGGGCGGCGCGAGCGCCGTTGGTTGGGCGCTTTCGCCCGAAATCACGCTTTCGAACGAAGTGGCGTCCGCGACCGTCGACCTTTCGTTCTCCGCCGCGGCGTACCCGGCGAAGACGACGAAGTTCTCCGTGTCGATCGTCGATTCCGCCACGGGCGAAACCAACGCCATCGCATCCCTGGCCGCCCTTTCGCCGGTCACATTGGGCTCGACATCGGCGGCGGATCTGTCGGGTTGTTCCGACTATGAGGAATCCATTACGGTTCCGACCCGGTTCAAGCTGCTCTTCGAAACGATTTCTTCCGCGTCCGACAAGCGCCTCCTGCTCGACTCGATCCAGGTCACGCAGGTCTACGATCCGAACTTCGCGGTTCTCGCGGCGCCGACGGGCGTGGCGGGGTCCGACGTCGGCAAGCACGGCTTCACGGTGTCATGGACCGAAGTCGCGAACGCGACGGGCTACGAGGTGTGGCGGGATGGCGCCGTGGCGGGGTCCTGCGCATCGACGGACACGTCGATGGAGCTCACGGGCCTCTCGGACGGCACGACCTATTCGGTGCAGGTGAAGGCGCTCGGCGACAATCTCCACTTCGGCGATTCGGCGCTTTCGACCGCGGTTTCGGTCACGACGCTCGCGGACGCGCAGAAGATCGACTTCACGGTGACCGGCGCGCCGGCTGGCGACGTCTTCGCGGGCGACGCGGTCGCCTTCACGGTGACGGCCGAGAACGAGGCGACGCACGCGGCCGAGCCCGTCTCCTTCTCCGGCATCGCGGGGGCGACGTTCACCGCCGCCACGGGCGCGTTCTCCTGGACGCCGGCGGAATCGGACGTCGGCGCGAACGTCGCCACGTTCGCGTCCGGCGACTATTCGACGAACGTGACGATCACGGTCGTCTCGGCGCTCAAGACCGAAACGCTCGCGGCCGAATACTTCTCGGAGATCAAGAGCACGTCCTGGACCTCGACCACCGGCTACGCCTCGGAGATGGAGGGCGACATGGGGCTGTGGACGGGCCACGACATCATCAAGACCAAGGCGGCCGTCATCATCGGGCGCCGCACATCCTCCGGAAACATCGTCTCCCCGGCGGTCGAGCTCAAGGTCCGCACGCCCGGAAGCCTCTCGGTCTCGTTCGACACCGGATCCCTGCCGGACGCGACGGCCAGCGTCAAGGCGTCGATCCTCGACGCCGCGGACGGCCGCGTGCTCTTCGAGCAGACGTTCGCGTCCCTCTCGTCGCTGCCGTCCGACGCCACGGCCGTCTCCGACGCCGGCGCGCACTTCACGCTCTCGCCCGGGCCCTCGGTCGCCCTGCCGGCGGAGGTGAAGGTCAAGTTCGAGACGCTCCAGACCTCGGGCACCGACTCGCAGCGCGCCTACGTCGACACGGTCGTCTTCGAGCAGAAGATTTCCGCCCGGATCCCCGACCTCCCGGCGCCGACGGGCCTCGCGGTCGTGGAGGGGTCCGTCGAGACCAACGGCTTCTCGGTCGCCTGGAGCGCCGTCTCCGGCGCGACGAACTACGCCGTGCGCGTGACGGACTCGTCCGGCGCGGTCGTCTTCTCCGCGCCGTTCTGCGCGGCGGCGCCAGCCGCCGTCACCGGACTCGCGGATGACGAGGCCTACGCTGTGCAGGTCCGCGCGACGGGCGACGAGGCGATCTGCTTCGCCTCCCCGTGGTCGGACGCGCTCGCCGTCCGCACCGCGCGCTCGGCGACGCACCCGACGCTGTCGTTCGGCGCCTGGCAGAACGCGGCGGGCGACGGCAAGGTCTACGGCGGGCTCCTGAACACGGCGGCCGTCTCCGCCGTCCGCGACAACGGGACCAACGCCGTCGTGACGCTCGCGTCCGTCCTGCCCGCGCCGGCCGTCGGGCCGACGCTCGAGGACGGCGTCCTCTCCTGGATTCCCGACGATGCGGACACCAACAAGACCTTCACGATCTCCTTCCTGATGGACGGGACCTACGCGACGAACCTCTCCTTCAAGGTGTTCTCGATCGCCCCTCTCGCGCCGCCGACCGTGACGGCCGCTCCGGTGGAATGGGACGCCTTCGGGCTCGCGTGGAATCCGCAGTACCGCGCCGCGGGCTACGCCGTGCGCG
>Ga0247608_10002629_pt1 | contig 22014 bp, 15 predicted proteins | sample 176DNAGHGlowgp2_FD_193490 | JGI IMG/M metagenome (GOLD analysis project Ga0247608, IMG submission 193490) | Sheep rumen microbial communities from Palmerston North, Manawatu-Wanganui, New Zealand - 1766 DNA GHGlow gp2 | ecosystem: Host-associated > Mammals > Digestive system > Stomach > Rumen ...
TTGCCTATGCCTACGTCATTGCCCACGAGGTAGGCCATCACGTGGAATATCTGACGGGTATCCTGCAGGACGCTCACGAGAAGATGGCCAAGATGAACCAGACGGATGCCAACAAGATGTCGGTACGCCTGGAACTGTTGGCCGACTTTTATGCAGGTGTCTGGGCACACCACGACAACAAGATGTTCGGCTCCTTGGAGGATGGCGACATCGAGGAGGCCATCAACTGTGCTCAGGTCATCGGCGACGACTACTTGCAGAAGAAGGCTCGAGGCTATGCCGTTCCGGAGTCCTTCAACCACGGCACCTCCAAGCAGCGCATGAAGTGGTTTAAGAAAGGTCTTGAGACAGGCGACGTCTCGCAGGGCAACACCTTCGAGTGCTCTGACTCAGAACTTTGAGCCTGACGATAGGTAATAAAAAAAGGTCGCTTACGCGGCCTTTTTTGTTGATTTCTTACTGGTAGCCTTCTTGGTGTCGGCCTTCTTGATGAAGCGACCCTTCTCGTCGCGAGCGGGCGTAGTCTTCTTTGCATCCTTGATGCTCTTCTCTGCAGCCTTCTTTTCGGTCTTTGCAGCCTTCTCAGCAGCTTTCTTTTCGGTCTTAGCCTTCTTTTCTACAGCCTTCTTCTCGGTGTCGGCCTTCTTGATGAAGCGTCCCTTTTCGTCGCGGGCAATAGTGGTAGTCTTCTTAGTCTCTGTAACCTTCTTCTTGGTGGCTGTAGTTGCTTTCTTGGCAGCTGCAGCAGTGCCGTAGCAACGCTGACATTCGTGACGTCCCATCTTCTTGGCCTCGGCCGTGCTGACGCTCTTGATGTCCTTAGAGTTCTGGAGATAGCTGCACGACTTGCTCTTGTGGTAAGCCACTGCATCGCTGCCATTAGATACATACACTGTCTGAGCCTGTGCTGTCACTGCCATGCAGATGATGGCTGTGAGGATGAATAAGATCTTTTTCATAGTCTTTGATTTTTTTTGATGTTATTAAAATAAGTTTGTTTCTGTTTCTTTGTTAGTATGCATGGTCGTCCTCCATCTCCTGCTTGTTGAGCTTCTTCTTGTCAATGGCACGCCAAGCATAGACGATGTATGCCAATACAAAAGGTACGAGCAGCGAGACATAGAACATGGTGCGCAGTGTGAACTCACTGCTGCACGAGTTGACCATGGTCAGCGACGACTGCAGGTCAGCGGTAGAGGGGTAGTAGGCCGTGTGGTTCCATGCCGAACAGAGCAGCAGGGCCAGTACGGTGAGTACGGTGCCGATGCCAGCAGGCCAGATGCCACTGAAGGGGAATAGTGAAGCGTGCTGCGAGAACCATTTGCTGCCGCGGAGTATTTCTGTAGCAATGCCCCAGAGTACCAGTACGACACCTATTAATAGTAATATAAGGAGATACCACATATCGATGAGGTTATGGAAATACTTGTAGGGCTCCATATAGATGATGCCCTCGTCAGTATAGGCATAGCCATCCTTCAGCATGAGGTGTACGAGGTAGGCCACGAAGAGAATGAGGAAGGGAACAGCGGCACCAATCAGGCGCACAGATCCACGACTGCGTATGTCCTCATCGTCGACATTGTTGATGATATAGAGAATGCCTAAGACACGCGCCAGGAAGAATACGGCCAGTCCGAAGATGAGTACCCAGGGGTTGAGCAAGGCATCCAGACCATGGGAGGCGTTGGCCCAGTGGGAGATAATAGGTGTGAATGAGTCAGCATCTATCAGGTTCTCCTTGGCGATGATGAAGTTGCTGCCTTCAAAGAAGGTTGCAACGGCTCCGCCTAACAGCAGAGGACCAAGGATGCCGTTGAGCACCAGGAACCACTGGAACGTCTTGGGGCCAAGGAAGTTACCGAGCTTGTTCTGGAACTCATAGCTGACAGCCTGCAAGACGAAGGTAAACAGAATGAGCATCCACAGCCAGTAGGCTCCGCCAAAACTGGTGGAGTAGAAGAGGGGATAGGAGGCGAAGAATGCTCCGCCAAAGGTAACCAGCGTGGTAAAAGTAAACTCCCACTTGCGTCCTGTGGAGTTGAGAATCAGTCGTTTACCCTCCTCTGTGTAGCCAAGAGAGCGGATGCAGGAGTTGGCGCCCTGCACAAACAGCAGGAATACCAGCAGTGCCCCCAGCAGTGCGACGACGAAGCACCAGTAATGTTGCAGAAAATCGTATGTCATGTTTTTAGAATTTAAAGGAGTTAGAGGGAGTTAGAAGAATATTCCGGGCCCTTCTTAATCTGTTTCAGCAGGATGTTAATCTCTACTGCCAGCATCAAGGTGAAGAGGAACAGGAAGAGGAAGAAAGTTAGTGCTACGGCACTGCCCTCAATATCGCTGACAGACACCCATGTGGGCAGCATGTCCTGGATGGTCCATGGCTGACGCCCGAATTCTGCCACCAGCCAACCGCTCTCCGAGGCCATATAGGCTAAGGGTAAGAGCAGAATAGGTATCCAGTAGTGCCATACGGGCAGTCCCGTCAGTTCGTGGCTGTCTGCTCTCGTCTCGGGAAGTATGCCGATGATAGTCAGCAGTCTGCGCGTAATGATAGACAGATAAGGTATCTTGAAACTGATAATAGTCATCAGGAGGAAGTAGAGAATGAACAGACACCCTAAGCCCACCATAATGCGGAACGCCCAGAAGTTCACCCATACAGGGGGTACCACGTCGTTGCGGTTCTTTACGTAGCCATAGCCGAAGTAAGGCATGTCCTCATTGAGCGTGGAGAGCAGTCCCTGGAGTGTCGCCTCGTCGGCACCATCCTTCTTCGCCTGGCGATAGTCTGCTAAGGTGGCAATGGCCAGTTTGCCGCGGATAATCTTCTCGTCGACGGATGGCTCTGTCTTGCCGTCAGGGGTGGTGTAGCCGTTCAATAAGTCGTTGATGCCAGGCACAAATCCCTGAGGATCGTTGGTAGCCATAATAGAAAGAAAGTAGGGCATCTCCACGCCGGGTACAAGGGTTAGTCCCTGTGCTTTGCCGCCATCTTCCAGAGCCTCCATAGCTGCCAACTTCATCGGTTGAACCTCGGCGACGCTCTGTGCTGAGTGGTGGCCTGTGAGTGCTGCGCCCAACGAGGCAACGAGTCCGACGACAACGGCTATCTTAATGCTTGCTGTTGCCAGTCTTATCTCTCTGTTCTTCATGAGATACCAGCAGGAAACGGCTACGACGAAGATGGCACCGATAATCCAGGCAGAGATAACTGTATGGCAGAACTTGTCGATGGCAAAAGGCGACAGCGCCACGTCGAGGAAGCTAACCATCTCGTTGCGCATGGTGTCTGGGTTGAAAGCACAGCCGACAGGATATTGCATCCAGGCATTGGCCACGAGAATCCACCAGGCAGAGATCGTTGCACCGAGGCCTGTCAGCCATGTTGCGGCAAGATGGAACCCTGGCGAAACCTTCTTCCAGCCAAAGAACATCACAGCAACGAAGGTGGACTCCATAAAGAAGGCCACAATGCCCTCGATAGCCAGCGGAGCGCCAAAGATGTCGCCAACAAACCAAGAATAGTTGGACCAGTTGGTGCCAAACTCAAACTCCAGAATGATGCCCGTGGCTACACCCATGGCGAAGTTGATGCCAAAAAGACGTTGCCAGAATTGGGCGGCATCACGCCAGAAAGTGTCGCGGGTGCGATACCAGCAGGTCTCGACAATACCCATCACTACGGCCAGTCCCAGCGTGAGTGGTACAAAGAGCCAGTGATAGATGGCAGTGAGCGCAAACTGTGCCCTTGCCCAGTCGATGGCACTGCTGTCAATGGTTAGAAATAAGTTATTCATAGCATATTGTTTTAGGATTTTTCTTTGAGGTTATCGTTTCAGTATCTCGGCGGCAACAAAGTCCGATTCCTGGCCTTCGTCAGCATGTGTGCTGATGTAGTCGGGAAAAAAGAACACCTTCAGAATGGCAAAGATAATGAATAGCTTGATGAGGATAATGGTCCACAGCGTGCGTCCTAACGTCATCTGGCGGAAACCATCCCTATAGAGGCTATAAACACTATAAAGCCATCCTTTCTTGTTCATTGTCATACGCTATTTATCGTTAATAATGTTGCAAATATAGTAAATAATTTCAAAACTACAAATTTTTCTTTGGTATTTCGTGGAAAAAGTTTAACTTTGCAGCGTGTTTTCGAAAACAAATTATCATTAGGATTATGAATAATAAGAAAATTATTGCCCCACTAGTGGCTGTCATCGTGTTGCTTATAGCAGGTGTCGCTTATCTTGCCTACAGTCTCAGTCAAGAGAAACAGGTCAACAAAGACATGCAGGAACTGGCTGTCCTGGAGAAGCAGGAGATGGAAAACGAGTATCAACAGTTTGCTGATCAGTACAGCGAAATGAAGACGCGTATCAACAACGACTCTATTGTTGCTCAGCTGACCCGTGAGCAGGAGCGTACCAAGCAACTGCTGGAAGAGCTGCGCCAGACCAAGGCTGACGATGCTGCCGAGATTACCCGTCTGAAGAAAGAGCTTGCTACCGTTCGTGCCGTGTTGCGCAGCTATGTGCTCCAGATTGACTCGCTGAACCAGTTGAATGCCGAGCTGATGGACGAGAACAACCGTGTACGCTCAGAGTTGGAACTGACCAACCAGCAGAACCAGGCACTGGCTTCCAGCAATATGACGCTGTCTGAGAAGGTGGCTATTGCCTCTCAGCTGACAGCAACTAACATCTCTCTGACGCCGCTGAACAAGAAGAGCAAGAACAATAAGCACATGAAGAAGGCTCGCACACTGCTCGTCTCCTTCAATATTGCCCGCAATGTTACAGCAGCCAACGGTACCCGTGAATTGTACATTCGCGTGACTACTCCTATGGGTGAGGTGCTCAACGGTGGTGGCTCTTTCAGCTATGAAGACCGCCAGTTGGCCTACACCATGAAGCGTTCTATCGACTATAGCGGTGAGGAAACAGCCGTTACGGCTATGTGGCCCATTAGCGAGACACTGCCTGGCGGTTCTTATAATGTCAGCATCTTTGCCGACGGAAATATGATTGGCTCCAGAAACTTTACGTTTGAGAAATAAATGAATAGGTTATTAGCTGTTTGCTTTTGGCTATTGGCCGTTGGCATATCTCCTGCTGAGGCTCAGCGCGTGTTGAGCCTTGACAGTTGTAGAGCCATGGCACTGCGCAATAACAAACAGATGAGTGTTCAGCGCGTCAAACAGGAGATGGCAAAGAACATCCGTAAGTCGGCGCGCACCAAGTATCTGCCTCATGTCTCTGCCTTGGGTGGCTATGTGTATACCAGTAAGGAGATATCCATTCTGAGTGACGAGACAAAGGAGACATTATCTAATCTGGGTACCAATGGCGTCAATAAGCTGCAGACAGGCATGTCTACAGCCTTACCGGTGCTGAGTACCCTGTTTGGCGGTGTTGCTCCCTTCACCGATATGATGAACGGTATGGCTGGTTCGCTGAATGGTTTTGGCCAGAACATTGTCGACGAGTTTCGTACAGATACGCGCCACATGTTTGGTGGGTCTATTATGTTGACGCAGCCCATCTTTATGGGTGGTGCCATTGTTGCTTTGAACAAAATGGCTGACCTGGGCGAGGAGATGGCTGCCAACTCTGCTGACGCTCGTCGGCAGGAGACGCTCTACCAGATAGACAAGGCCTATTGGCAGGTTGTTTCGTTGCATCATAAGCAGAAATTGGCAGAAGGATTTCTTGAACTGGTCAAGAAACTGGATGGTGACGTGCAAAAGATGATTCGTGAGGGCGTCGCTACGCGTTCGGAAGGCTTAAGCGTCAGCGTGAAGGTCAATGAGGCTGAGATGGCTGTCATGAAGGTGAACGACGGATTGACGCTGTCGAAAATGCTGCTGTGTCAGCTCTGTGGTCTGCCCGTTAACGAACAGGTGACGCTGGAAGACGAGATGAGAGAAGAGCTGAGCGTGAAGAGTGAGGCGTGTGATGCCGCACACGGAAGCGTCGAAGAGGCAATGGCTAACAGACCAGAGCTAAAGATGCTACAGAATCTTGTAGACATCAACCATCAGGCTGTCAATCTCCTCAAGGCTGGCAATCTGCCGCAGGTGTTGCTGGCAGGTGGCTACACAGCAACTAATCCTAATGTGTATAATGGTTTCCAGCGCAGGTTGGGTGGTGCCTGGAATGTGGCTCTTATGATGCGTATACCCATTTGGAACTGGGGTGACGTAGCTTACAAGGTACGTGCCGCAAAGGGTGCTAAGACTATCGCAGCACTGGAACTGGAGGAGGCGCGTGAGAAGATGGAACTGCAAGTCAATCAGAGCAACTTCCGTCTGAACGAGGCTCATAAGAAGTTAGAGATGGCACTGACCAGCCAGCAGAAAGCTGACGAGAACTTGCGCACGGCAACACTGGGATTCCAGGAGGGTGTCATCTCGTCGACAACGGTCATGGAGGCTCAGACGGCATGGTTGCAGGCTCAGTCGCAGCGCATCGATGCGGAGATTGATGTGCAGCTGAGTCGTGTGAACCTGCAGAAGTCGCTGGGTACGCTTAGATAAACTGAATAATAGTAAATCGTCAAATAGTAAATAGTCAAATAGTAAGATGAATGCAAAAACACAACATAACAACATCCTGCTGGCCATTATAGGTTTTACCGCAGTGGTCGTCATTGTAGGTGTTATCGGATTCTTTGCCTTTTCCCGTCAGCCAGAAGTGATTCAGGGACAGGTGGAAGTCAGTGAGTACCGTGTGTCAAGCAAGGTTCCTGGCCGTATTTTGGAGATACGTGTCAAGGAGGGTGACTTCGTGAAGGTTGGTGATACGCTGGCTATTCTCGATGCTCCTGAGGTGCGTGCCAAGATGGAACAGGCCCAGAGTGCACAGGATGCTGCCTCAGCTCTTGAAATGAAAGCGCAGAACGGTGCCCGTGAGGAGCAGATTCGCGGTGCCTATAATGTGCTGCAACAGGCCAAGGCTGGCGTGGAGATTGCCGAGAAGTCGTATAAGCGCATCCAGCGTCTCTTCGACGAGGGTGTTATTAGTGAACAGAAACGCGACGAGGTGTATGCGCAGTATAAGGCTATGGAGGCTCAGATGAAGGCTGCCCAGAGTCAGTATGATATGGCTGTCAATGGTGCCCGTCGTGAGGACAAACTCGCTGCTGCTGCTCAGGTAGGTCGTGCCAAGGGTGCTGTTCAGGAGGTCAACTCCTATATCCACGAGACAGTACAGATAGCCCAGATGGAGGGTGAGGTGATGGATATCTATCCCAAGTTGGGCGAACTGGTAGGTACTGGTTCACCTATTATGACCATCGCTGTCATGAAAGATATGTGGGGCACGTTTAATATCCGTGAAGACCAGCTTAATGGTCTGGAGATTGGCAAGACATTCACAGCCTATGTACCCGCTTTCAGCAAGGACATCCAGATGAAGGTGTACTACATGAAGGACCAGGGCTCGTATGCTGTGTGGAAGGCTACCAAGGCCAACGGCCAGTATGACCTGAAAACTTTTGAAGTGAAAGCCCGTCCCGTAGAGCCTATGGAGGGTCTGCGTCCTGGCATGAGTCTTGTTATCAAGTAAGCAACCTGTTACGGTGAAGGTACTCAGACAGATTTATCAGTTGTCGGTGAGGGAGTGTGGTATATTCCTTCATAATCCCATCTATGTCTTTTGCATGGTGGCTTTCCCCGTGGCTGTTATCTTCTTCTTCACCAGTCTCTTGTCGTCAGGCCAGCCACAGGAGATGCCGGTAGGTATCGTTGACCTGGACAATACGTCGACAACACGTGCCCTTATCCGCAAATTGGATGGTTTCCAGAGCAGCGAGGTGGTCGCTTATTACTCCACACCCGCTGAGGCTCGTGAGGCTATTCAGAATAATGAGATATACGGATTCTTGTATATCCCCGAGGGTACGACGGAAAAACTTCTTGCCAGTAGACAGCCCAAGATATCCTTCTACTATACGATGACAACCATCGTGTCCGGCTCCTTGATTTTCCGTGACATGAAGACGATAGCCACATTAGGCTCGGCAGCGTTGGGTATGGCTACCATGCGTGCGAAGGGACTTACCGACCAGCAGATTAAAACGCTGCTGCAGCCGGTGACGATTGATTTGCATCAGATAGGTAATGCGACGACAGACTATAATGCTTACCTTACTACCGTTATGGTGCCGGGAATCATTATGTTGTTTATCTTCCTCATCACGACTTATGCCATAGGTACTGAGCTGAAGTTCAGTCGTGGCAAGGAACTGATGGAGATGGGCGGATCGAAAATATGGATAGCCCTGGTAGGCAAATTCCTCCCACATACGTTGATTTGGCTTGCTGTTACGTTCTTTTATTCATATTATGTCTTTGGCGTCTTGGAGTTCCCGCATCCTGGCGGTGTGCTTCGCATTATATTGCTTAACGTCTTGATGGTGTTGGCAGCCCAAGGTTTTGGACTCTTTGCCTTCGGACTGATGCCGTCATTGCGTATGTCTATGAGTATCAGTTCGCTGTGGGCTGTGCTGAGCATCTCTATGGCAGGCTCTGCCTTCCCTCTGATAGGCATGGACGGACCGCTGCAGACGTTGGCGTGGCTGTTCCCTTTACGCCATTACTTCATGCTTTACCAGATAGGTGTCTTGAATGACTATCCCATTCTTGATGCGTGGTTCCACATTGCGGCACTGATTGCCTTTGTCCTGTTGCCTATCATGGTAGCGGGAAAGATTAAGAATGCCATGCTAACATACGTTTACATACCATGAAGCAGGATAGTCTATTACATATAATCAAGGATGCTGTGCGTGACACATGCCGCATCTGGCGCGAGGAACTTACCCTTGTGCTGAAGGACGAGGGTGTGCTGATCTTTTTTATTATCGTGCCACTCATCTATCCGCTGCTCTATTCGTGGATATATAATAATGAGGCCATTCACGAGGTGCCTGTTGTGGTCGTCGACGACAGCCATTCTTCTATGAGTCGCCGGTTCATCCGTATGTGCGATGCCTCACCGGATGTACAGATCAAATACTATGCCTCGGACATGGATGAGGCTAAGATGCTGATGGGGCGTCAGATCGTTAAGGCTATCTACCGCATTCCTGCCGACTTCGAGACGAACGTTATGCGGATGCAGCAGTCTGTGGTTAGTGTGTATTGTGACATGAGTCTGATGCTGACGTACAAGGCTACCTACCAGACAGCGCTGGCTGTGTCGCAGAAGATGAGTTCCGAGATACAGGTGAAGTTAGCTGGCCGCTATACCAAGCGCGAGGAGCAGATACAAGCCAGTCCTCTTCAGTGTGATGAGGTGGCATTATTCAATCCTGCTGGCGGCTATGGCTCTGCTATCTTGCCTGCTGTGCTGATGCTTATCCTGCAGCAGACATTGGTGCTGGGTATCGGTATGGCTGCTGGCACAGCCCGTGAGAATAACCGTTTTCACGATCTTGTACCGATACAAAGATATTACCACGGCACATTCCGTATCGTGCTGGGTAAGTCGATGGTGTATTTCATGATATATGCTGTCATGGGAACATGGCTGACGGTTGTCGTGCCACGCATCTTTAACTTCCCGCACCTTGCCCAGTGGACCGACATGCTGATATTGATGTTCCCCTATACGCTGGCATGTATCTTCTTTGGTATTACGGTGAGCTGTCTGGTGCGCTATCGAGAGAATGTCATGCTGCTCATGGTCTTTGTGTCCGTACCACTGCTCTTCCTCAGCGGTGCATCATGGCCGCAGTCGGAGATTCCTGGATTCTGGCAGGGCATCTCTTGGCTGTTCCCATCCACCTTCGGCATTCGTGCCTATATCCGAATGAACACCATGGGTGGCACTATTAGCGATGTACTGACAGAGTACCATATTCTCTGGCTTCATGTCTTAGTATATTTCGCTGTTGCTTACCTGGTCTATCATCATCAGATCGTTCTGGCCAGTAGGCACGCGGAGGAAGAAGAGTAAAACAAATAGGTGGTACAATAAGCTTATTTCAGACTTTCTACTTGACCATCACCTTTCTGGTGCCCTTAGCGGTTTTGATGATGTTCACACCATTACGCGGTGCCGTGAGCTGAATGCCATTGATGCTATAGTATGAAGCATCACTATCTGTCGTTTCTTTTACGAGGCTGATGCCACTGGGATCTTCTCCAGCATAGTCGAGCCATACCAACTGATCGGGTGAAGGATGGGCAGGATCCAAATATTGCTGGATGGTGGGGAACCAATTCTTGACCTTGAATGCGGCTACCTGTTCGGGTGTCATGCTGTTACCTTCATTGGCATTAGAACCATCACAAAACTGAAACTGAGTTTCGTATTCTCTTGGCAACAGCTTGTTGGCGATGGCATCAACAGCGGCACCCTTCAGTTTGTTGTTATACATACTCAGCGCCCCTAACTCAAACCTGTACTCAGTATAGTCCTGAGGATAGACATGGGGGGCAAGCAGCAGACTGGTCAGCTGGTTGTCATGGCAATCCAGGCTCATGAGATATTCGCATCCACGCAGGTCTAAAACGGAAAGTTGATTGTTGGAGCACTCCAGGGTGTGAAGATTGCAGCCGCTATCGGGCAGTTTCAGCGACGTCAATTGGCAATTGTCGACCTTGACACCGTCAAGCTTCAAACATTTCGACAGATCGAGCGTTGTTAGCTTCGTATTGGCTAAGTCAATCCCTGCCAATTCGGGGCAGTGAGTGAGATCCAAACTGCAAAGCGGGGTGTTCCAACCAACGATGGTAGTCAAATTCTTACTGCTCGTCAGATCGACGGTCTGCACCTTGGTATTGCTGAAGTTAACAATCCCCAGCTCCGCATTGCCATGGATGGTCAGTGTGGCTAGGTCTGGATTGTCCTGACACTGGATATTCCATACAAGACTATTCGGCAGAATCAACTCCTGCAGTTTGCACTCTGTACATCTCAACGTATGCATGTCCCCATTGGGTGTGAGGTCGAGACGGGTGATGTTCGTCTTCTCGCAGAAGAACTCAGCCAGCTTCGTACAGGTCGAGACGTCGAGGTTAGCAATAGGCGTCTCGTAACAGGCCAGACCCAACAGTTCCGTACAGCCCGTCACATTGATACTGGTCAGATTAGGACAGTTGAAGCAGTGAAGTCTTTCCAATTTTGAGCAACCAGACACGTCAACACTTGACAGTGCTGTATTGTCGCAGCGCACGTCTACCAGATTTTTACAGTTCGAGATGTCCATCGTTGTCAGGTTGACACTATCCCAAACAAACAAGTCGTTCAGTAGCGGATTGTTCCTCAAGTCGAGCGACGTGAAGTGAGAGCCCACACAAATGAACCTCTTCAGCAGTGGCAGAGGCGACAAGTCAATTGACGTCATCTGGTAATCATCAGCAGAGTATAAAACCAGCTCTGTGAGGTCCGGACATTCCGATAGGTCAATTGTAGTGACGCTCGGTGGAAGAAACAATTCCTTCAAGTTCGGGAAATAGTTGAGTCCCTTGACACTCAACACCGTCCACTCATCACTATTACCGATTTCGAAGTGCCATAGTTCGGCAATCTCCGCATTGGTAATGATGCCGTCATAGCCAAAGGGCGAATGGAGCATCCATTGGCGGAATCCAGGGTCAGGAAAGTGAGCCTCGTCAATAGCAATATCGGCCCACGTCATTGTTGCTGTCAGACACATGGCGATGGTCAACAACAGCCTTCTGAGTAAATTCTTTTTCATAAGCGTTTAGTTTTAGGTATGTTATGGCGCAAAGATAGTATTTTTATGCTTACCTTCCAAATAAAATAAATACTATTTATTGGAACGTGCAAACAATTCCTACAAAGAAAACAAGCGTTGTAGCACCTCAGCTACAGCGCTTGTTTTTTTAAGTGATAATAGTTTATCTTTCGAATTCGCTCACGCTCGACAGAGTGAATCAATTCATTCTGTGCTCGCTTACTCGCGAACTTGAAACTATGTTTCGAATTCGCTCACGCTCGACAGAGTGAATCAATTCACTCTGTGCTCGCTTACTCGCGAACTTCCCAGATGTCGTTGGTCTCCAGCAACTCCTCGAAGTTGTGGTACTTCTTCTGAGCGCTGACCTCAGCGAGCTGAGCGTGTACGGCATCGTTGTAGGTAGGAGCCTCTACGTCGCGGATGACACCCAACGCTACGGGGAAACCGTCGCCATTGCCCATGAGGGCGAGCTTCAGCTGCAGGGTGTTGTCCTCGCAGTGAGCATCGTGAACGAGTACGTCGTCGATGGTGTAGCCGTCCTTGCCGATTTCTACCACCTTCAGACCGAAGCCCTGCTGGACGAGTCCGAACTCGTTGTTCTCACCGAAGACGAGTTTCTCGCCGTGCTTGACGTAGATGGCGTTCTTCTTACGGCCTTCCTTGTTATAGACGGCCTCGTGGCAGCCGTCGTTGAAGATGACGCAGTTCTGCAGTACCTCCGTGACGCTGGCACCCTTATGCTCGTAGGCAGCCTTCAGCACCTCGACAGTACCCTGGGCATCGGTAGCCACACAGCGAGCGAAGAAGTGGCCGCGGGCACCGAAGCAGAGCTCGGCAGGGCGGAACGGATCCTCAACTGTGCCGTAGGGGCTCGACTTAGAGACGAAGCCACGGGGTGAGGTGGGGGAGTACTGCCCCTTCGTCAAACCATAGATGCGGTTGTTCAGAAGAATCATGTTCAGGTCGATGTTACGACGGTTGGCATGGATGAAGTGGTTACCACCGATAGCTAGTCCGTCACCGTCACCCGACACCTGCCATACGGTGAGGTTGGGGTTAGCCACCTTGGCACCGGTAGCGATGGCGGCAGCACGACCGTGGATGGTGTTCATACCGTAGGTTGCCATGTAGTGGGGCAGACGGCTGGAACAGCCGATACCACTGATTACTGCTACGTTTTCAGGGGCTACGCCAATCTCTGCCATAGCCTTATGGAGTGAAGCCAGGAAGAAGTGGTCACCGCAACCAGGGCACCAACGAGGCTGGCCTTTCTTGAAATCACTTGCTGTATACATTTTAATTAAGAATTAAGAATTAAGAATTAAGAATTAAGAAAATTACTTTAAGCATTGTCATACTTCTCAGAGTTTTCTTTGGTCGTTTTCACAATTGTTGCTAAGATAGATGTAATCTCGTTGGCCTCATTGTGAATAGACTCAAAAGTTTTGTCATCTATATATTCACTATCATGTAAGAGTTCAATCCAATAGAGTGTCTCATTGGCTTCTTTTAATGCTATTGAGGCCTTGTTTACAAAGTCTGCACGACTTTGAGCAAATTTTGCCTCACGCATCATGGCACCAATTGAAGTTCCACTTCGAAGCATCTGTTTAGACAATACAAATTCTGATTGTTGTTTCGTCAGAAATTTATATGCCTTTACAATCCGCAAAGCAAACTGATAAGTTCTTTTCTCTATAGGATTATCCAGAGTCATTTTTTCTTAATTCTTAACTCTTAACTCTTAATTATCTCGTTGAATGCGTTGACTAACTCCTCTACTACGAAGGGTTGACCCTTGACCTGGTTGAACTGGTAGGGTACGAAGCCGTCGACCTTCATGCGCAGGTAGGCAGCGAGCTGACCCATGTTCTGTTCGGCCACTACCACCTTATTATATTTGGAGAGCACGGCAGCCGTGTTCTTAGGCAGCGGGTTCAGGTACTTGAACTGAGCCAGGGCAACCTTGTTGCCGGCAGTGCGGAGCTCGTCCATGGCAGCGTGCAGATGGCCGTAGGTAGAGCCGAAGCCCACGATGAGCAGGTCGGCGTCGTTGACGTCGCCCTCTACCTCGAGGTCGGGAACCTGGATGTTGTCAATCTTCTGCTGGCGCAGACGCGTCATCAGGTCGTGGTTCTCAGGGTCGGTAGAGATAGCACCCGTGTTAGAGTCCTTCTCCAGTCCACCGAGGATGTGTGTGAAGCCCTCACGACCAGGCACTGCCCAGTAGCGGGTGCCGTTCTCTGCACGCATATAGGGTGTCCACTTGCCCTTCAGCTCCTCAGGAACGTAAGGAGGATTGATGGCGTCGAGCTGAGCCATCTGGGGCAGTTTGAAAGCACCAGAACCATTAGCGATATAAGCATCGGTGAGCAGTACAACCGGTGTCATGTGCTCCAGCGCTATCTTGGCAGCCTGGTAAGCTGCATCGAAGCAGTCGGCAGGACTGGTGGCAGCCATCACTGGCATGGGACTCTCACCGTTACGGCCAAACAATGCCTGCAGCAGGTCCGTCTGTTCTGACTTGGTAGGCAGACCAGTGGCAGGACCGCCACGCTGTACGTCGAGTACCACCAGAGGCAGCTCCATGATGACAGCCAGGTTCATGGCCTCACTCTTCAGACAGACTCCAGGACCAGAGGTAGAGGTGACACCCAGCGCACCGGCAAACGATGCTCCCAAGGCAGAGGCACAACCCGAAATCTCGTCCTCGCACTGAACGGTGATGACACCGCAAGACTTGTGCTTAGAGAGCTCGTGGAGCACGTCGGTAGCAGGAGTGATAGGATAAGAACCCAGGTAGAGGCGCAGGCCAGCCTTCTCGGCAGCAGCAATGAAGCCGTAGGCAGTAGCCTTGTTGCCCGTGATGTCCATATAGCGGCCAGGAGTCTTCTCCTTGGTTTCTACGCGATATACGTTGATAGCACTGGAGTGCGTGTTGTGTCCGTAGTCCCAACCAGCCTGGATAACCTTGATGTTAGCCTCGGCAATGGCAGGCTTCTTGGCGAATTTCTCCTTCAGGAAGTTGGCAACGAGGTTCAGGTCGCGGTCGAAGAGCCAGCAGACCAGACCCAGCGCAAACATGTTACGGCACTTCATCATCGCCTTGTTGTCCATGCCAGAGTCTGCCAGACAGTCCTTGACCATCGTGGTCAGCGGGCACTGGATGACGCGGTCTGGGTCGATGCCCATCTCACCCAGATAGTCCTCCGTCTGGAACTGTGCCTTCTCCAGGTCCTTAGGACCGAAAGAGTCGGTGTCGATAATGATGGTTGCTCCCGGCTTGGCATAGCGATACTGTGTCTTCAGGGCAGCAGCATTCATAGCTACCAGCACGTCGCACTTGTCGCCAGGGGTGTACACCTTGCCAGCACCAATGTGTACCTGGAAACCAGACACACCCGTCAGCGAACCTTGCGGGGCGCGGATGTCGGCAGGATAGTCGGGGAATGTAGAAATGCCGTTACCAACGGTGGCACTAACCGTAGAGAAGATGTTTCCAGCCAACTGCATACCGTCGCCAGAGTCACCAGAGAAGCGGACAACAACCTGGTCCAGCTCCTTCACTTCTAATTGTTCAGCCATAATATTTATTAAAGAATGTACGTATTTCTTTCCTTGTAAACAAACGTGTGCAAAGGTCGCAAATTATTATGTAATATCCAAATAAATTGCAATAAAAATGCAGTTTTAGCTACAATTAATTGCTAAACCTGCATTTTTATACAACATATTGCTCCCTATATTCAATACTCGAATGACGAGCCCCCTAAGAACTCACGTAGCAGTGAGGTGGGTGGTATCTGGTCTTCTGATATAGGTTTGATATAGCGCAGGAACTTCAGCAGGCGGTAAGCCTCTGCATGTTCCTCACAGTTCTCATAGACCTCCTCCAGTAGCGGCTCGGCCTGTTTCTTGATGACCGCCAACTCGAAGAGCATAGCCGAGTTGAACATGGCGTCGGCATTTTCCTGGAAGGGGAATATCCAGCGGTTCTCACCCTTGCGCACGCTGGGCCAGCGGCGTATGGTCTCCTTGGCAGACACACCACGGTACTTATGGTCGCGGATGATGCGGCGCAGCAGACGGTTGTCTGTTGTGGGAATGTAGTTGTGAGAGTCGAGGAGAATGGTGGTCAGTGCTGAGGCATAGATACGGTATATCTGTTCGTCGGGAATCTGTGCCGTCAGTTCCGGGTTGAGTGCATGGATGCCCTCTACTACCAGTATCTCGTTGCCTTTCAGCTTCAGCTTTTTGCCACTCCACTCGCTCTTGCCTTTCTGGAAGTTGTAGCGGGGCAGTTCTACCTCCTCTCCACGGAACAGAGCGTTCATCTGCTCGTTAAGCAGTGGGATGTTCAACGCATGCAGGTGCTCGAAGTCGAAGTCTCCATTCTCGTCGCGGGGTGTCTGGTCGCGATCCAGGAAGTAGTCGTCCAGCGAGATGCCTATGGGTTGTATGCCATTGACGGCCAGCTGTACGGACAAGCGCTTGCACGTCGTCGTCTTACCACTTGACGACGGACCTGCGATAAGAACCATTTTCAGACCCTTGCGGTGGGCTATCTCGTCAGCAATCTGGGCTATCTTCTTCTCCTGTAGGGCCTCGCTGATCTGTATCAGATTATTGGCATAGCCGTGTTCAATGGCCGCATTCAGGTCGCCAACGGTGCGCAACTTCAGGATGTCCTGCCATTGGTGATGCTCCTGGAAGATTTCGAACATCTTGTCCTGGCGGATGAAGGCACCCAACTTTGCCGGATTCTCGCGTGACGGTATGCGCAGCAGGATGCCATTGTAATAGTATTCCAGTCCAAAGAGGTGCAGCTTGCCCGTCGAGGTCAGCAGGGTACCATAGTAGTAGTCCTTGTAGCCGTCCAGGTCATAGTAGGTGGTATACAGTCTGCCGGAATACTCCAGCAGTTTAACCTTCGACAAGCTTCCCTCTTTACGGAACATCTCAATGGCCTCTTCGGTGGTAGCCTCGTAGCGGTGAATAGGATGGTCGTCGGCAATGATGGCTGTCATACGTTCACGTAATTCAGCAATGTCGTCGGGAGTAATCTCTATCTTGTTCCCTTGCTCGTCCTTCCGCTCAATATCCACATAGTATCCGTTGCTGATGGGGATGTCAATCATGACGCGGCACTGTGGCCAGATGTCGTGAGCTGCCTTGCACAACACAAAAAACAAGGTACGGGTGTAGGCACGGATGCCACTGGCAGACTGCAAGTCCAGAAATTCTATCGTCTTCTGCTTGTAGATGCGGTAGTGCATGCCCTCCACCTTATTATTCACTTTAGCACTGACGGGACCATACTCCATGGTCAGTCCAGTCTGCTGAAAAACCTCCTCCAAATTGCAACCGACAGGCACATCCATCGTCTGTCCTGTGTTGCGGCAAATGATTTTTACGCTTTGTTCTGACATAGATTTATGTTATTGATGATGCAAAGATAGGAAAAAAATAGCAAACTATTTTTGAAAAAGACTTTTTTTTTGTAAATTTGCAGCGAAATATTTCAAAACGCTTAAATTACAGCTTATGTCCATTTGGGTAATTTTCACGCTTCTGGGCTCCTTGGCACTGCTGATGTATGGTATGAAGTCAATGAGCGAAGCCTTGCAGAAGATGGCTGGTCCCCAGTTGCGCCACGTGTTAGGCGCTATGACCACAAACAGATTTACGGGAATGCTTACGGGAATGTTGGTGACGGCTTCTGTGCAGTCGTCTACGGCAACTACGGTGATGACGGTGTCTTTCGTCAATGCCGGCCTGCTGACACTCGCCCAGGCAATCTCTGTTATTATGGGAGCCAATATCGGTACTACGCTGACAGCATGGATTATGTCGGCAGGTATGTCGTTTGATGTTGGCAGTCTAGCATATCCTGCTTTCCTGGTGGGTATCATCCTTATCTATCAGAAACGCTACCGTTATATTGGCGATTTCCTTTTTGGTCTGGCCTTCCTGATTTTTGCTTTGGCAACGCTGCGCGCAACAGGTCAGAGTATGCACCTGGGTGAGAATCAGTCCGTTCTCGCTTTCTTTGCATCGTTCGACCCTGACTCGTTCCTGACTACGCTCATCTTCTTGCTGTTGGGTGGCATTCTGACTTTCTGTGTGCAGTCGTCAGCAGCGGTGATGGCTATCACAATGATACTCTGCTCCAGTGGTGCCCTGCCTATCTATCAGGGTATTGCCTTGGTGATGGGTGAGAACATCGGTACCACTGTTACTTCTAACCTGGCAGCAATGTCTGCCAATACGCAGGCTCGTCGAGCAGCCCTGGCTCACATGTTCTTCAATGTCTTCGGTGTCGTCTGGATACTCTTTGTGTTCCGTCCGTTCATCGATATGATCTGTGGCTGGGTCGGTTACGATGTTGATATGACCACTGAGACTGCTGGTGCTCAGGCCTTTATGTCCAATGCCGCTAAACTGAGTTTCGTGCTAGCAGCCTTCCATACCTCGTTCAATGTGGCCAACACCTTTATCTTGATATGGTTCATTCCGCAGATTGAGCGTTTTGTCTGCTGGGTTATCAAGCCTAAGAAGGTCGACGAGGAAGAGGACTTCCGCCTGCATTTCATTACCGCTGGCTTCATGAAGACCCCCGAGCTCTCTGTCTTGGAGGCACAAAAGGAAATCCAGCAGTTCTCCAACCGTATGCAGCGCATGTTCGGCATGGTTCGTGAGTTGCTCACACTGTCGTCCAGTTCTAACAAGAAGTCCGGCCAGGATGGCGAATTCAATAAGCTGTACACCCGTATCGAGAAGTACGAAGGTATATCAGACAATATGGAGTTAGAAATAGCTAACTACCTCAACTCCGTCAGTGATGCCCACCTCTCCGATGATACCAAGGGTAAGATTCGTGCCATGCTGCGTGAGGTCTCTGAGCTGGAGTCTATTGGTGACGCCTGCTTCAATATGGCCCGTACCATTTCCCGCAAGTATAATACCAAGGAAGACCATTTTGTGGAGAAACAGTATGATCATCTGCATCAGATGATGGAGCTGACAGACCAGTCGCTCTCGCAGATGAACCGTCTGATGGGTGGTCGCAAGGAGGCTTTCGACGTCAATCGCACGTTCAATATCGAGAACGAAATCAACAACTACCGCAATCAGTTGAAGTCGCAGAATATCAACGATGTCAACAACCGCGAATACACTTATGCAGTGGGTACCATCTACATGGATCTCATCAATGAGTGTGAGAAGTTGGGCGACTATGTGGTAAATGTTGTTGAAGCTCGTATGGGTTTACGTCAAAAAGATGCCTAAAAGTTGTGTAGATTAAGAAAAAAAACATTAATTTTGCACCCGATTATAAACAATCCAATTTATACTATGCGTAGAATCCTATTTTTAACCGCCATGATGTTGACATTTACGTTGACTGTCGTGGCACAGGTAACGACCTCCGCCCTTAGTGGTAAAGTAACCATGCAGGACACCAAGGAAGAGATTATTGGTGCTACCATTGTTGCTGTCCATGAACCTTCGGGAACCAAGTACACAGCAGTGACCAACGTCAGTGGCCGTTTTGCTATCCAAGGTATGCGTAGCGGTGGTCCATACACCGTTAGCGTTAGCTACATCGGCTACGAGACCAAGACGTTCCGCCAAATCACCCTTCAGTTGGCTGAGACTTACGAGTTGAATGTATGGCTTTCTGAGGATGCCAATGAACTTACAGAAATTGTTGTTAGCGGTAAGGCTTCCAAGTTTGCTGGTGATAAGACAGGTGCTTCCACCAACATCAGCAATGAGCAGATGATGTCCATGCCAATGATTTCCCGTAGCATTACGGATATCGCTAAACTGTCTCCTTATGCTGGTGGTGGTATGAGCTTTGCCGGTGCAAACGGTAAGATGAGCAATTTCACCGTTGACGGAGCCAACTTCAACAACAACTTTGGTCTGAATGATGCTCTCCCTGGTGGTGGCAGTCCTATCTCACTGGATGCTATTGAGGAAGTTCAGGTAGTTATTGCCCCCTACGATGTTCGTCAGACCAACTTCATAGGTGGTGGCGTCAATGCTGTCACGAAGTCAGGTACCAACACCTTCAAGGGTACAGCCTATACCTATTTCCGCAACGAGCACATGCGCGGTAATAAGATTGACGGCGAGGACCTTGGTCCGAGACCTGAAGACCGTAAGAATATTTATGGTTTCACCCTGGGTGGTCCTATCATCAAGAACAAGCTGTTCTTCTTTGCCAACTATGAGTACGAGAAAGTACCAGGAGAGATTATCAAGTATCGTGCCCGTCAGGAAGGTGAGAAAGCCGGTGGTATGGTATCTCGCGTATTGGCCAGCGACATGCAGAAGGTACACGACTACCTGCTCAATAACTACGGCTACGAGGCAGGCTCATGGACCAGTTTCCCTGCTGACCAGAAGAATGAGAAGTTCTTGGCACGCATTGACTGGAACATCACAGACAACCATCACTTGGCAGTACGCTATAACAGTACCAAGGATACCAGCTATTCTGGTGCCAGCCGTTCTACCGGCGACTACCAGTACAAAGGTACTGGCGACTACCGCACAGGCGATAAAGCCATGATTTTTGCCAATTCAATGTATGGCAACGAGAAGTCTGTCAAGTCTGTCTCTGTTGATTTGAACAGCCGCTTTAGCGATGTCGTCAGCAACCAGTTGCTGTTCACCTATTCTTATATAAAGGATCCTACTCGTACTTCTGAGTCTGCCACCTTCCCATTCATTGATATCTCTTATCCGTACGATGCCTCTTCGACATCTCCCGCTATCGAGCCTTATATCAGTGCTGGCTATGAGTTGTTCTCTTGGAAGAACCATGTAGAGAACAAGGTGTATACCCTGACAGATAATCTCACCCTTTACCTGGGGAACCATAAGGTTACTGCAGGATTCAACTTTGAGCACCAGTTTGCCGACAACTCCTACATTCGTGAGGGAACAGGACAGTATCGTTTCCGTAATATCACTGAATTCCTGAGTGGTGCAGCCCCTGAGGCCGTCAACTTCACTTATGGTTTCAACGGCAACGACAGTCCCACTTCAGCAGTGCGCTTCAATCAGTATGGCCTCTATCTGCAGGATGAGTGGAACGTTACCTCCAAGTTCAAGTTGACTTACGGTGTCCGCTTCGACAACTTGGTATTCGATGAGCAGGATATTGCCCGCAACACCGCCATCTATGACTTAAATTACAAGGATGCCAGCGGCAATACGGTCTATGGCTTCGACGGCTATAGAATCGATACTGGCGCATGGCCCAACAATCGTATCCAGATCTCTCCGCGTGTCGGCTTCACATGGGATGTCCTTGGCGACAAGTCCCTGAAGGTACGTGGTGGTACGGGTATATTTACCGGTCGTCTGCCTCTGGTATTCTTCACCAACCAGCCCGGTAATGCCAATATTGACAAGACTACCTATAGCGTAGGCTACAACTACAAGACCGGCAAGTGGGTTGACACCAATGGCCATGATGAAGCTTGGATTCAGAACAAGCTGAATGGCTTGGCAGGTAAGTTCCTGGGCGTTAATGATCTGATGCAGCATTTCGAGGTTCCTACCACGAACGAGCATCATATTGCAGGTTCTAAGATTTCTGGCGTTTACAGCGACTTCAAGATGCCTCAGGTATGGAAGTCAAGCATCGCTGTCGATTATCAGATTCCTGTCTCATTCCCCTTGTCTGTTACCGGTGAGTTCATCTATACCAAGAACATCAATGCCGTGTATATGCGCAATGTCAATATCAAGGATCCTGTGGCAGATGGCTGGCAGCGCTTCAATGGTGCCGACAACCGTTTTATCTACCCCAAGAACTACCAGTACTATTCTGGCAAGAACGCTATCATGCTTGACAATACCTCTAAGGGCTATGGCTATACCGCCAATATCACCGTTAATGCCGAGCCTATTCCTCGTCTGAAGCTGATGGCCGCCTATACCCATACCGAGAGCAAGGAAGTTTCCGGTCTGCCTGGTAGCGACCCCGTATCAGCTTGGCAGGGCGTCCTCTCTGTTGAGGGTGCCAACTTCTGTTCAGCCCAGCGTTCTGCCTACGTTACTCCTGACCAGATTACTGCTTCTATCGGTTACTATATCCCCATCAGAATTAAGGAGACGACGCTGGGTACGCATATCAACCTCTTCTATAAGGGTTACTCTTCTACAGGTACCAGCTTCATGTATTCTAACGATATGAACGGTGATGGTCTGACTAACGACCTGATGTATATTCCTAAGGACGACAGCGAGATAAAGTTCAAGACCAACGAAGACCGCATT
>Ga0247608_10002634_pt1 | contig 21964 bp, 24 predicted proteins | sample 176DNAGHGlowgp2_FD_193490 | JGI IMG/M metagenome (GOLD analysis project Ga0247608, IMG submission 193490) | Sheep rumen microbial communities from Palmerston North, Manawatu-Wanganui, New Zealand - 1766 DNA GHGlow gp2 | ecosystem: Host-associated > Mammals > Digestive system > Stomach > Rumen ...
GCAAAAGTGTCTACCCAAATAGGAATAAAGTCTCAAACAGACAACCTATATAGGAATAAAAAAAGAATAGTGTAAACCAAGTTAGGAATAACAAACAAAACTGTCAACCAAAATCAGTACACTACAGGTAGAATCTTCCCCCGAATCTGAGGCACGTTTTTCCGATTTCGGAATGATTTCCCCCAGATCTGGGGCAGATAAATGAACTTCTAAAATGGTTTGCCATGAATTTAGGTCATATAAATGAACTTCCAAAATGATTTGCCCCAAATCCGGGGCAATAAAATACAGGTTATACAAAACCTTCCTCCAAATCTTCTAAGTTATCTTTAAATGTCCGTTTGGCTCTGCCGCTTGCAAGGCAAGCCCCTTTTGTGTACGACAAAAATAGACTGCTTACATAATGAATATACTTCTTACAGGTGGTGCTGGCTATATTGGTAGCCACACTATTATAGAACTTGATAAGGCCGGTCATAGGGTTATTGTGGTTGACAATCTTGTCAATAGCAATCTAGAGTCATTGCGGCGTGTCGCAATGATTATTGGAAAAGAAGTCCCTTTCTACAAAGTAGATGTCCGAGATGCGGAAGCACTCTCAAAGGTGTTTGACGAAAACAAGTTCGATGCAGTTATCCATTTTGCTGGTTTAAAAGCGGTTGGTGATCTGTATCGAAACCCATGGAGTACTATCATAACAATATGACTGGTACCTTCATCCTTTTAGATATGATGCGCAAGCATGGATGTAAGAACATCATTTTTAGTAGTTCTGCTACAGTTTATGGTAACCCAGCCATTATCCCCATTACAGAGGAATGTCCGAAAGGTCATTGCACCAATCCTTATGGACACAAAAAGTATGTTAGAAGAAGTGTTGATGGATGTTCAGAAAGCATATCCAGAATGGAATGTAGTGTTGCTTAGGTATTTTAATCCGATTGGTGCCCATCTAAGTGGTATGATTGGCGAGAATCCCAATGGTATTCCCAACAATCTTATGCCTTATATCACTCAGACTGCTGTAGGCATAAGAAAGGATCTTGGCATTTTTGGCAACGACTACGTCACACCAGATGGTACAGGTGTCCGTGACTATATTCATCTCTGTGACTTGGCCTCAGGTCATGTAGCAGCTTTAAAAGCTATTGACCGTAATTGTGGTCTCGCAATTTATAACCTTGGTACAGGTCATGGTTATAGTGTTCTTGATGTTGTTAATGCCTTTATGAAGGTGAATGGTGTTAATGTACCATACGTTATAAAACCTCGCAGACCTAGTGATATAGCAACTTGCTTTTGCAACCCAGCAAAGACCAAGGCAGAATTGGGCTGGGAAGCACAATATAGCATTGAGGAGATGTGTAGTGATAGTTGGAATTGGCAGAAGAATAATCCCAATGGATATTAACCCTAATTCTAATGTTGGAAATTTAGATGCAATCAAATTCTACTTCAGATAATAAACGTATTGCAAGAAATACTCTGATGCTGTATTTCCGGATGTTGCTGACAATGGCAGTTGGACTGTATGCTGCCCGTATTGTTTTGCAAGTACTTGGAGCATCAGATTTTGGTTTGTATAATGTAGTGGGAGGTATTGTGACAATGTTTACATTCCTTAATAGTACACTGGCTACAGGAACACAACGTTTTTTGACATTCGCCTTGGGTGAGAATAAAATTCAGAAATTGCGTGATGTGTTCTCCACTGCATCTTATTTGCATATTTTCTTTGCAGTTGTTATTCTCATAATATCCGAAGTTGTTGGCTTATGGTTGCTGTATAATCAGATGCAGATACCAGAGGAACGAATGAAGGCTGCATTTTGGGTATTCCAGTTCTCAACTATAGCAGCAATGGTGGCAATAATTCAAGTACCCTATATGTCTTCATTGATAGCTCATGAAAAGATGGATATATATGCATGGGTAAGTATCTATGACGCTGTTATGAAACTTGTTATTGTGTACCTGATACAGGTTGTTGATACTGATAAACTTATATTATATGCATTCTTGTTCTTTTTGGTTCACGTTAGTACGGCTTTGATTTATATATTCTATTGTCGTAACAAATATGAGGAATGCAGGATGTTTGGAGGTTTCAATAAGGAAACCTTCCGTGAGATCGCATCTTTCTCAGGTTGGAATATCTTTGGGTGTGGGGCTGTTGCTCTACAAGGTCAAGGAGTCAATATTCTGTTGAATATGTTCTTCGGTACGATTGTTAATGCTGCACGAGGTATTGCCTTTCAGGTAAATAATATAATTCTACAGTTCGTGAATAATTTCCAAACGGCAGTCAACCCCCAGATAGTAAAACTCTATGCCTCTGGTCAGAAGGAAAAGATGATTCGCTTGGTCATTAATAACTCCAAGATGGCTGCCTATTTGTTGTTGTTGATAACGATTCCCCTTTATATAGAATTGGAGTTTGTGCTTAAGATTTGGCTTGGCGATTATCCAGACTATACTGCTATTTTCCTACGCATCACTATTATTCAGACATTGGTTCAGACGATTACACGCCCAGCAGTAATGGCACTTCATGCTGTTGGAAGGATGAAGGAACCGAATTTAACTTCAGGAATAACTCTTTTACTTATTCTTCCAGTAACTTATTTTTTACTTCGCATAGGAATTTCACCAGTGACTGTGTTTTGGGTGAATGTTATTCCTTGGTTTATTGAACTGCTCTTTGTGTTATATTGGCTAAAAAGATTTATCGATTTTCCTTTTTGGGGATTCTATAAGAAAGTATATATGGTAATATTACCATTGGCTATCTTAATGTATGCAATTCCTTATTATGTGAAAAGCCAGTTTGAGTTAGATGGATGGTTAAGTTTGATTGTTACATGCATAGTAAGTACAATAACTATAGTATTATTAGTTCTGTATTTTGGCATTTCGAAGTCGTTACGAAAGCGTATAATAGATAATACACTATCATATATTGTAAGAATAAAGCAATGAATATAAAGAGGTCCTTAAAGAATTTCCTTAAGTATATTAAATCGGGAGGGGTTGTAAACACGACAGTAGTTTCGTGTCACTTTGATAATTATCTTGCTGGTAAAGTCGTTCTGGTTACTGGTGGTACTAGTGGGTTCGGTTTGGCAATAGCCAATAAGTGCTTGGCTCAAGGAGCATCTGTTATAGTGACAGGTCGTAATAAACAAAAGATGGAAAATGTCGTCAATACAATAGGTAATCCAAAAATTAAAGGGATGGTCTGGGATTTGTCAGATGTTTCAATCGTAGAAAATAAACTAGAAGAGGCTAATTCTATCTTTGGACCGATTAGTGTTTATGTTAACAATGCAGGAGTATGGACACCAAAGAATTGGAAAGCCATTGATGAGAAAGAATGGGATAATGTAGTTGATATTAATTTAAAGGGGCTTTTTTTTATGTGTAAGGAAGAAGCTCATAATCTGACAATCATGACAGATACCAGTAACATTATCGGGAAGATTATAAATGTCACATCTATAGAAGGTATTCGAGGTGGTTTCGGTCCTTATTATGCTTCCAAATGGGGGGCTAATGGTTTGACCAAAGGTTTAGCAAAAGAACTTATTAAAAATAAGATTGTTGTCAATGCTGTTGCACCAGGTATGGCAATTACTAATATTAATCCCAATCTTCCTAAAGATGGCAATCAATATTTGGAGTGTCAGCCAACAGGACGTTTCGTATTAGTTGAAGAGATTGCAGATATGGTTGCATATCTGGCTGGTGATGCTGCTAATAGTATAGTTGGTCAGGTTATTGCCATAGATGGAGGTTGGTCATTAAATTAATAGAATGTTTTTTTCCGTCATATTAATTATTTGTTTTCTTTGCGCATTTGGGCTGAACAGCCTATATAAGCGCACGAACCATTTTAATAATCAGTTTGTCGATGTCCGCAAATACTGGCGAGAAGACGGAATACCCGATAATCTCCAGATAGTGAATGTTGGCAGTAATCACCCCAAATTCGGTTTTGACTATACAGATATAGGTGTGCGTGGTGCTAACCTTGCGATAGGTCCCCAGACGTTTGAGTATGACTATGCCGTTCTACGTAAGAACGTACCCCATTTGGCCCCTAAAGCAGTCGTAGTCTTTCCGATTTGCTTGCAAAAATTTTTTTTGTATCGCCAGGAAAACAGAGCCGTACACACAAAATACTATACTTTTCTAGAGTCACATGATATCATAGGATATAGCAGAAAAGAGAAACTTTGGGAGATAGACTTCCCTTTGTTCCGCCATCCAAAACTTCTCCGCTATCTGTTGAAAGATGCAAGAAAAGATAAACGTTTGGAATGGACAGAGAATCCCATGAAGACAGAGATGGAATTAGAGAAGGATGCTGATTTCTGGATCAGATGCTGGGACAGGGAGTTTGACATACATATTCCTTCTTTGTATATTTCAGATAAAAACAGGGATGACATCCAGCAGAATATCAGGATTATGAAGGAGATGATAGAGTATTGCAAACAACACGACCTGAGCCCCGTGATAGTCATCTTGCCTGTAACAAGGAATCTCTCTTCACGTTTTGCAGATGACTATTTACAGGCCCATGTACTTCGATATATCAATGAATCAGCCCAAGCAGGCGCACCAGTTATGAACTATCTGAAGGATGATCGTTTTACGGACCCTTCACTCTATATCAACAGTTTCTTCTTCAATAAGACAGGCCGCAAGGCTTTTACAAAGGTGTTTGTTGAAGATTTGAAAAAGCAGGGACTATTATGATTGGCATTAAGAACAAGGTTGACTGCTGCGGATGCCATGCCTGTGGTGACATATGCGGACATAAGGCAATCAGCTTTAAGACGGACAAAGAGGGTTTCTGGTATCCAGAAGTCAACCAGGAATTGTGTGTTGACTGTGGGTTGTGCGATAAGGTTTGTCCTATACAGCATAAGGCTGACTTCGTGAATCGGTATAATGAAGCACAGGTCTATGCAGCCTATACAAAAGATGAAGCAATCAGACTTGATAGTACTTCTGGTGGTATCCATTCCATGTTGGCATTGGAGAAATTCAGCAAACAGGCATATGTAGGCGGCGCCGTCTATAATGTGGATCATACTTGTTCGCAGATTGTTAGCTCTGAAGTGAATAGACTGCCAGAGATCCGCAGTAGTAAATATCTTCAAAGCGGGTCTGCGGGTGTTTATAAGAAAATACGCAAACTGTTGAGGGAAGGTAAGGATGTGTTCTATTGTGGTTGTCCTTGCCAGATTCATGCACTTTACAATTTTTTGGGTAAGGAATATGATAACCTGACAACCTGTGACTTTATCTGTCGTGGCGTGAATTCCCCGAAGGTGTTCCTGAAATACATGGAGATGCTTGAACGGCAGTTTGGTTCAAGAGCTACGCAAATTAAATTCAAGAACAAGAAATGGGGTTGGCATAATTTCTCACTTAGGGTTAATTTCGAAAATGGAGAGGAATACTGCAAGGATCGTTGGCACGACCTTTTCTTCATCGGCTATCTCCAAAGTGGAAACTTCGCGCGTCCCTCTTGCTATGAATGTCCTTTCAAGGGCTTTCCTCAGAAAGCTGATATCACATTGGCAGACTTTTGGGGAATAGAGAAGATCGACCCTTCGATGGATCAGGATAAGGGAACTTCGTTGGTAATGGTTAATTCAGATAAAGGACAGCAGCTCTTTGATGACATCAAGGATAAAATTGAGTGGCGGCAATTCACGATGGATGATGCCCGTGCAGGCAATCCTGCTATGGAAGGTTCACTGAAATCAGTAAAACCAAACAGAGCAGAGTTCTTCCATGACTTGGATGTGCTTCCTTTTGAAGAAGTCGCTAAAAGGCATTTCCCTTTGCCTACGTGGAAGAAGAAACTTAAGAATCGCTTGCGACCCTTGAAAAAAATATACCAGATATTCACCATCCTTGGTCTTTCACTCAAGTCGTGGCTGACGTTCTTGAGGATCAATTTTTTGTCGAAGCATGTGACAAGAAAGGCTAATGGTGTATTCATGAATGGTAAGGGAACGATCATCCAGACTGATAAAGGCTCACATATTACTTTAGAAGATTCTTTGCGAACAGGCATCAAGCAGGTTCGGAAGTCCAAGATGGAGACAAGAATCCTCTTGGAGAAAGAAAGTCAGTTGATCGTAGATGGTAACTTCTCTATCTATGCAGGCAGCTATATACGAGTAGCACCTAAAGGTAAATTGATCCTGCATGGAGGATTTATCAACGAGAATGTCCAGATAACGGCAGGTGATGTTGTGGAGATAGGATCAGACTTCACTTGTGGTCGTGATGTGGTGATTCGTTCCTACGATGGACATAAAATACTGCGTGATGGTTATCAGGTTTCTGAGCCAATTAAGATAGGTAATCATGTCTGGATAGGTCAAGGTGCCACTGTTTTGAAAGGCGTTACTATAGGCGATGGTGTCATCATTGCAGCTGGTGCTTTGGTGACAAAAAATGTCCCTGCTCATTGTATTGTGGGAGGCGTTCCTGCAATAGTAATAGGAGAGAATGTTAGGTGGGAGAGATGATAGTACAGATAAGGGTATCGAAGATAACTGGTTCAGAGCAACATATCCGGATTCTCTTCGGTATTCCTTATCTTCTTTAGAACTTGTGTTATGAAAATTGCATTAATTAATCTTGTAATTGATAATAATTATGGTGGGAATCTTCAACGTTATGCGTTGTGTAAAGCCCTCCAGAAAGAAGGACATGAGGTTGAGTTCGTAAAGAGGTTTTCGGTTCAATATTATTCTAAGTTCCCTAAAAATGTCATCAAATATGGGATCCGATTTTTAAAAAAAATATTCATGGACAGAAATACCGTTGTTTTTGAAGAGAGACTTAGGGAATGGGACAATATTTTACAAATGTCTCAAACACTTTCGTTTATTGACAAGAATATTCCATGTTACAAAAAGGAGTTTTATCCGGGTGATTCCTTAACAGAACTAAATAATTCTGGATTTGATGCAATTGTTGTTGGCTCTGATCAGGTTTTTCGAGCCCCTTATAATAGAAGTAAGGAAAACTTTTTTCTAGGTTTTATAAATAATCCATCAATTCGCAAAATTGCATATGGTGCATCGTTTGGTAATTCTGGTGAAGATTATACATCTGATCTTATAATGAATTGTGGACGGGATATCAGGAAGTTTTATAATGTATCAGTAAGAGAAAAATCGGGGATTGATATATTTAAGATTTTTGGTTGGGAAACAAGGAATAATCCGCGTTTGGTTTTAGACCCAACGTTATTATTAGCAGCAAGTGAGTATGAAAACCTTATAGATAACGACTACTTTGTCAACAATGGGGTCTTTTGTTATATTCTTGATATGACAGAAGAAAAATTGAGTTTCATAAAAGAAATCTCACAAAAGCTGAGTAAATCATATAGTATTATAGATGGTTTGTTCCCTAATCTACAAAGAGGGACATTTAAACATCCAATCCTTTTACCAACGATTGGCCAATGGCTGGCACAAATAAAAAAAGCAGATTTCATCATAACAGATTCCTATCATGGTACGATCTTTAGCATCCTATTTAATAAGCCTTTCTGCTCTATAGTAAATTGCAATCGTGGTAGAGAGCGCTTCTCCTTTCTTGAAGAAGAATTTGGTTTGTCTGGGTTATTTGTTGAACTACCATCAAAATTTGACATAGAAAGGCCTTTCCAAATTCATTGGAAAAATGTTAATGATAAAATATCCAAAATCAAGTCGGAATCGATTTCTTTTTTGAAAGATAGTTTATGCTAATATATTTTGTACTATTTGTAGGAGTCCTATCAACAGCTTTGTGTGATCTAATTGTGCCCTTACCCAAAGACACACGCCGGCTATTATTCCTATTCTGGTTTTTCTGTTTTTTTGTTTTCAAGGCATTCAGATGGGATACGGGAACAGACTGGTCACAGTATTTATTATGCTTTAATGACAGTGACTGGTCAAACATTTTTTCTTATAACAGAGCTTTGTATGTAGATCTGAAGATGGAACCAGGCTATGTTTTGTTAAATGTTCTAATAAAAACCTTATTGCCATTTTACACAGCGTTCCTCGTTGTAACAAATCTATTTATATTAGTTGTTTATACTAAATTTTATAATAGGATTTTCCCTCGTTACTGCCTTCAATCCCTTACATTGTTTTTATTTATAACAGAAGTTTTTCCAGTTAGGCAATCCATATCAGCAGCAATATTCTGTTTCGCATATTATTATATTAATAAAAAGAGCTTCATAAAATATTTAGGCACAGTTTGTATATGTTCATTGATTCATTATGCTTCACTCTTTTTGATACCATTTTATTTTTTTTTAAAACTGAAATTGCGTTTTATTCATTATGCAATTATATATTTAATAATTGGATTGGTTGTAGATAAGTTATTTGATATAGTCGGTCTGTTAACACAATTGAATTTTTTACCACCATTCATTCAACAATTACTTATAGTCTATGGCGATCAAGATTTGCGCGTAAGTCAATTAGGTGATTCATCAGGTTCTTTCTGGCCTTCCTATGTCTTCCATTTTTCTTTGTTCCTAATTATATACTATTGCTATTTGAAACAATGTAATAATGAAAATAAAGACATGAAGATGTGGAAAACTATTGGACTTAATTCCTATTTTATAACAATATGTTTTTTTTGTTTTCATAGCATACCCGGTTCTGCTGACCTATTGAGAGTTCAGTCGTTTTTCTGGATTGGATATATATTAATGATTGTTTATTCGATAGATGTTCTACTGAAATATAAGAAACAAATGATATCAGTATCTCTATTATTAATAATTTGCTCATGGAAAATGATGAATATGGGCGCTTTTAAGCCTAATTCTTTGTATCACGATTTATTTGTACCATACAAATCTATTTTGGACATCAATGATAAACAAAGAAGTGAGGATTATTATCGATAAAATCTAATTTTGATAATTTAGATTAATGTTAGACATAAGACTTTATCAATAATATTAAAAAAAATGGAATTCAAAAAGATAGTATTTGTCAATGCTACATTAGGCGGTAGTATCCATGAGATGATCGATTCTTCTTTAATTGTAGAATTTGCGGAGTTCTCACATAAAGTAAATGTGTATTTTCTTCACACAAGATCGAAGGTTATAGAAGATGCTGTCCATAATTTGAATCCAAGTCATAAGGTAAGTTTCTTTAGTATATATAATATAAAGCGAGAAAGTGCATATAGAGATTTCATTGGGGCTATTGTTGAGGCTTGGCTGCTGGCATTTAAGAGTAATAAGGATTCTTTATTAGTCTGCAGTTTTGCCAATAGATTTTCTAAATACACATTAAATTTTTTGAGCAAATTGCTAAAGAGAAAGGTTGTTCTGTGCGCTCATGTTGATCTTGAAACCGTCAATTACAAAGGTAAAGGGCATTATTGGTATTTGGTAAATAGATTTTATTCACATCAAAGTTTGTCTCCTTATTTAAGAATATTAGTTTTGGGAGATAATATAAAGCAGAATCTAAAGAATTACATTTCGGTAGACAGACTTCGCTTTTTTATTTCTTCCGATCATCCATATTACTCATACCGGGTAAATGAAGATCATGCGATTAATAGTAATACAATACATATTGGTGTCGTTGGTTCAATAACACAGGGCAAACAAAGAGGTGGTGACAACCTTCTGAGTTTTGCCAAAGCAATGAGCAAATACCAATATGTCGAAATTCATATAATAAGTAGAGTACACAAGGATTTGATGGAAAAACTAACTCCTTACGTTCATATAGAAAATGAAAAAGGTGCTTATCTTTCTAAGGAGGAATATGAACGATTTATTAGTCAAATGGATTATTTATATTATCCTTATCCTTCAGATTGTTTTAAACTAACAGCAAGCGGTGCTATTTTTGAGTCAATTGTCAACAAGAAGCCAGCATTGATGTATTCTAATTCTTATTTTAAATATCTTAATCAGAAATATGGAAGATTTGGGTATTTCATAGATGAATTTGAATCTTTGGATAAATTGGTGTTGATGCTAGGAGACGTGGAAGAATATGCAAAATTATGTAATTCAACAGTACAAATCACGAACCAAATACATCCCAAAGAATTATATAAATCATTAGAGTCAGAATTAACTCATACATATGATGAAAGTACCGTTTAGATTTCTTTGAATTGATATTATAAACATCATTAACATGAAGTATTATTTAAGTGCGTTAATCCATCTCATTTATAACGGTCTAATATCCTCATTTCCTTCCCATGATATCCGTAATCTATTTCTCAGGTTTGGGGGGGGGGAAATTGGTAAAAGCAGAATAGATTTGAATACTCATATTCGTAGGATAAACAAACTAAAGATCGGGGATTATACTTACGTTAATCGTGATTGTATTCTTGATGCCGCAGGTGGTTTAACAATTGGCAATAGCGTCTCTATTTCCTATAGATGCAATATCATGAATGGTGGGCATGATATGAATTCTCCTTCTTTCGAAGGAAGACATCGGCCTATTGTTATATGTGATTATGTTTGGATAGGAGTTGGGGCAACAATTCTTCAGGGAGTGAGAATTGGTGAAGGGGCTGTCGTGGCTGCAGGAGCTGTGGTTACAAAAGATGTTGATCCATATACGGTTGTAGGTGGTTGTCCGGCCAAAGTTATTGGAAAAAGGAATGAACATTTGAGTTACAAATGTTATGATGCAAAACATAGAAGATTTATATTGAAATAATATGATTATTACAAAAACACCTTTTCGAATGTCTTTTTTTGGAGGTGGTACAGACATGCCTTCCTTCTTCAATGAGCACGGCGGGGCAGTTGTCTCTACGACATTCGATAAATTCTGTTATGTGAACGTGAGACATATGCCTCCGTTTCATCCCTATATATCGGAGTTGGTACATAACCGATTTGAACGGGTGAATGATATTGAGGAGATTGAGCATCCTTTGATAAGGGAGTGCATGCGACTTCATGATATTCATGAAATAAGACTTACATATGAGGGCGATCTACCTGCAAGATCAGGCTTGGGCACGAGCAGTACTTTCGCTGTTGGCATGTTGAATGCTTTCTGTGCCCTGAAAGGAAAGATGATGAGCCATCGTAAGTTGGCAGAGGAGGCGATATATGTAGAACGTGATGTGCTGAAGGAACATGGAGGGTGGCAGGATCAGATTGCTGCAGCCTACGGTGGTTTGAATCGTATTGATTTCAAAGAGAATAACTTCTCTGTACATCCTGTTGTCATCAGTCCAGAAAGAAAGAAAGAATTGGATGATAATCTGTTGTTGTTTTATACAGGTATACAACGTTTCTCCTCAGAGATACAAGCAGATACGTTTGGGAAACCAATAGACAAGATACAACAGTTGAAAGATATGCTAGTTCTCGTGGAAGAGGCCGAGAAGGTATTAACTGATAAGAATACCAGTTTAAATGAGTTTGGGAAACTGTTGGATACGACGTGGAAACTAAAGCGAGGTACAGGCTCAAAGGTGAGTAATGGTAGTATTGATGAAATATATAATGTAGCTATGAGAGCAGGAGCATTAGGCGGCAAACTTCTTGGTGCTGGTGGAGGTGGTTTCTTGCTGTTCTATTGCGAAAAGGAGAAACAGGAAAAACTGAAAGAGGCTCTTGATAAACTGATGATAGTTCCGTTTAACTTCGAAAATGACGGTGCTCAAGTGCTATATTATGCCCCCCAAAGTTATTCCCCAAGAAAAGAGATTATTCTTCAATGAAAGAAATATTAATTTAAGATGAAAGAAAGACACATTAATGGAAGAAAGACTTTTAAAGCATATTGATCACCTTATCGACAGGTATCCAAAGTTAATTGTATGTCAGGAGGATATCTTAAGAACGTATATGATTCTGGAGAAAGCTTATTCTTCTGGAAGGAAACTTTTGGTGTCAGGAAATGGTGGTTCTGCTTCTGACAGTGAGCACATTGTTGGCGAACTGATGAAGGAGTTTAAATTGAAGAGGAGAATCTATAGTAAGCAGGCTACTGCATTGAAGGAGATTGACCCCGAGTTGGGACAGGTGCTTGCAGATAACCTACAAGGGGCTCTACCCGCTATTTCGTTGACTGGTCATTCATCACTGACAACAGCATTTATGAATGATGCTCTTCCGGAACTGGTGTTTGCCCAGCAGGTGAATGGTTATGGAAAGCCCGGTGATGTGTTTCTTGGTATTTCCACTTCCGGGAACAGCAAGAACGTTCTCTACGCAGCCGTTAATGCGAAAGCGAAAGGCTTAAAGGTCATTGGCCTTACGGGTGAAAAAGAAAACAAACTGATGAAGTATGCGGATGTCTGCATCCGTGTACCAGAAACAGAAACATATAAGATACAAGAGTTGCATCTACCGGTATACCACTGCTTGTGTCTGATGTTGGAAGATCATTTCTTTGGAGAGTAACAGATGAAAGTTGTTATAATGGCGGGCGGGCGAGGTACTCGTATCGCCGAGCTTTTCCCGGATGTGCCCAAGCCACTGATTCCTGTGGATGGGATGCCTATTCTCGAAAGAGAGATCAGGTCGCTCGCAGCACAAGGTTTCAAGGACTTGATATTGACTGTCGGATATCTCGCAGATAAGATAATCGCATATTTCGGCGATGGCAGTCAATTAGGCGTGAAGATCGATTATTTCGTGGAGGAAACACCTCTTGGAAATGCCGGTGCACTATTTCAGTTAAGAGATAAGATTGGCGAAGAGCCTTTCTTGCTTCTAAATGCTGATGCCGCTTTTGATGTGGACTTCAACCGTATGCTTGCGTTTCATCAGCAGCATAGCGGGCTGGTGACGCTTTTCACTCATCCTAATTCCCATCCTTACGATAGTGGATTGATTATTGCAGATAAAGACGGACATGTTGAGAAGTGGCTCAGTAAGGAAGACGAACGTCCCCAATGGTACAATAACCGGGTGAATGCCGGACTTCATGTGATTGATCCTAAGGTTCAGGAACTAAGTCTTGAAAATTTAGAGATAGACCCAATGACAGGTTTCCCAAAGGGCAAGGTCGATTTGGATCGCCAGATTCTAAAACCACTTTGTGCTACAGGGAAGATGTTCTGTTATGACAGTCCGGAATATGTGAAGGACATGGGCACGCCAGAACGTTTCCATCAGGTAGAGGCTGACTTTAAGAACGGGGTCGTTCAAGCTAAGAATCTTAGTAATAAGCAGAAAGCCATTTTTCTGGATCGTGATGGTACTATCAATAAGTATGTCGGGTTCCTTCGCAACATTGATGATTTTGAGTTGATTGATGGAGTGTCAGAGGCCATTAAGAGAATTAACCAAAGCGGTTATTTAGCTATTGTTGTCACCAATCAGCCTGTAATTGCGCGTGGGGAGGTTTCATGGGAAGAACTCCATGAGATACATAAGAAGATGGAAACTCTTCTTGGTAAGGATGGCGCTTATATTGATGGACTATATATCTGTCCTCATCATCCGGACAAAGGCTTTGAAGGTGAACGTCCAGAGTATAAGTTCGATTGCAACTGTCGCAAGCCAAAACCTGGTTTATTCCTGCATGCAGCGAAGGATTTTAATATCGACCTGTCGCAATCGTATATGGTTGGCGATAGTGAAAGAGATATTGAAGCTGGCAGAAATGCAGGCTGTAGAGAATCTATTATAATTGAAACTAATAGTGAGAATAAATTATTGAGGAGTATTGAGATGCTTCTCTCCAAATAGATTATTGATCGATTATGAAGAGGATTTCATGGATTAGTTGTGATAGTTATATTGACACAGACCTTCCTGCTGTAAGTAGGTTGCATAATTCATATTTTATTAAACTGTTAGTATTGATTTCTTATAATACTTCCATAGATTATGAGAAAATGATTAAAGAAGTATTATATACGGAAAAAGTTGAAGTTCAGTTTATATATATGAAGCATCGTTTAAGGTCTATTAGTAATATTATTACATATCTAAAAGCCCTTCATTCGGCGAAATCATATAAACCTGATTATTTCTATATTTCATTTCAGGGTATGCCGTATGCTCCATTTTTGTATCGTATGCTATTGCCAATTAATAAATGTATTGCGGCTTGTCATAATGTAACAACACCGATGGGAGCTACAAATGAGAAATTGGCTTTAAAAACTACTCGCATTTGGATTAGTAGTTTCAAAAATATAAACGTGTTTTCGCAATTCCAAAAAGAGGCTTTGATGAAAATCTCCTCAAATAAGAAAATAATGGTAACTCCTTTTTTTCTTAAATATTATGGTGAGCCAAAGGTAACCATTAATAAGTTTACTTCAGAAAAAATACGATTTCTTGTCTTTGGCAATATAGTTAAGTATAAAAGAATAGATTTATTGATAGATGCTGCAACTATTCTTTTTGAGAGAGGAATTAAGAATTTTATTATCAGGATAGCAGGAGGCTGCAGAGAGTGGAAAGAGTATCAAAGTAGAATCAAATATCCAGAATTGTTTGATTTAAAAATAGAGCGCATTCCCAATGAGGTGATACCAGATCTCTATGGTGACAGTCATTATGCTGTTTTCCCTTATCAGGACATCGCTCAAAGTGGGTCTATAACAGTTGCTTTCTCTTACAATGTACCTACAATAGTTTCAGATATTGAGCAATTTAGGGAATTCGTTGTTGATGGACATACATGTTTATCTTTTAGAAGTGGAAGTGCAGAATCTTTGGCTGATACGATGCAGTATGCAATAGAAAACCATAAGGATATTTATCCTCAGATGTGTAGAGAATTGCAGGCATTTGTGGATAAGGTTTATTCTAGTGAAGCTATATTACGTAATTATATTGATTTCTTTGAATCTTTATGAGGCATCCGATATTGGCCAAAATAAAGGAATGCACTGGCTGTCAGGCATGTGTAGACAGTTGCAATCATGATGCAATAATCTCTTATATAGGAGAGGATGGACATTACTATGTAAAAGTAGATAAAGGATCATGTGTTGGTTGTCTGCTTTGTGAGAAAACGTGTCCTATAGTAAATAAAATAGATTATAATAATAGTGAATTATCTCATTTCTACGCTGCATGGAATAAGAATAACGAAGAACGTTCAAAAAGTGCATCTGGTGGGGCTTTTTCGGCCATGGCACATTATGTCCTTGAACATGGAGGTGTTGTCGTAGGTGCAGAAATAGAAAGCGTTTGTGATGTCAATCATGTTGTTGTTTCTGATTTAAATGATCTCAAGAGATTACAAGGGTCAAAATATACTCAAAGTAACACCAAAGGCATATACAATAAGACTTATGAACAGTTGAGAGAAGGAAAGTTGGTCCTCTTTTCTGGAACAGGGTGTCAGGTTGCAGGTCTTTTGTCTTATCTGAAAAACAGAAAATATACAGGAAGATTAATCACTGTTGATTTGATATGTGGCGGTGTGTCTTCAAAACTGCTTTTACAGAAGTTTGTTGAGAATGAGCCATATAAGATAAAGCGGATTTTGTCTTTTCGTACGAAAGAACAAGGTTGGAAACCCAAGGGCTTTGTATATAATTTGAAAGCGGAAGACGCTGATGGAGTTATCCATGATTATACGGGAAAAAGGAACCTTGTTACAACAGGGTTCAGTACCGAATTGACGAATAGATACTCTTGCTACGATTGTAAATTTGTTGGATGTAACCGTATTTCAGATTTTACTATTGGGGACTTGTGGGGTGATAAAGAATACCCGCAAGAACATTTTAAAGGTTTATCATTAGTGATTATCCATAACAAAATGGCTTTTGAACTTTTAAATGGGATGAAAGATTATCTGTCTTATTATGACTGTAATCAGAAACAAGCACAAAGAACTAATTTTAGATTGGTAAATGGAAAGAATGTGAGAAAAAAGACCTTGGAGCGTATATTCTTGCCATCTTTGTTTTCTCATTGCAATTACAAACAATTGAAGAAAATTTATGCGAATGACTATCCTAACTACAGCCCATGGATGGTGTTGAAAATCAGTAGATTTTTGTATTTGAAACTTTGTGGTTTGTTTATATGAAATTATTAATTATAACATTTACTTCTGGAAATAATCCAGGCACCTTTATGCAAGGACTTGGCGTACAAATAGCCTTAAAAAAGTTGTGGCCTGGTGCGCAAGTTGTTTTTTTGAAATTTCCAGACTTTAAAGCGAGTTATGGAGTAATTGACTCGAATGCAAAAATATGGCAGACTATTCGACAAAAGGCTGTTTCTGCCTATCGGTTGTTGAAGTATAACAGACTTCGGAAGCAGATTATGAACTTTACTCCAACGATTGACCTTTTTAATTATAAAGATGAGGATGAGGCGTTTATTCGTCAATACGATTTGGTCGTTATTGGAAGTGATACGATACTTGAAAAAGCATACGGAAAGGATGGTCGTATAGGGTTAAATTGGATGCCTTTGGGCGTTAAGAAAATATATTTTGCTGCCAGTGCTTCACCTGCCCAAATTGAAGCATCGAAAGAATTGAGGGCAGTGGCAGCAAATGCAGAATATATTGGATTAAGGGATAATCTAACTGTTGATTTTTTTGTCAACGAATTATGTGTTGATGAGAAACGAATTGTAAAACAACCTGATCCTTCTTATTATTTAGATATTAATCAATTTAAATTGCCTGAAAATAAAGCCAAGAGATTTAAAAAAGGAGGTAAGTATGCTTTATGTAATTTTATGTCTAATTTCCCGTTAAGAAAAGACCTCGCTGATGCTTTACGTAAAATTGGCTATACAATCGTTTCAACTGCTTATAATCCATATGCAGATATAAGTTTGGATACTATAGACGCATATGAATGGGCAGGTGTATTCCGGCTAATGAATGTGATTGTGACAGAGAGGTTTCATGATAGTGTATTTGGATTAAGAAACGAACGTCCTGTCGTGGCTATAGATTGGGATCCTGCCAGATTTAACCAAGGTGGTGATAGCAAAACCATGAGAATATTAGAAGATTATAAGCACGAACATCTTCATTTTAATCTTTGTGGTGTTAATGATTTGTCTCAGGTCATCAATGCTGTTCAAAATATAGATAATCTCTTCGATTTGAATACTGTGAGACGTGTCAATGAGTATCAAAACAACAGATTAAACGAGATCTTGCAAATTATTAAAACAACTGTGAGTTTGTAAATAATATGATTAGAATATTACAGATAGTCCCTAATATGCAAGCAGGAGGGATAGAAACCTGGCTGATGAATCAATATCGTTGCTTGGATAGGACTAAAATACAATATGACTTTCTTGTTCATTATCAACAAAGATTTTTTTATGATGATGAAATAGAACAATTGGGAGGGCGTATTTTCAGATGTTCAATGAGGGAAGATAACAATATAATTAAATATATTGCTTTCCTGTTTAAACTATTTAAAACCCATAAAGAATATAAGGTTATACATGGCCATATGCCATCTTTCTCATTTATATTTATGGGTGTCGCACGTATTTGTCATGTTCCTGTTCGCATAAATCATAGTCACAATACATCTTTTAATCGTAATCTAAAAGGCTATATAGAATTCCTGTTAACAAAACTTGTTAAGATAAATTCCAATTATTTATTTGCGTGTTCCGACTTAGCAGGGAAATATATGTATGGCAAAGCAAAATACACGATTATTCATAATGCAATAGATGTCAACAGTTTTATGTACAATTCATCAGTAAGAGATGAATTACGGAAGGAACTTGGTATTGAGGATAAATTCGTAATTGGTCATATTGGGCGCTTTACTCTACAAAAGAATCACGAATTCCTAATTGATATCTTTTATGATTTCTTGTCACGGAAAGATAAAAATGCTGTTCTGTTGCTAATAGGTACAGGTGAATTGCTTGATAAAGTTATGTGTAAAATAAAAGAGTTAAAAATCGAGGATTCGGTTATTTATTTGGGAGTACGGGCTGATACCTATCGGCTATACCAAGTTTTCGATTGTTTTTTATTACCTTCATTCTATGAAGGATTACCAGTTGTTGGTGTTGAAGCACAAGCAGCGGGGGTGCCAATGTTGGTATCGGATAGTGTTACTAAGGAAGTTGGCTTGTTGCCTACGACACTATTCTTACCAATTGATAATGGAACAACGTGTTGGTGTGAATCATTATTAAATATTTCTTTTGATGCTAAGTCTCGAATTGAGGCAAAAGATATTGTGGCATCAAAAGGTTATTCAATTGATGAAGAAACTAAAAGAATTACAGATTTTTATACTTCTCTTTATTTGAAAAATAGTATATGATAATGAATTTTTCTGTTTTACTTTCTGTTTATATTAAAGAAAAGCCAAAGTATTTAAGGAAAAGCCTTGATAGTGTATTTTCACAAACAGTTGTTCCCAATGAAGTCGTCCTTGTGGAAGACGGCCCTTTGACGGAAGACCTTTATTCGGTTATAGATGAATACACAAAGTTATACCCTAATTTGCGTGTGGTTAGATCTGAGAAGAATTTGGGACTTGGGAAGGCATTGAACTTAGGTCTCAACTCTTGTAAATATGACTATGTGGCAAGGATGGATACCGATGACATTTGTTTTCCAAATAGGTTTGAGAAACAAATACAATATATGACAGATCATCCAGAGGTGGACATGGTCGGATCGTGGACACAGGAGTTTACAGAGACAAATGATGGGGATATACGTTATATGTCTTTAAAGAAGTTCCCGGAGCATAATGATGAGATCTATTCTTTTGCGAGGAAAAGGAATCCATTTGAACATCCATCTGTTTTATTTAAGAAAAAGGCTGTGATAGATGCTGGCGGATACCAGCATTTGTATTTGTTTGAGGACTACTTCTTGTGGGCAAGAATGATGCTTAACAAATGTACCTTTTATAATATACCTGAACCTCTTTTGTATTTCCGTATGACAACAGATTCTTTCGAGAGACGTGGAGGCTTCAAATATGCAATGAAAGAAGTATATAATCTATGGAAATTCAAGAAGGTCGGCTTTTTTAGTCTTTCTGAATTTCTGATGAATGTTGCAAGGCGTTTCCCGATACGTATCATGCCAAACAAAATGCGAAAGTGGTTTTATAACAGAGTACTAAGAAAGTATTAAAAAAAGGAAGTAATATTGTCATTATGAATTATATTATTACTGGTGGTACTGGGTTTATCGGTACTCACCTGACAAATCTGTTGAATGAAGTGCATTCGGATGCCAAGGTGTGGAATCTGGATATTGTGAAGCCCGGGACTCCGAATCCGGTAGTGAAGGATTATAAGCCCGCGGTAAGGGATGGCGAGACCCTCGGATCGACATACATTGAGTGCGATGTGCGCAAGCCAATAGGTGAACTGCCATTTACCCCGAGTGCAGAGGATGTGATATTTAACTTTGCCGCCGTGCACCGTACGCCTGGACATGAGGATATCGAGTACTTCGAAACGAATATCCGTGGGGCAGAGAATGTATGTGCCTTCGCAGAGAAATATGGCATCAAGAATATGGTGTTCACTTCCTCTATCGCTCCTTACGGGGCTTCTGAACAGTTGAAGGAGGAATCGACGCTACCCACGCCAAATACGCCCTACGGCATATCGAAACTGGTGGCAGAGAAGATACATATTGCATGGCAGAAGGGTGGAGCAGAAAGGAAATTGACCATTGTCCGCCCGGGTGTGGTGTTCGGCCGTGGTGAGAACGGAAACTTCTCACGACTCTATTGGGGTATTCGTAAGCATACCTTTGCCTATCCTGGACGTAAGGACACTATTAAGGCATGCGTGTATGTGAAGGAATTGGTGCGGTTTATCTTATGGAATGTGGAGGAGCGTCAGACTCCGTTTGATATTTTCAATTGTACGTTTGAGCCGGCATATACTATTGAGCAGATTGTTACTGCCATGAAGAAGGTAACGGGATTGACTCAATCCGTACCATATATTCCCAATGCCATCATCATGCCTGCTGCTATATGTGCAAAAATGATTGGCAGTCCGATGGGTATTTGTCCAGCCCGTGTAAAGAAACTCCAAATATCAACCAATATATGTGGCAAGAAAATGGCTTTGTCTGGATATCAATTCAAATATACCTTTGAAGAGGCTTTGGCGGATTGGTATAATGACAATAAGGGTAAATATTTGGAGTAGTACGGGAAATGACAAATCGTAGATATTTCATGGGTTATGCCATTCTGGCATTGGAGATATTGATACTAATCGCTATCGTGGGTTATGTGTGGGTCAATTTATAAAGTAAGGATGGCTTTTGTTCGTTCGGATAATCCCTTTGATGTGTCCGGATAATCCCTTTGACTCATTCGAACCATTCCTTTACCCCCATAGGGATTATCGGAATGAGTCGTTCGGATTATCTTAATGACCTGTAGGAAGCATCTCTTTGGTTCGACTGCCTTAGATGCATAGAGGCTAAGCCCCTCTCTATGTCCCCCTCATAGGGGCCAAAGAGTAGGGGCTTTCGCCTAAAACGGCCCCGCCCCAGACAGGGCCCCCCAGACAGACCACCTGACAGGGGACAGGTCCCTGTCAGGATTGCCTTCCCTCTATCCAAGCATTGGAGATACTGGCGCCCCAAGATTCGGACGCATACTCCTGAAGAGTCAACCTATCCGGTTGGCTCTTTTTTGTTAATCCACTTTGTCGTTAGTGGTCTCGCTTTGCATTTACTGCTCCAAAATTTGGAAGGAAAGAAGTTTTTTATTATATTTGCACCCGAGAGGACGTGACGTCGGTCAGTATTTGGCTGCGTCCGCAAAAGATTTTGGAAAAAGTGAAACTAGGGTTGAAATCATAAAGCGACTGAAAATCAGAGTGATATGATGACGACGAATGAAAAAAGATATAATCAGGAGCGCGACACAACGATGTGTGGTGACCCCAAGACTTGGTTTCCGATGAGGGTGACGTATCAGCGGGAGATGAAGGTGAAGGCGGAACTTGACCGGCTGGAAATAGAGAACTTCGTGCCAATGACATACAAACTAGTGGATGCGGATACGGATTGTCCTCATCGTGAACTTGTGCCTGCAATTAATAACCTCATCTTCGTCCGTTCTTCGCAGGAGCGGATCAGCCGGCTGAAGACGTCGGATGAGGTGTTGGAGCCTTTGCGATATATGATGGACCATACCGCTCAGAAGGCGCATACCATCATGACGGTGCCTGACGGAAAGATGCATAACTTTATGCGTGTGGCTTCAAAGACTGACAACAGCGTGATGTTTCTTGACGAGGAGACGGTCGTAGGCAAGGAGGGTAAGCGTGTGGAGATTATGGGCGGTGCGTTTGAGGGCGTGAAGGGCGTGATCCGCCGCGTGAAGCGCTGCAAAAGGGTGGTGGTGGAGATAGAAGGTGTTGCGAGCGTGGCCATTGCGTTTGTTCCGGCAGGGCTGCTGAAGGAGATAGGGTGAAAGGGAGAGATGGATTGGTAAGGTGATAATAAGAATAGAAGTATTGAAAATGGGTAAATTGAACGAAATATTTGTTGCTATAAAAGAAATTGATTATATTGAGGCTCAAATAGGGGAATTGTGTAAAAAGTATAATAATCGGCATGGTGTTGATTATGTACAGCAAAGATCTCTGTTTAGAAATTATTGTCATGATACAGTCAACGTATTCGAATAGACGGTCGCAAGGACTATGCCCGCCCGGCTATGTCGCTTACAGACGGCAAAAAAGAAGGAGAGTACTACTCACAAATGGTACGACGATACAAAGAATGAGTACGGAGGCAAAAATCTCCAAGAGTTCTGTATCAAGGAATAAGTAAGTTAGACGAATTTAGCAAGTGGCAAGATACGTAAGCAGCCAATTTTGACGTATTGCAAGAAAAAATGAAAAGATATACCTTTGCACTGTTCATTAATACTTCAAAAATATGTTCAGTAGCAAAGATTTCGAAAAGTGCTGGTTTCTATACCAGAG
>Ga0247608_10002635_pt1 | contig 21926 bp, 39 predicted proteins | sample 176DNAGHGlowgp2_FD_193490 | JGI IMG/M metagenome (GOLD analysis project Ga0247608, IMG submission 193490) | Sheep rumen microbial communities from Palmerston North, Manawatu-Wanganui, New Zealand - 1766 DNA GHGlow gp2 | ecosystem: Host-associated > Mammals > Digestive system > Stomach > Rumen ...
CTCCTGCTCAAAGACTCGTCAGCAACATTTTTTCAAGCATCTGACTGTTAATCTGATTAGCTACATAACGAGTCTTGTTTTTATGCCCGTGTAACAGAATAGGTATATGTGGCTGGCTCAAACCCAGTATTTTGGAGGTTCGATCCCTCTCACGGGTACTTATGCTTATCTTAGATAGACCCAGTATACTAAAGCGATATAATGTTCGTGGGCTTCGCGTAATAAGATAAGCATTGCGCCGAGAAATTAAAATAATATGCAAAGCATTAAGGCGCAATGAGTAAGCTCCTGCTCATTTTATTTACAATTATTAATTTATTGGAGCATTATGGTGAATAGAGTGCGATCGGTAACACTGTAAATAATTCCAAAAGAATAGCACAGGTTAGAGCAGCCGGATCTCTGGTAATTGGGGCGAAAACACCATCCAAAGTGCTATATGCCAGAGTAACCGAATGGAATAGGTATCCGGCTTAGAACCGGAGTTTTGCGGGTTCGACTCCCACCCCTGGCACTTATATAATGTAAAGGAGTAATATGTTATGAATATTTTAAGTTATGCTCCTAATTCCATCTTTACTGGCAAAGAAATTAACGATTGGTGTATAGAACAAATCCAATCATGCGGTAGTCATGCAAAAGAAGCAAGAAAACTTTATAGTCATTATACATTTAAAGATGATGTAAAGTATCAGTTAGTATATGGTCCAATGGGCCCTGGTCAAGACCCATGTCGAGACTTTTCAAATCCTCAAATTATTTTTAAGAAAGTTATTGGAGTATAAAATGAAAGTAAAAGAACTAATTGCAGTATTGAATAAGTATAATCCTGAATCACGTGTAGTATTATATTCACATGGACAGTGTTTTACTGAAGAAGAAGATGAGATTCTAGGTTGTTATGAACAAGACATTCTTGATGAGGATGATAATGTAATTGAAACAGTAGTTGAATTATATGAATATTAATATAGGTTCCAAAAACTTGAGTTAGTTGGTTCAACCCCTGGCTTTTATTTATATGGGGATATAGTTTAATGGTAGAACAGTAGCTTTGCAAGCTTCAAATCGGGATTCGATTTCCTGTATCTCCACAAGGGTACTGCTATCCTAGGAGAAAAACTCCAAGCAGCGGCAGAAGTGTCGATAGATGGGAGACGGATTTAGTAACTATTAAACACGATATTAATAGTGAGGTTGTCGTAATTAAATAAGGAACCACGTGGATTTACCATCAACTTTATTATAGGTTCCAATCCTCGTCGGCCGGGGACAGGTCTGCAAAACCTGAGTTAGTGGGTTCGACTCTCACTGGAACCTCGTCAATTAAAATAAAGGAGACAAGAAAATGAATGTAATTAATGCGGGTAGCCGTTATCAGATTTATGGAGAAGATATTCGTGCATTTCAGAAACTACCAGTAGGCACATATAATGTTAGTTTTCATCCAATGCAGGGATTTTATCTAACTGCCCGTACCGATTTAACTGTAACAGAAGATAAGATTTATGGTAATAGTCTAGCTAAAGTCAAGAAAGTAATGCAGTCTTATCAGTTGGTAAATAGGAACTTTGGTGTTCTACTTTCTGGCCAGAAGGGTATTGGTAAAAGTCTATTTGTCCGTATTCTTGCTGACGAAGCAATTAAAGAAGGACTTCCAGTAATTACTGTGACTTCCGCCGCGCCAGGACTAGCAGATTTTATTTCTTCTATAGAACAGGACTGTATTGTGGTGTTTGATGAGTTTGAAAAGACATTTACAATCAGTGATGAAGAAAATCAGCAAGACCAGCTTCTTACACTATTTGATGGTCTTGATGGCGGTCATAAGCTTTTTATTGTAACTTGCAATGATTTGGAACAGATTAGCCAATATATGCTCAATCGGCCTGGTCGTTTCCATTATCATTTTACTATGATGCCTCCTTCTAGCGAAGAAGTAGAAGAATATATGAAGGACAAGCTTCTGCCGCAGTATCATTCAAATATTAAGGATATTGTAAATCTAGCTAATATCGCTGATATGCCTTATGATTTCTTGCGTGCAATTGCTTTTGAGCTTAATCAGGGATATTCATTAAAGGAAGCACTATCCGATCTAAATATTACTCGTACTGATGATACACATTTTAAAGTTACTGTTTATCTTTCTAATGGTCTTCAGTTTGAGCAGTGGGATACAAGAATTGATTTGAATGAACATAAGCCTATTTATATTAGTGCTAGACGATATGAACATGACATGTATCCCAATGAAATTGCCTTTAGAATTAACGCTTCTAAAGCCCGTATTCAGAATAAGAACTTTGTCTTAGAAAAAGAAGCTATTTATCAGACAAATTGGAATCCCTTTGATTTTAATGATTCTAATGATGACGTTTGCGAAAAGCTTGCGTCTGAATGGACTAAAAATGTTAGAATTGAACGAGTAGTTCTTCATAAGATTTATAGTGGTGGTGTTACTAGATATGACGTATAAAGTAATTACTCTATGCGGTAGTACGAAGTTTAAAGAAGATTTTGAACGTATAAATAAAGAACTTACGCTTCAGGGCAATATTGTCCTGAGCGTAGGTTGTTTTGGACATGCGGGAGATTCTTTTACGGATGAGCAAAAAGAAATGCTTGATGATATCCATAAGCGCAAGATTGATATGGCTGATGCCATTTTTGTAATCAATAAAGGCGGTTATATTGGCGAAAGCACTAAAAGTGAAATTAAGTATGCTCAAGAACATAACAAAGAAATAATATATTATTGTACTTGTAGTAGTTGTAATCATTTTCTAGGCGGCGGCGATTGGAGTTTATGTTGTGATTTGCCGCATCCTGAATATCCTTGGGGATTTTTATGTTATGAAGATACTCCAGCATGTCAACAGTGGAGTAATGATGGTTAAATCGTATAAGCGCGGCGTTAACCACAATTGGGAAATCAGGAAATATTTAGGTGATATAGCTCTATATGCTCATTGCAAATGCGGATTTGAGTACGCTTGTTCTTCAAGTAAAAGAAAAACTGATGGAAGTTTTAGCTTTGAACAAGAAATTACTCAATTATATCATTATTGTCCTTATTGTGGCGCGCGTAAAAAATGGTATAATGATGTTCCTAGAAAAATAAATAAACTTAGATACGACGAGTGAACCCTGCAAGGCGTGGGACCTGTCTCGAAAACAGTGGGAGCGTAAAGCTTGTGGTTCGAGTCCACCGCTCGTCGTGTATGCCGAGAGAACTCAGGCGGCCCTGAGCATCCGTTGGAAGCGGATTGGTTCTGTAAAAAGAATGGAGATCGACACTTCCTCTCGGCGCATATTATATCAGATGGAGTTGATGCATATGAGAAATCGTGCAGAAAAACGTCATAATGACTGGAAAAAGGCTATTCGTAAGCGTAAAATTGTAAAAGAAGTTTACTGCTGGAATGATGAATGGTATGATAACTTACATCAATATAGTAAGAACAAAGTACATTGTTCATGTCATATATGTCGTGGCTGGACTAAGCATGGTGAAAATAACATTTCTGATAGACGAAAGCTTGAAAAAATGCAAGAACAAATGTTTGACAGCGAATAAAATTTCTGATATAATTATTATAGAAAGAGAGGGAAAGAGTAGTGACAGCTCATGAAGTAGAATGGTTTATTAATCATAAGTATGGTGAGCAAGCATACGTTGTAGAAACCGAAAAGCAGATTTTTATATTTACGGCAAAATCGAAATGGATAGTGCAAAAAACAGATTATAATCGCTTTCGGTTCTACACCCTCTTTCATTCCAATAATGTTCAAGGATTTGGATATCATGTGCAAATGAGAGGTAGGAATATAGATTATCTCGTTTATTGCGCTATAATGCATGATAATGGACTAGAACAGGATTGGAATAAGTTTTATAAGCAATGGGAATTATATTGTTTGGGTAGAGAAATAGAAGAACGCGCCGCACAGTTTTCGTGGCTTAGTATGTAATATAATTTAAGTCCTGTACCCTTGAGAAACTCGTATCAGATTCCTTTAAAGAATCGTGGATAAGCAGGACAACGTGAAATAAAGGGGTAAGAGAATAAACGTATTGATAATTATTTTAAATAGAATATACACCGGCACCCTCCAACATTAGGCTCGTGTATATTAACTAGATTGCCGCGTTGGATTATTCCTATTTGAAAGAGGCAGAGTAGTATCTGCAACTCTTCCGCGGCGTTTTTAATTTAGAACTGTAGGCTTAGAAGCAGCCATCAGCTAAAGAGTTTTCTTTTCTCCATTCGTGCGAAATGTATTATAGGCTTACAATTATTTGTCCTATAAGTATGATGTGCGGTGGACAATAGATAAGAGATTTGGCGTAATAGCACATCTAAAACAGGAGAGAAATTATGGAAGATAAATTAAATGAAGTGTATAATTGTCTAAAAGTGATGGATATGATGCTTTATAAACATGCTTATGAACCAAAAGCAGTAGTTGGCTTTCAATCTACTGAAGATATGGCTAAATATTATAGAGAATTTCTTCATGTGATTCTTCCAGAGGAATATCAATATAAAAAATGACACTATGGCGGAATGGTAACGCACCGACCTGCTAAGTCGAGGTTACTTGTAAAAGGGTATGCACGTTCGAGCCGTGCTAGTGTCGCTCATGCGGTGGCGGAATAGGTGTAGACGCTTCGGTGGTTAAGTCGTTATAGTGTAGTAACTATGTGACCCTATGGCCGAATAGGCAAGAAAACGACATGTAAGGTGCAAATCCTTACCCGCAATTAACTTAAATAATATTTTTACGGAGGGAAAATGGATAAGACTTCGTTAGGCGATCGGATGAAAGAATACGAAAATGTTGAGCGCCGATATCTCGTAAGGCGTCAGCCTGTTATTATCAGGGCTGACGGTGTTCATTTCCATACATTCACAAAAGGTTTCGAGCGCCCGTATTATTTACCATTCCGTGAGTGCATGTGGAAGACAGCGCAGCGGATTGCTGAAAACATGATGGGGTGTAAGCTTGCCTACACTCAAAGCGATGAGATTACATTCCTTCTAACAGATGATGATACGCTCGAAACGCAACCATGGTTTGGAAAGAATCTCCAGAAAATCGTGAGCGTTACAGCAAGCCTTGCAACATACTTTTTCAATCAAATTGCAAGAGATGAATATGGCCAGGACGAGCCATTACATAAAGCGGTCGTAGATAAAATTGCGACTTTTGATGCAAGAGCATTTATCCTTCCGCATACTGAAGTTTTGAATTGCTTTGAGTGGCGTCAGCAGGATTGTACAAGGAACGCTATCGAGGCAGCCGGACAATATTACTTTTCTCACGGCCAACTTCATGGAAAGTCCTGTAGCCAGATTCAGGAAATGTTGTTTTCTGAAAAGGGAATCAATTTCAACGATTACCCATCGTGGTATAGACGCGGCGTATGTGCTGTTAAAAAGCCTGTCGAGGTAGCAGTACAAAATGGCGAAACAATTTTGAGACCGAAGTGGGTCATTGACCAGCAGATACCAATTTTCCATAAGGAGCCCGAGTACATCACAGATTTGGTGTACCATAAATAATACTTAAAGCGATATGAATGAATGCGGTGGCGGAATAGGTAGACGCTATACCGGATAGGATGAAGTGTTTGCGTTCCGGCATGTGAGACTTCTAATGGCAGCTTGGCTATACTGCAACCATGTGAGGTGCAAATCCTCACCCGCATATATTGGGGATTATCATAACAGTAGTGAACGCGGCTTTGACCCGCGGAGCGGTGGGGCAGCACCACCATCCCCAGCCATTTTAATTAGTAGGTGATATAATGAAAGAATGGCTTGAAAATATTCGTGCTAAATATAAACAGTAGCTATATGATGATGAAACAAAATTAAAACATCAAGATTTTATTCCAAGTTATAAACATTAGATATATGAAACTACACCAAAGCCAGACTTATTTTCATATTCTAAAAGTTTATACAAATCTTTATAGGAGAAATCAGTATGAGACAGTTAATTATCGCACGAAAAGATTTGAATATGAGCCCAGGGAAGCTTGCCGCACAAGTTGCACATGCTAGTTGGGCCTTTTTTTCTAATCAGATTCGTAATAAAATACCTTCTCTTATTTACGATAGGGACGGAAATCTTACTGATAAGGTATTTATGGCTTTTGAATTAGATAAAGATATTTATGAAAAATGGTTTTGTGATATTTTTACAAAGACTATTTGTGAAGCAAAAAATAAAAACTAGCTTCTTAAAGCAAAAACAATTGCAGAAGAACTTGGAATGGTTGAGGGAAAAGACTTTTTCTTAATTAAAGATGCATGTAATACTGAACTAGAACCAGAAGAGTATGATGAGAATGGCGTTGGGCGCACATTAACTTGTATTGGTTTTAAGCCTCTTGATGATGAAATTGCTTGGCAGATTTCTAAAAAGTTTCAACTTTATAAGTGAGGAAAGATATGAACGCTTAGTTTATTTTACCTGATTTTTATACAGGAATAAATATTTATAATATGTTTTTTTCTTTATTAAAGTAGGAGCCAAACATATTGTTACCAAATACAGAGATTTATACAATTTTTGGTATGTTTCCTGGCGCACTTTGGAATAGCGGCGCGGCTTGTACCGCGGGTTCAGTATCAAGTGAAGTTGTTAAAAATTATATTGATTTTTATAATAATGAGTTAAATATTCCTCTTACTTTTAACTTCACAAATAAATTGATTACAAAAGAACAATGCTATGATACTTATTGTAACATTATTGCGGAATTAGGTAATAATGGTAAAAATAGTATTCTATGCTGCGAAGGAGAATTAGAATCATATTTAAGAAAAAATTATACCAATTACACCTTCAATCGTAGTATAGTAGATAGTGAAAAGATTCCCTATCGTTTTAGTAGTAATTCTGGAGAATATAAAATCTCCGTTTTACAACGAGCAAAAAATAATAACTGGGATTTTTTAGACTCAATACCACAAGAATATCGTGAGAGAATTGAATTTTTATGTAATGACCCTTGCCCAGATAATTGTCCTTATATATATGCCCATTACGATAGGCTTGCAAAAAAGCAAATTGAAATGGGAGAATTGGCACCGCCGCAACTTGAGTGTCGTATGAGTGGTGTAAAAGGTGATTTTCAGTATTTATTCAGGACAACACAAAAAAGTTATATCTCACGAGAAATGATTGATAAAAATTATTTACCGAAAGGCTTTTGTAAGTTTAAATGTTCTGGCCGATTTTCTGTACCTACAATAATTTTAAATCTAATCTATTATCTTGTATCGTTTGAATATTAGCCAGATGTATTAAGTAAACTAATTTATACAGCCTTACAGTAAAGTAAGGAGGATATTATGGCTAAAGATGATACTCCCATTTATGAGATTTATATTATGAGTGAACCATGGCACTTAGATGAGAATAGGTATCCTAGTGCGGGCACGCGTGAACGTGTAGGTTTTTATTATGAAAAAGAAACCGCTATTCGTGCGGTAGAAGAGAATTGGTGCGATTTACAAGACCATTATGCTAAAGCCGCCGAAATATGTAAACTTGTGCCAGGATTATATTCTGTACATTCACATACAGATTATAAGTATTATTTATGGAATCCAGATAAAGAAAGATTTGAACCTGCTAAAAAACCAGAATTAGAAGGATGGGGGATTCATTATTGAAACTATATACATCTTATTGGGCGCAAGTACGTAATTTTCCTACTAACTTAATCGTACTTAATACTACAGTTTGGCCGCCTAAATGGTATAATGTTGGCGGTGTAGATAAACGTGGTGTTATTAGTTTAAACTGTACACCTTTGCGGCCAGGCCATGCTTGTGATAATTTATGCAATGGAAAATGTGTGCCAAAGCATCCACAAGATTGCGCCTTTTTAAAGAAATATCGAGAACAATTGGATGCTATTGATTTTAATGAGTTTATGCGAAAAATCATTGACATTAGTGATAGAATGTTAATTGATTTTCCAGAACAAAAGGATTTTGATATTGCTTTTGTTTTCTTTGAGAAATATGATAATCCATGTAGTGAACGATGGGTGGTACAAGATTGGTTTCGCGCGCATGGAGTTGAAATTGAAGAATGGCAACCTAACATTTGACTTTATCTAGATTTTCTGATATAATATAATTACAGAAAGGGGAGATAAAGATGCGTAGATATAGTATGAAATCTCATAAGCGTAAAAATCATCAGCGTTGGTTTAATCAGTATGTACATTATATCAACAAGAAGATGGAAGAAGATGACCTTTGGCTTGGACGTTTTTGTATAAAACAGAAACGTACAAAAATGGAATGGTTTGAAGATGGCAGTGGTGGTATTATGACCGCAGAGCTTATTATGTGGGATAAGAAAACTAATATTGTACGCATTGGATGGTATAGTGGCCTTGATATGAATTGGCGCTTTTGGCGTGATTTTAATAACTTTATTATTGAAGATTGCAAAGTTTGGGAAGAAGTTCCCGATATTCGTATAAATCGTATCGACTATCGAAAGGGACGTAAATAATGTTTTATAAATATAAAGTTGGCTGGTATGATTCTTATGCAGATGAAAAAAGATATAGTAAAGGTATTGTTTTCGCGCAAGACTGGAATCAAGCAGTAGAACAGATGGTTAAAAGTTATGGCCATGATAACGTATTTGATTTATATTTGAAGAAATTGCTTGTAGGAAATGACGATTATTGTCTTTCTAAGGAAGAGATTGATAGTGCTTTCAAGGAAGATTGATAATATCGCGCTCGATGGGAGCAAGCGCATTAAAAATATGTAACCATCTCTCGTAAGTAGGGGATAGGAAGTTTGAATCCAGCTATACGAGATGAGACCTGTAGCCCATGACTCTAATGGACTATGCGTGAATGGATAATAATCGGGACGTAAAGTAAGTGATATATCGGCTATATCCACGTTTCTATTCAGCCCACCCGATGGCGTAATATCCTAAAAAGAGTCTGAAACGCTAGGCACTGTTCAGCATTTCCGATGGCTAGCCGATGTTGCTGAACTTCGAGTACGCGGCCAGCTCGTTAAATCGGCCTCAGAGGTACCAGTCACTCTGTAAAATAACGACTGTGTATCATAGGTGTGATGGCGGCGGCACCTAAAATCGCCACCGTGTGGCGCCAGTGGGATAATGCATTAAGCAAAAGTCGCCCCTTAAGACTGGCAGATTTACTTCGGGACAGCATTTGCTGTCCCATTTTTTTATTTGACTTTTTTTAAAAATTAATGTATAATTTTAATATAAGAAGGAGAGAATAAAGATGAGTAAAAAGAATAAGTTTCAAGTAAATACAGAAGAAGAACCTCTGTACGTAAAAAAAGAAGAAGCCTTCACTGGAATTATTAAGCAAGATACGCCTAAATTGATACCTTGCCAATGTCCTAATTGTAATGCTATTTTCTTACTTCATACTGATGTAATTCCTTTGTCTGAGTCATACGGGCCTTGTCCTAATTGTAATAAAGAACATGCGTGGGCCGTTTATAAAATTAGCAAAATTAAATATAAGTTTTTGCGATATTGGAGAATGAGAGATGGAGAAGCGTAATAGGCCGGCGCAGTTAGTATTTGAAAGGATGAAATAATATAATGGAAGATATGGATATAAATATTTATTTTGAAGAAATGGCAAAGTCAGTATGGGATAAAGCATTTTTCATGGATAAAATTATCGGGGCAGGATGTGTAATTGATTTCGGTTGTGCCGACGGTGCGATGATTCGTTTTCTTGCGCGCCTTTTTCCTGATGTTACTTTTATAGGATATGATAGGAAAAAAGAGTTCGTTGATAAGGCGCGAAGCATAAAACCGCTTTATAACAATGTAGTATTCTTCGATTCATTACTATATGTCAAACAATATTGTGATATTCATAGGTTTCGAGGAGAAAATCTTTGTATAAACTTTTCTTCTGTACTACATGAAGTATATTCTTTTAGTTATGATATTTTTGGAAAACCTGCAATAAACTCACTAATTGAATACCTTGAGCCTAAATATATTACCATTCGAGACATGTATTGTGATGACCCGGTTCCTTTTACGGCACGTGATAATATCGCAGGGATTACGAATACGCTTACTCATGCCGCAAGTAATGAAAAAGCCTTTACTGACTTTGTTCATAAGTTTGGGCCAATCAGTAATTATTCTGATGTAGCTCATTATCTTATGAAAATACAATGGTATGGCAATGGTTGGGAACAAGAATTAAAAGAAAACTATTTTTCTTGGAATATTTATGATTTTATTCATGATATTGGCGATAAATATAATATAATGTTTGAATGTCGTTATCAATTACCTTATTTGACTGAGCTATGGACACGCAATTTGGGATGGTATAATCCAGATGTACATACTCATGCACAGTTTATTCTCAGGAGGGAAGAATAATGCCGATTTTATATATTCTTTGCGGACCGAGCGGTTGCGGTAAAACTACTTGGGCTACCAATTTTATTAAAGAGCATAGAGATACTGAAGATATTCGTTATGTATCTCGAGATGAAATCCGTTTTGAATTAGTTGACCCGCAAGAAAAGTACTTTTCGCGCGAAAAAGAAGTATTTAAGCGTTTTGTAGGCACTATTACTCAAACGCTTATAGATGGATTTGATGTAATCGCAGATGCGACTCATTTGAATGAATTTTCGCGCCGCAAACTTACTCAGGCAATTGATATGCGCTTTAAGGATTATGAAATTGTTTATGTTAGTTTTAATGTAAATGCAGATACATGTATTGAACATAATGCTAATCGTGAAGGTAGGGCTAATGTTCCTGAAACTGTAATTCGTAATATGTGCCGTGATTTTAAAGCACCTACGCTTGATGAAGATGAGCGCGCGAAGGAGATTATAAATGTTAATTGATATATTTTTAACCATTATACTTGGTGCTACGGCACTTGCAGTAATTATATTTGTAATATTCTTAATTTATATACTTATTCAAACTATTAGGGGTGAACTCTAATGAGCGAGATTTTCTTTACCAGTGACACTCACTTTGGGCATCAGCCCGAGTTCCTTTGGAAACCCAGAGGTTTTTCTTCCGTAGAAGAAATGGATGAAACTATTATTGAAAATTGGAATAAAACCGTTCCTAAAGATGGGATTGTGTACCATCTTGGAGATACAATGCTCAATAATAATGAACATGGACTTGAGTGCTTTAAGCGGCTAAACGGGCAGATTTTTCTTATCTACGGGAACCATGACACCGATGCTAGAAAAGACCTACTTTTCACAGAACTTCGTGGTAAGATGCTCGGCGGCTGGTATGCTTGGCTTATCAAGTATGGTAAGCTTTCTATTTACATGAGCCATTATCCAACACTAACTTCTAACTATGACGAGAAACATTTTTCACAGCATGTACTTTCCCTACATGGACATACACATCAGAGAACTAATTGGCTTGACCCGAAAAATCCCTTCCTCTATCATGTTGGCCTAGACTCCCATAATAATACTCCCGTTCATATTGACGAAGTAATCACAGATATTCGTCAGCGTTGGGAAGAAATTGGGCGTCTACCAGTACAGGTTCAGCCGCAAGATACTTATCCTTATGGAGGACTTATAAATGAAAATTGAGCATGAAGAAGTTCCTGTAACTAATTATAAGACTGTTTATGTTTCACAAGATGGTACTCGCTATTACAATAAATCCGCCGCAATTGCACATGATGCAGCTATTTTTGCAAACACGCGTAAAATAAAACAAGACGGTTTATTTTTACCAGATGATGAAACTTATATGCGTGTATTTAATATTACATGCAAAGAAGATTGGGATTATTTATACTATACAGAATGGGAGCAAAGTATTTTTGGTGATAAATATACTGGACCAGGCTGGTATGGCTCTATTTGGCATAGCGGTGGTGACTATGACGATAGTTATGAAATAATTAAAATTGATAAGAATTATATTAAAACATATACCTATTTTTTGAACGCATTAAAAGATTTGACTTCTAATGAAAATTGAGTTATAATAATTATGTTAGAAGATAATAAGTGCTTAATTGAGTCACCATGTAAGCATTGTGACCCTTCAGTATGCACATTTTATAAAAACTCTTACAGTCGTGATAACGACCAAGATGAAAAGGAGAATAAAAATGAACGAACTACTAAAGAATCTGAAAGAACATGAAAACGTAACCCTTACCACTAACGGTGCGAAAACCTATAAGTCTACAATGTCTAAGGTATATGACCTGTTCGCGCAGGGCGGCGCTATGCGTGGTGCTTCCGATAGTGATTGCGCCGGTCTATTTGCGGCCGCATATAAGGAAGATGCTTCTCTGGCCCTCAAATGCCTATTCTGGCTTCGTGATATTCGTGGCGGTCAAGGCGAGAGGCGTTTTTTCCGTGTCTGTCTACAGTGGCTAGCACTAAATCATAAAGATGAAACTTGTCATCTAATTCCGCTTGTATCTGAGTATGGGCGCTATGATGACCTGTTTGAACTATTTGGTACTCCTTGCGAGCCTGAGATGCTTGGTTATATTAAGCATATTATTGATAAGAATGAAGACCATTTGGTATACAAATGGATGCCTTCTATCAATGCTTCTTCTAAGAATACTCAGGCTCGGGGCCGTAAGTTCGCGCGCGAATTTGGTCTTACCGAACGTCAGTATCGTAAGATGCTTTCTGAAGGGCGTGTTGCTTGTAATCTAGTTGAAACCCTAATGAGCCAGAATCGTTGGGATGAAATTGCCTTTAATAAGCTTCCTTCTCGTGCTGGTTTGCTCTATTCTAAGGCTTTTGCTCGTAGAGAAGAAACTAAAGAACGCTATGCCGCCTTCATGTCTTCTGATAAGACCAAGGTAAATGCAGGAGCATTGTATCCGTATGATGTAGTTAAAAAGGCACGCGAAGTTATGGGCTCAAATAGCTATTGGTACAGCTCTAGATGTAATGTTCCTCTAAATGATACTGACCGTCTTGCTGCAAATAAATATTGGGATAATCTTACTGATTATTTCAATGGGGCTACGCTCAATGCTCTATGTGTTTGCGATACAAGTGGTAGTATGTTAAGTGGTTATGGTAGTCCTATCGCACCTATTGATGTGGCTATTTCACTTTCTCTATATACTGCTGAGCGTGCGAAAGGCCCATTCCATAATCATTTCATTAGCTTTAGCTCACGGCCGCAGCTTATTGAAGTTGAAGGTGTAGATTTCTGTGATAAGGTATATCGTATCTATAGCAGAAATCTATGCGAAAACACTAATATTGAAGCTACCTTTGATTTGATTCTACGGACGGCTACACAGAATCATCTGTCACAGGATGATTTGCCTGAAACAATTATTGTTGTCTCAGACATGCAGTTTGATGCTAGTCGGACCAGCTCATATTTTACTGGCACGACGCTTATGGAAAAGATTGAATTAAAGTGGAATGCTTGCGGCTATAAGATGCCGAAACTTATCTATTGGAATGTAAATGCATCTAATAAGGGTAATATTCCAATGAAAGATAAGGACGGTGTCACTTATGTAAGCGGCGCGTCTCCTTCAATCTTTACTCAGATTATGACTGGTAAAACTGGTATTGATATTATGTTAGAGGCGCTTCTAAGCGACCGCTACGCGCCAATAACTTCCATTATTAAGTAACCTTTTCTCCCTCCCTCCCTTTTGTCAAGCAAGTAATTGCTTGACTTTTTTCTTAATTTCATATATAATATTTATATAAGAGGAGGCAAAAAATGATTATCGAAGCTATTAAAAAGCATCATGAATATGTTAAGGCACGTAACTATGAAGTTGTAATGACAGTTTTGATTGGTTCTCAAAATTATCATCTAGATACTAATAATAGTGATATTGATACTTTTACTTTTATTCTTCCTAGTGCCGAAGACCTAGCACTCGCGCGCGAACCTGTAAGGGGAGAGTTTGAAGTAGAAGATGGAAAATGCATGTATAAAGATATTCGGCTCGCGCTTAATTTGCTTAAAAAAACTTCGCCTAATAGTATTGAATGTTTTGCCAGCAAAAATTATTATTATGAGCCTAAGTATGCTGCCATCTTATCTAAATATTTAAATAATGAAGAAGTATTAAATAAAATGCTTCATTGTAACTATGACCATATGCTTTATGCTATGGCTGGCATGGCGCATCAGCTCACTAAACGTAATATGCGTGCTGGTAAGCGTTATTCGCACGCATTGCGACTTTATAGCATGAGTGATGTTTTTCTTGATAGTATACAGACAGACCATCTATTAGAGCTTCTTCCGCGTGACTATCAGGAAGCTTTTGATGCAAAGCGTGATGTTACTGGTGAATTAGACGCTTATTACAATCAAATGTGCGACTATATTGCCGAATTACTAGATAAGCGGCACGATTGTTTTGAAATGACTGAATATAAGCAAGCAATTGAAGCAGAAGGTCTAAAATTAATTGAAAATATGCAACAAGAATTGATGCATTATTATATTAAATATATTTTATAAGAGGAGTTAAAATGGAACTAGATATCCACGAAGGAAAACGAGTGCTGTATAAGCATAATGGTCAGTGGGAAGTTGGTGAACTTACCGAAGCACATAATACTAAGCTTACTAGTAAAGGGCTTTATCTTTCTATTATTCCAAAAGAATTTATTGGCCAAGATGCTCCATACCTGCATGATGCGGAATTAAATGATATTTTTCTAGATGCAACTCCAGTAGAGGACTATCTAAAAGATTATCATGATATGTTTATGACAAAAGAAGATTACCTTACTTTTATTGAAAGTGAGGATTTTATTAAAGGTGTAGAACAAGCATATGTATCAGATGGCGAATATTATTATTATCCTATTAGTAAATACAATCGTAGTTGGATTGAAAAACAGCCATTTGATTATGTAGTAAGAATGTAATTTGGAGGGAAAAATGATTAAGTATTTTTCTTTACCTGGATGGTATTGTCATAACTAGTATATACTAGATATTATTAAATATTGGACAGAACACCGAGAAGAGTTTTTTGAAGACCGAGTAATTGGAAGTGTATTTGATTACTACCCCAATCTTATATGGGGCGGCGGCAGATATGTAACAAAAATCAATTATGAATTGCCGATGGAGAATGTTTTAGCCGAATATAATAAGTTTCCAGATATTAGTATCAGGCATGTCTTTACCAATCTGCTATTAGATGAAGATATGGTAAAAGACCATCGTTGCAATCAATTTGTAAAGAATTATGTGCGGCCGCAAGATGGAATTATTTTAGCCAATTATGCATTAGACCAACATATAAAAATTAATTATCCTAATATTCAGCGAATCTATAGTACAACTCTTGATATTAAAGATATTGAGTTGGTAAATAAATTAACTGAAAATAATATCTATGTATTAAATTATACATTTAATAATGATGATGAATACATCAAGCGTTTGAAACATCCAGAAAATATTGAAGTGCTTTGTGCTGATACATGTTTATTTGATTGTCCTCGACGAAAATGGCATTATGAAAATACGAGCCGAGTAGTACTTTATAATGAAGAACCTTATAATTGTAATGCGTCTAAATGTAATGATGGTACTAAAGACCCATTTGCTTTAATGCTCACCCAACCTCAAGCAGTAACTAATGAGCGCGTAGAGCAGCTTTCAGCTATGGGCATCAATAACTTTAAGATTTGTGGACGCGGTGAAAAGATTCCTTTATTACTAGAATATATTCTTTATTATTTAGCAAAGCCCGAATATTTTGGCACATTAAAAAGAAGATTTTTCTTACACTGGTGGTAATATGATTAAAAAACTAATCTTACCCGGTTGGTTTCATTATTCTAAAAGTATAGCGCATTTATTAGAATATAAATAGAAGCATCCAGAGTTTTTCTATGAGGATAGAATTATAGAAGGATTATATGATTACTATCCGGGATTGATTTGGGATGGCGGGCGTAATATGTCATCAATGCAATTGAATTATTCCATGGAGGAAATCTTAGAACGATATTCGCAATTTCCAGAAATCTCATTTCGCCATGTATTCACTAATTACTTAATTGATGACAATTTAGCCAAAGATTATATTTGTAATAATTTTGTAAAAAAATATATACGACCACAAGATGGAGTAATTTTAGCTAGCTATGGACTAATCCAGCACTTTAGAAAAAATTATCCTAATATTCCTATTATATATAGCACGACATTAGATATAAAAGAAGTAGGGTTAGTTAATAAATTAACTGAAACAAATATTTATGTACTAAATTGGATATATAATAACGATGATGAGTATTTAGCCAAACTAAAGCATCCAGAAAATATTGAGATTCTTTGCGGCGATACTTGTATATATAATTGTCCTTATCGAAAGTGGCATTATGATGTAATTAACGAAAGCCTTTTGTATAAAGACAGAGATTGTAAGTGCCGCCAGTCTATAGATATTCAAGATAGTTTTCTTGACTATATGCTTTCATAGCCGCAAGCCGTTACAAATGAGCGTATGGATGAATTAGCCAATAAAGGTATTCAATATTTTAAAATCTCAGGACGTGAACTTCCTAGGGAAGCATTAGTGTGTTTGCTTGTATATTATTTAGTAAAACCAGCTTATCTTGAACAACTAATAAAATATTTTTATCAGGAATGGCAACAATTTTGAGTAGTTAAGTTTTAACTACTCTTTTATTTGACTTTTTTTAAAAATTACTGTATAATTTCTATAGTAAAAGAAAAGAGGTTAAAAGAATGAATAAAGAAGATTTAGATGATTTCATAGAAGAAATTATGCGGATGAGCGGATATGATGCTTATGATGATTATGTAAATGAAGAAGCGCGCGAATATTATCGTAGAATACTGGAGGAAACTAATGGTAACGTGGAAGAAAACTGATATTACTCTTACCGGCGCGCAAGAAGCATTTATCGAAGCAATTAAAAGGGGTCAAGAAGGATTAGATAATATCCGCATAGGTTTCAAACGAGCAAATGATTCAATTGATTATCTTTATACTATTTTTGATTTCGTTGAAATAAAAGATACTTCTGATATTCTTGAGCCTCTTGCATGTTACCAGCTAATAGGAGATAATAATGCCAGTAGCAAAAACGTATGAATCTTTTCCGCAATGCGGCGAACCGTTTAAAGAAAGCGGCCGCATGTATGTCTTAGTAGAAACTCCAAAAGGAGAAAAGAAAGTACGATGGTATTCTGATACAGAGTATCAGCGCATGTATCCTTCTGAAGAAGTACCAGATTTAATGGATTTTGATGCACGATATGCTTTTGGCTTTCGTGAACCGGGATACATTACAATCTATCGCGGCGACATTACAGAGTTTGCGGAAGAACATCATGAATTTTTTTGGCACAATTTAACCTTCAATTATTATACACCTTCACATATACAAGTACCCCCTCTCCCTGAAGGAATTGAAGCTATTAAGCTTAAATGGGAAGAAGTACAAGACCATGATAATAGAATGAAGCCACATGAAGAAGTTATTAAGTATCTTGCTACTAATAATCTCAGTCCTATGTCTGGCGGAATTAGTAAGTTCCAAGGAGAAGTAGGGACATGGATAGAAACGGAAGTTACGGTAGAAAAGAAAAAAACTTCTCAAAACCATTTTGGTGAAAAGCGTGCATTTCGCTTGGTTGATTCCGAAGGTAATGTTTATATATGGGAAACAAGCGCCAAAGATTTTGAAACTAATATGGTATTGCACTTAAAGATGAAAGTAAAAGAACATAAAGAAATTGATGGAGAAGAATGTACTATCGTTTGGTATTGTAAGGAAATATGAAAATATTAGATAAACATTATACAGGTTTACTCGCGCGATGTAATTACGGATGCGGCGCTTTACTCGGTTATAGCCCTGATGAAGTAGATGAGCATCAGACAATTATTTGTCCAGTATGTAATGCACGTTTGTGGGTGCCGTTTAATCCTAATTATGATGGAGTTATAAAAGAAAAGGAGATAAAAACGGATGAATCGACTGTGGTTTGAAGACTCATTTGGAAATATGCGAATTATTAAAGATACAGCAAAAAATTGGAATGAAGTTAATCAAGCTATTGACGAATTCATTTCGCGCTGTAATCTTGATAAGATAGATGCTGCCAAACGTAAGTTTGGAGATTTGTATGATGAATCTAAAGTTAATTTATTTAAACGGTATTATACAAGAACTTGGCGTCAACCCGATGGACGTATTCAAATTGATGTAGGCTCTTGGAGTGAATTTTTTATCTGGGAAGGAGAAGAAGAAAATGATAGTTAAGGCAGCTGTGCGTATTGAAGACTTGCGCCAAAATAAAGAGATTGTTATACCTTGTATGAGACATTGCGATGTTTTTTATATTCTAAAAGAACTTGGCTATAAGAAAGATATTGATTATAAAGAACTCGAACAGGGCTTTCTTGATGAACATGATAATTTTTATAATCGTGTAGAAGCGTGGCATGAAGCTTATAAATATCGTCAATTAATGATGGTAGACCCAAACTATCATGAATTATTTAGTGAGGATTTATGGTAAATACTGGATGGTTAGAGCCAAATGGCGCTTTTTATGCTTGTGATTCTACTGAACATTTAACTTTAGCATATGAATTATATAATACATATGATACTGAAGCATTAGCCCATTATGGTATTGTGCATGTTTTTTGGAATACTGCAAAAAGAGCAATAGATTATTATACCGCAATTCCACTAACAGATGCACAGATTCATTGGCTTGAGAATAATGGTATAGAAATCTATGAAGAAGATAGAGGTAGAATATGAGTAATGAATATAAAGAATGGCTTCATGATAAGATGGCAGATGTTATATTTGAGAATCATCTGCTGGATGAAATAAATAATTATTGGAATACAGATATTCCTGATTGTAGTATAGTTGAGGGATACTTTAATGGCAAAAGAACTTGTTATAGAGTATGGCTTGACGATAATGGTGAGTGGCAAGTTGAGCAGAAGGAAATGAATAAATGAAGAGAATTATAGTTATTATACTCTGTTTTATGTTGTGCGTGTTGCTTACGGGATGTACTCAAGTAAGTACACCTGAAAATTCTACTACTCGTACTTATACTTACGCTATGATTGTTATGCCCGATGGCTCAATTATTAAAGGTGAGTGTTCAGCTTTTACTCGTCTATCCAGCGGTTTTGCAATGATAAAAATTGATGGAATTAAATATTATACTACTGAATGGCATATTGTACTTTGGCAAAAAGATGTTTGACTTTTTTCAAAATTATGATATAATTATTATGTAAGAAAGAGAGAAAGGATGATTTAAATGTCTGAACATTGCGGATATGTAGTAGAAGTAAAAGACCTGCGGCCGCATACTAATGCTGACCGGCTTCAGATTCTGCGGGTATTTGAAGAAGATGTTATTGTCGGACTTGATACTCATGTTGGAGATATTGGAGTATATTTCCCTTGTGACCTTCAGCTGTCTGAGAAGTTTTGCGCGATTAACAACCTTGTGCGTAAGAAAGATGAAAATGGCAATAACATTGGCGGCTATATGGACCCTGATAAGCGCAATGTTAAAGCGATTAAGCTTCGTGGAGAGCAGTCTAATGGTCTATATTTGAATATTACTTGTCTGACTGATTTTTGTAATATCTCTGAACTTAAAGTAGGAGACCAGATTACTGTAATCAATGGTGAAGAGATTTGCCACAAGTATATTCCTCAGCGGAATCCTTCGCGCGCATATCATGGTGAGAAGATTAAGAAGGCAAAAATTAACTTTGCGCCTACTTTCTTTGAACATGTAGATACGGAGCAGGTTGCTTATAATCTGAATAAGTTCCATAATGGTGACGAAATTCAGCTTACGCTTAAGATGCATGGAACTAGTGGACGGACCGGTCATCTTCCTCTGCTTCATACTAAGCGGACTTTCCTTGATAAGCTTCTGCGGCGGCATGGTAAAGATTACTATGAATATGGTTATGTAACTGGAACTCGGCGTGTGGTTCTTGATGGTAAGCGTCAAGGCGGATTCTATGATAGTGATGATTTCCGTCACGCTATGGCCGCGAAGTTTGAGGGCAAGATGCCTAAAGGTATGGTTGCATACTATGAGATTGTAGGATTCCAGGGACCTAATGGTGCGCCTATTATGGGACAAGTTGCTAATTCTAAAATTAAGGATAAAGAATTTAGTAAAATGTACGGTGATGTAACTACTTTCTCTTACGGATGCCAGCAAAATGGTCAGTATGAACGCGTATTTTCTTGCGTAGTAGATGAAGATGGATGGACTACTGAAGTTAAGCCTTGCTGCGAAGTATATGTATATCGTATTACCATGGTAAATGAAGATGGAGAACAAATTGAACTGTCTCCTGACCAGATTCAAACTTATTGTTTGAAGTGGAATGTTAATTATGTACCTGAATTTGAACGTTTTGTTATTCCACCGGATGTAAATCCTGGCGAATATGTAGTGCGTAAGATTGAGCAATATTACGATGGGCCTGACCCTATTGGTAAAACTCATGTGCGCGAAGGCGTGGTTGCACGTATTATGAATCGTTCGAAGTTTGAAGTATATAAGATGAAGAACATCAGCTTCAAAATCCTAGAAGGGATTTATAAAGAAGAAGCCGATGCTCCTGATATTGAAGAAGCACAGGAAATTGTAGATGAATAAGTGTGATAAATGTCCATCCTTTAAAAATCAATTCGGTAATTTTGTTATGTGTATAGAAACATCGCGCTTTATAAATTGGGAATATTGGAATAATATAGAACCAGAAGATTGTCCTTTAAAAGAGAATAAAAGCGCGCCTGATAATATGGAGGAAAAAAATGAGTGAATATTCTAAGTATCTAAGATGGGTTTATAGGCGAGATTTGCTTAAGGCGCGTGGAGAGGAAGTTAATCGCGGCCTTATTAACAAACTAATTCGTAAAATTCGTAAATATGAAGGAGAATATTAAATATGGTGACTTTTATTTTTGGAATTATTATTCTCGTAGCAGGACTAGTTGCAGGAGCTTATTTTGGTAAGCAGAAATCTCAGCTTAAATGGATTCCTCGCCTTGCCGGAGTAATCCTATGTACAATCTGTCTTGTAACCTCATGTATATCATATGTACCCACTGGTTATACGGGTATTGTAACTACTTTCGGTAAGGTGCATGAAAACACTCTTGATGCTGGTATTAACTTTCATGCCCCATGGGATAACGTAATTAACATGGATAACCGGGAACAACGTGTCCGATTTGAACTTGAAGCATTTTCTAAGGATATCCAGCAGGTAGATGTACAAGGGTCGATTAACTATAATATTGATAAGACTACGGCTATGAATCTATATCGAGATGTAGGTACAGAGTATCCAACTATTCTTATCAATCCTCGTGTACAGGAAGATGTAAAGATTGTTATCGCTAAATATACTGCGGAAAATCTTATAGAAAATAGACAGGCTATGTCTGATTCTATTTTTGAACTACTAAAAGAAGAGCTGGTATCAAAAGGAATTAACATAATTTCATTGGCAATTGAAAATGTTGATTTTACTGATGCTTTTGAAACCGCAGTAGAAGCAAAGCAGGTAGCTACTCAGGAAAAGCAAAAGGCAAAAACCCAGCAGGAACAGCAGACTATGGAAGAAGAGCAGCGTGCAGAACGTGCGCGCATCTCGGCTCAGGCACAGGCTGATGTTCAAAAAATTGAAGCTGATGCAGAAGCATATGCTATTCGTGCAAAAGCAGAAGCAGAAGCAGAAGCTAATAAGAAACTAAATGCTTCTTTGACCTCCGAATTAATTGAATATAATAAGATTCTTCATTGGAATGGTCAGCTTCCTACAGTTACAGGTGGAGCGA
>Ga0247608_10002636_pt1 | contig 21922 bp, 27 predicted proteins | sample 176DNAGHGlowgp2_FD_193490 | JGI IMG/M metagenome (GOLD analysis project Ga0247608, IMG submission 193490) | Sheep rumen microbial communities from Palmerston North, Manawatu-Wanganui, New Zealand - 1766 DNA GHGlow gp2 | ecosystem: Host-associated > Mammals > Digestive system > Stomach > Rumen ...
GCATTTACTCCTACTAATTCCTCTCTAGTCATCCCAGGCTTTCTAGGAACACCAGATGTAATAACAACGATGTCAGAGTCCTTGGTCGGTTCATAGTTCTTGGTATATCCACTTACATCTGTTTTGGAATTCAAGAGGAATAGAGACTGGGAGATATCCATAGCCTTTCCTTCAGCATATCCCTCTTTAACATCCACCAAGACAACCTCATCGGCAATCTCCTTCATTGCAATAAACTGTGCGGCTGTTGCTCCAACATTACCTGCACCGATAATACTAATTTTACTCATCTTTATTTTTTCTTAAAAATAGCTTTAATGTGCGTATTTTCTTCTAATACTATGTTAAAGTCTTTCTTGAAACACTCATCTAAGAAAGGAACTCTAAATCTTTTCCAATATTCGAGATTATAGTTATTGGTCAACATTATCTTGTCATATAATTCTGTCGTATTGATTGGGAAATAGTTTTCATTTAACTCTCTTTCCCAGTTGACCTTCCATCGATATTTTAGAAGGAAATGTATTAGATTCTTCTTAGTTATAAAAGATCCCCATTTCTCCTTGAATTGATGATACTGTTCTTTCTTATTAGAGTTAAGTATATTAGTTCTATCGGTCATACTAGATTCCTCATTTTCAAGGCCACTATCTAGCATCATATCTCGAATTACAATATAGTCAAATCCTGAACAAAGAACTCTATTCCAAAATTCTTCTATGTCCTTCTCACTCTTAGCGTATGAATAGACCTCGTGTATAACAGAAGATAAGATTAGCACCTTTGTTTTTTCGGGCCATGCTGCTATAACCGTTTCTACAAGATCCCATAAACTAGTAAACACAACGCTATCATCAGACTCTCCATAAAACTTACTTTTAGCTAGTTTTATCATTTCGTCAGAACAGTCATAGCCAATATATGAAGGACGCTGCTTGTAATCTTTAAAGATGGAGCACAATTCATTTATCATACTTCCATCTGCACATCCGAAATCTACAAATATAAAATTGCTATCCGGGAGATGTTCTAGAAAATATAGTTTATCTTCCATTGATTTTCGCATATCACTATTATACGAATTAATGTCTTTAAATCTTTTTCCAATTTCGCTCATATTCATATATAAGGAAAGTAAACTCTTATATATGATATGATAGAATTAAAATTTGGAGATGTTGTTAGAATTCATCCAGAGGTGGTGAATCCTGATGTAGTTGTAGATCAAGCTAATATATCGAGATCTAAGAAGAAACCCTATCCTGTCTGCGGAATTTATTATAAGACACTAGAAGACGGTAGTGTAATGTTGGTTGATTGCTTTTTCTGGAATGGAAATGTTTATGAAGATGGAGTAGCTATAATTCCAAAAGATAAGCTTGGCGATTTGGATTTTTCTAACGCTGGCATGATATCTAAGTATTTCCAGGCAAGGAAGGCACATAAGGGAAATTTACTGTATGAGAGAGATCCTAAATATTCTGGCATGACAGCACAGGAAGAACTAGAAGATAGAAAGGAGGACTAGACTCCTTCTTTTTTTTTACCGTCTCTCCTGTCTTAGCTGCCTTATTTATGTATGTATAACAATTTAAAACTAATGATTTATGATTGAAATCAAACGAGATAGTGATTATAAAATCACTAATTTTAGAGAAATCAAAAAAGAACTTCAAGATTCTGCGGGAGAGATCTACGACAAGTTAACCTACTACGCACGCAGGTATCTTAAAGGAGTAAAGAAAAGTATCAACAATCAATTTGATACTTATCAAGACTACAAAAAAGCTTCAAAAGAGTCGGCCTGGTATAACTTAATAGATACCAGGAAAATTTTGATAAATGGAATCAATATAGAGTTCTTTATCTGGGCAACTACTAGCTATATTTTAGACATAAATATGTTAATAGAGACTAAGAACAAAAAGGACTATATTATTTTATTTCTCACTGGCGCTATTGATCGAAAAGAAGAAGGAGGTCTTATTACAGTTCCGAAAGAAGAAAAAGTAGGATTTCTTCCAATAATCGTAGAAGATCATTTTATAACTAGATATATTCAAAGACAAAAATTTGATGGAAGATGGAAGGTTAAGATGATGTTAGATTTTGGATTCCTATCTGATTACCTAAACAGAGCTAGAATGGTGGTTGATGATAAATTTGAGCCACTGACAAACGCAGAACTGATCGGAATGAAAGAGCCAATTTCCTCTTTAATTAATAATGGCGAAATTGAAAAAGTAAGAGATAGAGTATTTAGAAGTTGTCTTTATGTAGCATTTAGGGCGGGATTTGCATTTGTAATGATTCCACCGAAGAGCGATGAAATGTATGTTATTAAAACATACCTAGTACCAGAACAACTAAAAGAACGACAGAAAGAGGTTCTATATTGTCAGGCAATGGCATGTCTTCAGATAAGAGGAGAAGAGGCCGAGTATATTATGGAGACTTTTACTGGAGCGCTTAAACAAAAAATAGAGGGGACCGTTTAAAATCCCCTCTTTAGTTTGTTTATTTTTTTTTACTGAATTTGAATCAGGCTCTCTTTCTCCTCTTCTTCTTTCTTTTTCTTAGGAAGGGAGATGACTAGGATGCCGTCTTCCATTTTAGCCTCAATCTTAGTTGTATCAATTTCATCAGGAAGTGTATAGCGCTTGTTATAGTCGACCTTATCCCATCGAGTACAACTGCCGTGAATCTCTAAGAAACCGTCAACCACCTTAAGGGATACATCTTCTTTCTTAAATCCCGGCAGTGAAATTTCGATGGTAAATTGGTCGTCGTTTTCGCTAATTCTTTCACGTCTCGACTCAGCAATAAATCCAGAATTACCAAAGAACCCATCTAAGAGCTCATATGGCCAGTAATTTGTTAATCTTTTCATAATCTTATAGTTTTAAAGTTATTTTCTGACTTAGTATATATCAAAACCTAAACCAAAACTAAAGATATGACAAAATGACAGTATTTAAACCATTATTAGTGTTTAGTTGTGGCTGGGTGATATATAAATTTGCTTTTTTCACCATCTACTTCCCTTATAAATGTGATGAAAAAGAAGAAAAGACAGAAGAAATTTGATATATTAAAGATTTCAAAAGCAGCTGCCAGAGAAGCCGAGATTGCTGAACATGGAAAACAAATCTCTTTTAGGTCTGGCAGTACAATGAAATCTGTGAAAGACTATAAGAGAAAGAAATTTAAACTAACAGATATAGAGGATGAAGATAAGTGAGACATTTGATTTAGACTCTGGTAAGATAGGAAAGATCTACTTCTGCTCTGATCTCCATTATAACCATGAAAACGTTATTAATTTCGGAGATCGACCCTTCTCTAATGTACACGAGATGAATAAGAGCATAATGGAAGAACTTAGATCTACTCTACAACCTGAGGACATTCTGTTTACTCTTGGAGATGATTTTTGGAAGATGAAGGAGAACGAAATAATCTATCTCCTTGACACTCTACCAACTAAAAATCTCTATAAACTAATGGGCAATCACGACAAGTATGGATATTACTGGTGTGGTGGAAATGTCGGGAAGAAGTATAAAATGATTGCTGATATTCTAGACATAACTGTAAAGTATCAAGGAAAGATATATAGTCTTGTTCTTTGCCATTACCCAATATATGACTTTAATAAGATGTATCATGGTGGACTTCATCTCTTTGGTCATGTACACGGTGGCCTAGATGAAGAATTTAGAAATAATCCAAGACTAATGGTAGATGTTGGGTATGATGGAGAGTTTGCTAGAGATCTTGGAACCTTCTTAATATCCTTTGAAGACGTCCTTAATTACTTTGATAATAAAACCGGAGGACTTGATTATGATACCTGGGGGAGAAGAAAATATAAGAGCAGTGTGGAAGGGTATGATAAAGGCGAAGGACTACAACAATAACCCGAGTGGTATTTACTATTTATCGGTTATAGATGTTGATATGGAGAGAAAGGAAGTGTTCTGTGATATACTTACTCCTTGCACACTAAAATCTCTTGGCCATGGATATTATGAGGCCGAATATAAATCAAAATCTGGGAAGGATGAAGATTATATTACCTACCAAAGTAATTTGTTCTTTACACTTGAGGAGGCAGTTAAACATCATAACAGAGTAATAAAGAGGTGTCTCTCTGGTTTGGACAAATTTATAGATGATCTTAAGAACAGATTAATATGATTACAGGGATTTATGAAGGGCAGACACTTTGGTATAATAATATAACATTCACTAATTCTGGAGCACCAAGATCGAAATATAAAGTAGAGCCGACACTTTGTTCAGTAAGTAATGTTAGCTCAGATCCATATTGGGTAAACTTCTACCTAACACCACTGACGTCAGATCCAGATATAATGTTTAGGATATGTGTTAATACTACTAATGGAAAGGAAGGTCTCATAACATACAATAATAATATACACACCACCTGGAAAGAATCTGTTAAAGCATATAATGAAAAGATAGATAAGAAAATTCAGTGGTATCGAGGTCAACTAGAAGAAGGCCAGTTTAACTCATATTGTCAAGAGCCATTTAGTTTAAGTTCATCTGAATATCCACTTGACTTAAATAATGATCCTGGCCCAATCAATCTTACTTCTATACTATTGACTGCTGGAAAAACTGTATCTGGCGGTGGTAGTAGGAAAGTTGGATATGTATTGTTAGGAAGTAAAAAATATGGTGGTATAAGTGTTCCTTGGTATCCTTGGGAAGTGAATGGAATTACAGCTATTTCTGGCAGTAATGAACTTATTTTGTCTCTTGGTTATTATAAATCTATGACTGTAGGTTGTGAGAGTTATGGAACTAGTATATATACCTCCATCTATGAGACAAAGAGAGACTTATTAGTTGATTGTTTGAATGGCTTTGATGAATTGATAGGGAATATATCAGAGCAAGTTGACAAAAAGATTAAAAAACTTGAAAAACTTAAGATACGAATATGATAAATCCGAAAACATTAAAAGAGGGTGATGTAGTTTGGTTTGCTAGAATATCCTTTGCAAAAAGTCCAACTAGGTGCTCATTAAAGACGCTACCAACTGAGTGTGTTGTATGGAAAATAGAAACATATAAAGATTGGGCGGCGAGGGAGTGTAAGAGCATTAAGATAATAACTAAATCGAGCGTTGGATTAGATAGACCTAGTATCATATATGAAATTGTGGACTATGAGTATGATCGCGGTGAAGCTTATTACCTATTTAAAACAAAAGAAGATGCAGTTAGCTACTACAATAGAGTAGTTAATAATCAACTTGACTATCTTCAATCTTGTATAGATACAGTGAAAAAGAAACTAATAAAATAAAAAAAGAGGAATTTAATCCTCTTCTTTTTTCTCGCTAACAGAGATACTTAACTCTCCAACTTCCTTTCTGACGGCTTCACAAACTTCGAAAGCCGTTATATCGTCTAGTTCTTCCTCTCTGCCTTCGATCTTTACCACAAAAACTCTCTTCATTTATCCGAGAATTTCCAAGACCTTGGTGTAGTCGTTGATGATGTCTGACTTAAGAACATCAATTTCGTGCTCCTCGGTCGGATCGTCAATGATAGTAGCACCTCTTGACTTGTAGTATTGGCAAAGAACGTCGTAGCTGGTGAACTTAGGTTCCTCGGCAAAGAACTGGACAAGAGCTGAATTCTGGTTTCCGTTATTGATAGGAATACCACTCATGCCAACCCCAAGTAGAATTGCCTGTCTCTTGTTCAGGTCAAAGATCCAAGCAGCTATACTAGAGTCATTAACGTCGACTTTCTCAGAGACATCAACAGTCTTAGGATTCCAGTCCTTATCTCCACGGCCTTCCCAATGTTCTAGAGTGGTAAAACCAAGCCAGCAGGGAAGCGTGTTAAATCCGCGGCCTTTGTAGTTGTGAACGTCCATAACCACATAGTTCCAGCCTTCTGCAACCGCCTTGTCTATATCGATGTCGATGAACTCAGTGCAATCACCAGGTCGATTAAGAACATCACCGGAGTGCATAGTTGATTCACCAGACTTGAGACCAGTGTTCCAACCAACATTTCTACAGGTACGTTCATCCTTGTAGAGATATCCGTGCAGATCAAGATCCTCCAGCTTGCCGGGCTCCTGAATCCAATGAACGAACATTCTTAGATACTTCTTCTCTGCCGGAATGTCATATCTTGTACAAGGAGGAATAGCATAAACTGCATCTCTCATCCTTGACGGAATAGGGATATGATTGATCGTAGGGTCGATGAATACAACCTGATCTTTCAGATCCTGCTCCTTGACGTTATTCTTGATATTTATGAGGATCTTTCTCTCGATAAACTCACGAACAGTGTCAACGATTCCAATTGGCAGAGGCTCTAGTGGTTCTAGGGCGTGCATTGATGACGTGCCCTTCTTAGAAACCATTCTAGGGCAACGGCTAGATCTCTTCTCATAATAGCTTCTTAGCTCGAGAAGGGTCTTGTTGCTCATACCCTCCGTATCCAGGAAGATATCCATGATTTCAGACTCTCTTCCGTCTGGCATAGCACGGCGAAGCATACTATCGAACCTTCTAACGAATTCACCAGGTCGTGCGGACACGAACTTCGCGATTTCCAAGATATCCTCACCAGCGTTGTACTTCTCTTGAACTTGAGAGTTCCAAGTCTTGTACTTCTTGGAGAGTTGCTTTGACTTCAGAGTTCTGAAAAACAGAGCTGCTTCCGGGAATTTACTCTCGTATTCGCCTGGATGAACTCTCTCAGATAGCATGACCCAATGGCCGTAGAATCTCTTTGCGTCGACTACACATGCGGCAAGTTTCTTTTTACCCATGATGCTCTCGATCCTGGAGAGAATATCTACTCTCAGCTTTCTAGGGGCCTGAAGAAGACGCCATGCAAGGTTGTCCTTACTTGGGACTTTTTCCCAGGCAACGGCCTTAACCTTCTTAGGGACATGGACTAGCTCAGGATCGCCTCCCATCTGATAGATACCATATCTCAGGATGTCATTGATGTCCTTGGCCTCATAATCTTTTCTGTAGGCCATAACAACGCACATGGTCTCCTTAAACGGAATCTTCTCGGGGAGTTCAAAATCCGGATATTCCTCTAAGAGATATCTCAGTTCATCTCTGGTATCCACATGAAGCGAATTACCTGAATTGAGGATGGACTTGAAGATATCCAGGATATCCTTTTCTCTCAGAACACCAAGAACTCTTTCCTCTGGGGATAGAAGTCTGTGGGCGCCGTTTTCAAGTGCCTTTTTATCCTCTTCCTCAGTATACCAAGGATTCTTAGCCAGGAAGGCATCATAATCCATAGTATCATAGAGCTCATGCTGATTCTCCCACATCTGTAACTCAGACATGCTGGCCACCTGATCAGGAAAACCAGGATACAGCGGCTGCCATTTCGTACCTTTAGGAGTAAACTTCTCTGCAATCTTGGGAAGCACCTCATTGAAGACGTCTTCCATATCTTTTTCACTAAGATACAGAACAGCCTCTGGTGAAAGCGTATACCCAAAATCAAACAGTTCCTTAGAAAGAGCCAGTAATTTTGCCTTTCTCTCTTCAGTCCTTTCTGCAGGCTGGTCTAATGATACATACAGCTTGCCTCTCTGATAAGCGATTAGTTGTTTACTTTTCATATTGTTGTTGTTTATTTGTTGTTCCTAATTTTTCTAAATACCACATTGCCTTTCGTTTATATACTTCTGCCTGCTTTTGTAATTTCTTTTTCTTTTCTCCTTTTGCAAAGAGGCTCTTAGCTCGACAGGAAATATACAAAGTTCTGAACTTTTCCTCTCTCATGTATAGATATTTCCAGTACTTAAGAGTATCCTGATATTTAGAAACAAAGTGTCTAGCTATAATTAATAATGCAACGCTAATTCCAACAATTTCTATCTTTCTCTTCGTTTCCATTTTAACATTAATAAGGAATTGGCGGGTATAAGTGCTTTATTTTCTTATATATGATATGAAAGGTAAAGAAATTGAGGTAAGAAATTTATCAAGCACAGCATATAAAACCTTTCTTTCCAATAATGCCCCATATGTGAGTGTTGCTAAACTGAGAGATACAGACGATGTAGCAGGTCTAGGTTTGGAACTAGCATATAAGACACCTGAGGATTTTAAACAAATAGATTATCCTGTGAAGTGGAAAGAGGGAGATTATTTACTTCTTGATTATCCTTTTGAGTATCCACTATATCTTCCTCTTGAACCTTGCTATACTCTATATGATTTAATAGAGCAGATTCAGAGTCTTTATTATGATGCATACCACAATAAAGAAAATGAAATGTATCTTAGAAAGAATGAAGCAAGATTTGAAGATTTAGTGCTCGAGAAAATTACAGTATGTAAATCAGGAGATGTAATTGTCTATGTTAATAAAAATTCTTGATGAGGAGAAGGATAGACCAATTGTGATGAGTTGGTCTGGTGAAAGAATTAGCCTCCCTCGATTAACAGAGGGTGAGGAAGATATCAAGATTTTCATAAACAATGAATGGAGTGTCTTATACAAGTGGACAGACGACGAAGAAGATAATATACAATGTAATCTTCCGTTGGCACCCGGGAAGTATGGAAAGGACGACATTCGATTGGCTTGCGTAATGTTTTCTAGATTTATTCTATTTGGTCCTCTGCCTGATGATTGTAGAGAAACTATGGAAGGACTAGATGATGATAAATATATAATCTATGAAATCATTGCAGATACTACTAATAAAACTATTTCATTTGATATAGAAGTATTAGATGACGATAGTGAGGTTGAGTTTAATTTTGACAACAAAGAAGATATAAAAAATTTAATCAATTATGAACCAAACAGAATTATCAAAGTTAAAGGGTGATTACGGGTATGTTCCCAGTAGTTATCAGTATGTTCCTATGGCCTTTGAACTGATGAAGTGCATTGGTCAGGCTGTAGTTATGATCACCTATAGAAAAGAGGAAACTGAACCAGTCGAAGGTGAAGAAAAGTCAGAATCACACTGGAGCACAGAGATGAGCATGGTCAGACTTGTTTCTATCTATGACCATGACCCAATGACAATGACAAATATGCTTAAATATCGTACTTCTTTAGAAGATAACGAAGGCGAAGAAGTTGAAGTCAGGGTCCAGCCAGAGGGATATGAGTTTGTTAATGCGGAGGAAACTGGCACGTTTAGAAGATTCCAGCCTGTCTCACTTCACCACAAAATGATTGAAGATGAGTTATTCTTCGCTCGTCTCAGAACTCTTTATGATTCAAGAGACACACTGAGTTTTGAAGAGCTTAAAACTATTTCTGATTCTAAGGATCAGGGACAGATTCTAAGATACTCTCACAACATCGGGGCTGCCATTGAATTAGAGGATGGAGATTTGATCTGGATTAGGCTACATACCCTTAAACTGAAACACAGAAAGGGAAATATGTATGGCCTGTTCTTCTCAGAATCCGGTAAAGAGTGGAGTACTATTGTTTACTCTGATGAAAAAGTACATACTATCGGAGACTGGGGCAAGTTTAAGATTATTGATTTATCCGACTAAATGGGAAAAAAGATAGCTATAGACACTTATTACTATAGCGACACTGAGGCTAAGACTGTCGGAGTTATCTTTGAAAATTGGGATGACTCTGAACCACTAGAAATAAAAGAAGCTTGGTCTCATGAATTTGGTCCGTACATACCAGGGGAGTTTTATAAAAGAGAGCTCCCTTGTATGTTAGATCTCTTACTGACTATCCCAGACCTGAAAGATTTTGATGCAATTATAATCGATGGACTAGCTCACTTACCAATGACTGATGATAGAAAAGTAGCAGAAGGTCTTGGAATACATCTTGAGAATGAGCTAGAACGAAGAGGCATAATTGATAGGTCTACGGATTACGGAATAAATCATGTTGGAATTATAGGAGTTGCCAAAAGTAGATTTTCAGCTGCCGATAAAGATCCAGGAATATCAAAACTATATAGAGGAACGGCAAAGACTCCACTCTATATTGATACAACTTGGTTTGGTTATTCCTCCGCCTCCGCAGCCGAATGTATAAAGTCTATGCATGGTGAACATAGAATTCCGACTTTGTTAAAATTAGTTGATACACTTACGAAAACCAGATGAAACACATAGTCTGTCTTGAGGAAGGAGATATCGCGGTGACATTTTCAAAGCTGGGGAAGACAGTTATAATTCAGAATGGTCAAATTTATACTGTCGATTCAGCGGAGTATAGAAGCCAATTACCTGGACCGCAGTATGACAAAGATGTAATCGGCGAAAAAGAAAAAGAGGGAAATAATTAATCCCTCTTTATTTTTTTTTAATAGAAGTAACTAAATCTCTGGGCGTTATATATTCTACTAATCAAGGAAAAGACTGTTTCAGTATCTTCTATGACTTTTCCTTTATTAGTTACCCTTATCTTAACGCTTCCATTGCGTTCCCAGTAGTTTCCAGGATCATGACTAAGTATTTCTACTTTGTAATCTCCCTTTACATAGGTTTTATCCCACATAATATACTTTTTCAGAATATTATACTTTTGAGATGGATAACGTTCTGTTCCTGGAAGTGGATAAATATGAAATCCAATCAGATATCCATTATTTTTTACTTCTTCTGTTATTTTGCTTGGGTTATATTCCGAACTGCATTGTCCATTCTTGTTTCTACAGTTTCCTATGTATGATCCCTGTTTATAAAATTTCTCTCCTTCAGCAGTTTTAAGAGTATACCCGGTAACTAAGACAATAAACTTTCGGTCAGGATCAGAGTACTCCCTATTATAGTATTCAATAATCTGCTCTACATTATCAGCAACGCCATATTGAGACTTAAACTTTGCATCTAAACCAAAGAACTCATACTCTTCTAAATATGTTGGGTCTTTTGAAAACTCTTTAAACATATATAGTTCATAGGAGTCCCCTATGTAGAATCCTGGGTATTTAGTCTTGCCATCATCCGACGTCAACTCTTTTTCTGTTATTGGTTTGTATTTATCCCAATCTGTATCTGGATATTCTTTCTTACACTTCTCACGAGTTTCTTCCCACTCCTTTATTTTATCTTCGTTCGGTGTTAAGCTTACAAACATAATACATTAATTTCTCTTCAAAATTAAGGAAACAAAGCGGAGACTATTATTTATCTCCGCAAGGTTTATACAGTAGACCCATCTGTGATTCCGTCAACGAAAAAAGCTTATTATCACCAAAACAGATATAATCAGAATCATTTTGTGTTCGAATTAGTGTGTTCTGTCCGTCGGCGGCTATTATTTCAACTCCCCCTGACGTAAGATCATTCATTCTAATCTTTTTTCGCCCACTCCCTAGGTCAACCATCTCTACTTTTGCTATATCGGTTAACCAGTCAGGAACATCTCTTTCACTTTTCTGCCACGTATCTATTTTTTCTGGGTATTTACTGTTTCTTCCTCGTTGTATCATTTTCATAGACTGCCAATATCTAAATCAGAAATATCACTGTTTGTATTGCCAATTAATAGTTTCTTAACAGCCGAAGCAATAAAGTACCTGATATCCGACCATGAGAAAGATCTAATATATTCGGCCGGAAGTGTTTCAAATTTCACAAAAGTATCAGGCCGGAGAAAGATAATATCCGAGTCAGATGTCCAAATACTATACTTCTTATCTAATCCATCTGTCGGCCTGGTAAGTTTTGAAACAATATCGGCCGGGGAATTATAGATCTGGTAAAATTCGTCGGTCCCTAGTCGTCTCTCTTTAAATATCGGCTGTAATAAACCTGACGAATTGATCTTCTGGATTGTATCAGTTGCAATATCGGGGAGACTATAAACATCCGAGACAACTAAATAACCGGCGGCCTTTTTAAAGATCTCATTTCCATACTTGCCTGCTCTAATAAACGTGTCGGGCAATGAATCGTTTACTATCATCCAACCACAAGCAGAATATAGATTACAGAACTTATCTTCATTTATTCCACGATTCCCCTCGTCATGAAATATAAAGAATAAGTCAGAGATACAAGAAAGTTCATATAATCGATTGTGTATTTTCTCCGACAGTGGATATTCGTTTTTACCTATCAGCACAATTGACATTAATGCTTTCTGTGGCTGATTTATAACAAATACTTCATTTCTTTCCTTTTTCATATTCTCCTAGTTTTAAGATTCTACATAAATAAGAGAATTAGACTCTGAAATGTGCCAATCCGCCATTTTCACGCCTTAGATGCCTGATTAATGAGATGAAAAGGGCATAGTTTGAATTTTAAAGGACTAGGCCTATAAATTTTAAACTTTTATTTTATTTAAATTTTATGGAAGACGAACTACTAGATAATGGAGAAGAACTCGATGAATCCGGGTACTACAACACTCTAGGTAATTCATCCAATGAAGACGACGATGATGATGGGGGTTCTGATTCGCTCGACGAAGCTCCAGTCGATCGTTCCACAAAAGAGGAGGATCGAAAAGAAGCAGAAAAGTACATGACAGATGAAGAATTCTGGTTAAGGAGTGCATATGATGACATAATTGCAGCCAGTAAGAATGCTAAAGACACATATCTTCAGGATGCAGCTATGACAATCATTGAAGCCAACCCCAAACACTCCTCAGCTAAAACCAGATCTGATATCTTAAAGGATCTATTCCAAAAGCAAGGTCATAATAGAATGGTTAATTCAATATATACTCCCGACACACCTCTTCGTGGAGCAGATATTGAACAGGACTTGGATGAAGCCGACTCCGTTGATACTACTGGATTTAATATCAAGTACACTCAGGAGGCTAGAGACGTAATTTCCAGGTTCGTTGCATACTTAGCCAATCGAGATTTGTCCAAGGAAAGTACAAACTCAAGAAAGAGAAAAGAAAAACAGCTACCAGCTTTTATCATTTTCATGTTCTCATCTGGTATGTACGACCTGATAACAAATTGCCCAACCATGCCCGAGGAATATCAATCTCAAATAACCCATGCCCTACAACAAATTACTAAGTCAAAGTATGATGTTGTTGAAGCCCTAGCCGTTGCCTATGAAGAAGCAGGTAGACCAGAAGTTGCAGCAGTTGTTAGAAAGATGCAACTCGCCTGGTTTGAAAAAGAGCCTGCTCAGATTAGAAACCTTAGAGCTTTCAGAGACCTCAACTTAACTCAGGACGATATTATTCTCTACAGAAAGTATAGATCTAGATTTACTAATATGTCTAAATCACTTACTCAGGAGGCAATATCCGACCTAATTGAAGTTGTAGAAGATAGGGAAGCTGGTGTCTATTATAAACTCAAGGATAAGACAAGATCTGAAGCAATCGCAGATGTAAAACAAGTATTTAAAGAGTGGTCCAAAGATAATAGACAAGAGTCAGACCTAGCAAAGGCAATTATTTGGAAAGATTCTGAAAAACTAAACATTTAATAAACTATGGCAGTATCACTTGAATTATTAACCGATGAAGCTATTCTCGATTATACCAGAAGTGAAGGACGGGACCATGTTGTTACTAATCACAGGGACATTAACTTAAGAAACACAGGTATCAAACCCTATGCAGGGGGAGTTTTTGATATTAATATCTTTGGCTCCCCTTATGTAGATAGATGCTGGTGTGGAAACCTTAAGCAGCCCTCAAAAGAACCTTGCCCTAATTGTGGATGTAGAGTATTCACTAGGGAAGAGGCTCTTAGACGATTTGCAAGAATAGAGCTCCCATTCTATTACCTCAATGATCTACGCTTCGAGGTGTTTTTATCGCTCTTTGAAGAAATATTCAAAGATACAAAAATTGTCAAGGAGTTTATTAATGATGATTTAAAAAGAGGTGGATATAGCTCAACTAAGGGTGGAAAGAGGCTTGGAATTAAAGTTTTTGATTCCTGCCAATTCGAGTATAAACCAGAGGCTAAAGAACTAAAGATAACCGAGTTTATAACCGATGAGTCTAAATGTTCTTATGAAGGTCTACTGAACATTATTCACAACTACTTCCCATCCTATGAAAGAGAGTATCGAAAACTAATCAATCATTATTATCTTGTTTTACCGGCTGCCATGAGACCGTTTACTATTCGAATGTCAACGGATCCCAAAACAGGTAAATCAAAGAAACTCCTAGGCAACCATCCTATGACAATCTGGTATTCAATCTTAATCCGCCTATGTTGTGTGGAAGATGATGATCCGGATTCTGCAGCAGTAAACTACGCCGAGGTTATGGATTCCTTTAAGACACCTGGCGAGAGAGTCAGATATACAGCTCTTCTCCGTGCTTTTATTAATGCCGGTAAGAAGATGTCAACCAGACTCTTGAACACGTCGAAAGAGAATCTAGCACGTGATCTTTACTCTGTTAGAACCAAGAATTCAGCCAGATGTCCTATTGTTCCTGCGACCGACATTGCTATTGATGAGCTTAAGGTGCCACGATCATTAATGTACGAAATGTGTAAAGAAGGATTTGCTCAGTATCTTTGCGACGAGCTCAATTTCACAAAGAAACAAGCACTTCGGACGATAAAGAAAGAGGCACTAAATGAGGAAACACAAAAACTATTTAAAGAGTATGCGGAGAAGCAGATGGTATTAGTTACCAGACCACCAGCACTACATGAGTATTCAACTTATTGTATGAAGGTTAAGTTATGGGACGAATATGCACTTGGCTTCCCAATAGCTGTCTGCGAGCCTTTAAATGCTGACTTCGATGGAGACGCCGTGGCCCTGCAGTTGGTTCCGCCAGATGTAGCAGAAGACACCTATGCAAAGATGTCTCCACGCTATAATAATGTTTACAAGAAAAACAACCTACCAATCTTCCCGTTTAATCATGAAACATTAAATGGCTTAGCCGTCATGACAGAGTTTACACCAGAGGATGCAAAAGAGCTCGACGATCCTCGCTATTATTATACAAACTATGTCGATGTTCTAAAAGATTGCGAAGTTGAACATAAAATTAAAATTGGAACTCCTATTACCTTTAATGGTAAGATTGGAACCGAAAACTACAAGAACAAAATAACCTGCTACGGAAAACTCAAATTATCTAAGATTCTTGATAGAGATATCGACAGACTTAACATTTTAAAGGATGAAAGAACTAGAATGGATGCTAAAGCTGCCGGAAAACTATCTGCCTATCTTAATAATGAAGAGGATGGAGTAGAAAAGAGATTGGCTATTCAGAAAGCAGCACTTAAAGCAGTAACTGCGGCTGGAGTTGTCACTTTTGATTACCACACTTTATACGTAGATACTGATACAGATCTCTATAAAGAAATTTGTAAGATTGCTGACTCAACGGAACTGACTGATCAACAGAAACTAGCCCTCCTGACTGATAAGTATGCTAAATACGAAAAGGAGATTCAAAGCAAGTTTTCGAGCGACCTTGTCGATGAGCTAAATAGGGCTGGTCGTGTTAAAATCTCATCAATATCCGCTCTGAATATGCCACAACTCATAGTCAGCGGAGTAGAAGAAAAGCCGATAATTACTAGAGGAAACTTACTTGGTGGATATGGTGAGAAGGATATGATCTACCACGCCATTGAAAACCGTTCCCTCCAGTCAATTAAGCAGTCTGGTGTTCCTAGTTCAGGTTATATTACTCGTCAGATTTCCTTCGTCTTAAATAACTATGTTTATCGAGACGGAGAAGATCCAGACAATCCAGGCCTATTAATTCCTAGATACAAGGCTCTTGGTAGAACTGCGCCGAATGGAACAGTATATCTGGATAAAGAATTGGCTAGAGGGAGTGAGAGCGACTTAGTACCTGTCAGATCAATTGTGACTAAAAACAAGGGAGACCTTAATGTAGTTACTCCAGATCTAATTGGAACGAAGTTTAAGATGACAGATGGAACAGCTATTGGTCTATCATTTGCAACATCCTTCACTGAATCTACTACTCAGTCTGCTCTAGGACTTAAACACGGAGGTCATGAAAGAAAGCTCGATACAACAGGCTACCTAGTTTGTGAGAAATGGGCTAGCTGTACATTCCGTGAAGAGGGTAGGTGGATTTATATTACGTCAAGGGGAAAAGAATATAAATACCCTAGACCTGATAATCTAGTTACTCTGGGCAAGGATAAATTTGAAAAGGGTGAAAATATCTGCTGTGCCTATAATACCGTTTCGCCTATTAATAAGTTAAATTCAATGATTAGACTTATGCAGGCAAAGGGTAGTGAAGGTCTGAGATATTATGAAAAAGAAAATGTCGTTGTGTCTGACTGCTATGCGTATTCGGATGGGGAAATCAAATACGTAGAAACACCGACGGGCGAGATAGAGGTCCATATAGGAAGTGATGTATATCAGTATAACCCTCTTTGCATGTACTATTTTGCTGATGGAGAGCAAGTAAAGAAATATGATAGAATATGCAACGGTGTTATCAATATGCAGCACGTGATTTCCTACTTTGGTAATGATATTAATTCTATCTATCTCATCTTTAGGAAGCAGCTATACGAGTTAACAGATAATGGGTTCACTAGAGCTAATGGTAAATCCGAACTGACTGATCTCCATTCAACTCAGGAGGAAATCATTGAGCTTATCTTCAGAGGCTTAACGAGTGTGAAATATAATCCAGACACTGCGAAGATTGAAGAAATAGATTACCAAGGAACCCAGAAAGCAATCTTAAGTAAAAAGTCATTCTATACTACCCTTAGCTTCGGTCATTCAGGCAAGGCAGTAGATAGAGCATTAAAGGGTGAGGCTGACTTTACCGGCGACGTTATGACTGAGACTGTCTTAGGACTGCTACTAAACAACACTCTTGATAATTAAAGTCTAATGAACGTAGCAAATATTATCAAAATTCTATCAACCATTTCTGCAATAGTCTTAGGAGTTGCTGAGATATTGAAACAAGTAAATATTTATAATGGCAATAAGGAGACATTGGTAGAAATAAAGTAATAAAAGTCCTGGGTGGCGATAACTTCAAAACCCAGGCAAAATTAATAGAAATATGAAAATAGAATTTGATATACCTGAATTTAAGAGAGAACTAAAAATAGAGATAACATTAAGACGGGACGGAGAAGTTATATATTCCGCCCAGTCAGATACCGCCGAAGAAATGGAGTATAAAGAAGCCCCAGAACCTTCGACGACGACCAAAGCCAAGAAAACTACTCCAAAATCCGGCGGTGGGAATAAGGGCGGAGGTAATATGATGAATATAGAAGAGTTATAATAGTATGAGTGAGTATGATAATTACTACAAAATAACTTTATCATATGAAATCCCCTACAATGTTCTAGATAGTAAGGAAGAAAGTGTGTCTAGAGCTCGTGATATTCTCTATGAAAGTCTTAAGAACAACATACCAGAGAAATACGAAAGATTCTCAGTTAAACTCGTTCTTTATCAGCTCAGAGATACATATAATTTCCTAGTCACTTATGATGCATTCTTTAAGTGTACCGGGGAAATGACAATGGCGGAATATGTAGAAGCGAGAGACCTGAAAGATAAAATTAAAGGGGAGATAGAAGAATTTTTTGACTCCGTAGATTGTGAGTATAAGCAACTAAATATAAAAACACTATTATAATGAGTAATTTTAACGAGTACTTTAGAAATCAAGGAGCGGGCGAATTAGTTAAAAAATTCTTAAGAAACCCAGATATCTATAGTAAAAAGAAGATCACTAGCATGAATTGGAAGATACTCAATGATCCGCCCCAGCCAAGTTCGTATTATATCGAAAATGGCGAGACAGCAGTTTGGCGGGTTCAAGTTGAGTATACTATCGATGACAAGCCAGATATCCTATACTCCGTTTTTGAAATCCCTAAGGAAATTGATGGAGCTTTTATTATAGAGGGGTCATATAGAATTGCAACTAATAAGCTTGGACCTGACTGGAATTGCCGTATAATGATTAGTGGACGTGGTGATCATAAAATCCAGTTCGACTATCAGAGACAATACGACACCGAGAAGAAAGTTCTAAAGTTAAAAATTGATGAAGAGGGAAATTTTTTGTTAAGGGCGACTGAAATTCCTTACGATAAGATTGATACTATCGAGGGACCTAAGAAAGAGGTCTTAAAACTGAGTGAATATCAAAGTAAGAAATTTGCAATTAAACTTAATCTAGACTATTATCCCGACTACATCACAACAAAGCTTATTGACGAGTGTATAGAGTATGGAGATGACCGACTGAGAGACTTGATAATTGATAAACAAGTTGAATCAGTACCTGTCGGATTTATGAATTATATGTTTCATAGTTCAAATGGTCAAAACTTCTCTAAAGCACAAAGAGCAATCGCAACCTACTTCATGAAGCAAGGAAAACTTCAGGAAGATCTTAATCCAATCTCAACACTTGCCTTCAGATTCTTTAAAGGAACCCAGGAAGCAAAGACCGGTGAAGCAAACTTACAAGTTCCACCTGGTGTAAATGCTATTAACCTGGCTAGTATAAGTGATAAGATAGTTATTCCTGAAACAGTTGCCTATAATTCATCTATGTCTGATCTAATTGACTTAGCTGATACTCCAATTAACCAAAATACTAATAAACAAAACTCGCTAACAGTCAGTGCTCATGTAACTGATAACGAAAGAGTATTGTTTGACGTATATGACAAGGAGTTCAATAAGATAACGATTATGTATATTGACTACTTGGATAAAAAGGTATGTGCTTCTGAATATGTAGACTATAACACAAAGACACTAAAGCCAAATGATAAAGGTGAGGTAGAAGTTAAGTACAGGATGAAAAGAATTATGGTACCGGTCGATGAGGTGGAGCTTATTGACTTACATCCTGACTACCGACTATCAATAGTGTCAAGACGTATTCCTTTCATTAATTACACTGATTCTGTTCGTATATCTATGGGTACCTCTATGCTTAAACAGAGTATTCCACTCCCGAATGCACAGAGACCACTAGTAGATACTGGTAGAATAGAAGAGCTTCATACTAATATCTTAAATGATAGATTTGAGTATGATGAAGGAAAAGTGACTAAGATTGATGAGGATAATGTCTATATTAAACTGAAATCAGGCGAAGAAGTAAAAACCCCTAGACGAACCGCAATTCAGAGTCTTAATGATGTTGATGTTTATACCACGCCGAAAGTTAAAGTAGGTCAGACAGTAAAACGAGGAGACGTCATTACTGGCGCAGTTGGATTAGAGGAAAATACTTATAAAGCTGGCCTTAATACACTAGTCCTATTCTCCGCACAATTTGGATTAGTTAATGAAGATGCTCTAGTCGTATCTGAGTCTTATGCCGAGAGAATGAAACACTACTCACTTATCGACATTGTTATGAAGGTGAAAACTGATATGGCTCTAAAATGGGTAGCACCAATTGGAACCAAAGTAAAGTCGGGTGATCCAATCATAACAGCATTTAAGACAACCAGACTAGATGCCGTTAACCAAGCCCTAGCGGAAAAACTTGGTGGCTTATTTGGTGAAGAAGGAATGGATTTAACTGAGCATACCGTTGAAGTATCTCAGCTCGTTCCTAATAACATCGATGAAGCTTGGGTGTCTGATGTAATGTTTCAGAAGCTCGAAAAACCAAGTATTCCGAGATCTATCAAAAAACCTGATTATACCTTCGCACATGAATCTGATAAGGTAATCAAGGAATATGAAGACGGAAAGGATAGAAAGATCATCTATGACAAGTTCCCTGAATATATAGCGGCCGATACACTAGATCCAATTAAGCTTGATCCTAGTGACTATAAAGCTGTCTATACCATTAGAGTCCGATTAATTAAGAAGACTAAGCTAATGGTTGGATCTAAGGTTACTAATAGATATGGTGGTAAGGGTGTTATCTCTATTGTTGTACCAGATGAGAAAATGCCGATTATGGTAGAACCTAATGGTAAACAAAATAGAGTGGAAGTGGTGATGAATCCATATAGTACTATCAACCGTAAGATTGCTGGTGTGCTTCTTGAACAGTCGCTTGGTAATATAATCCACAGAATCTATGATTTAGTGGAGGAATATAAGAAGACTGCAACTGGCCGAAAGAAAATCATGCCACTAATTAAGAAGTACTATCCCGGCCGATATGATGATCTAACGGTAGATGAATTCTTAAAGCTACATGAGTCAAAGCCTATTGAAGAAGTCTACTATATTAATGTAGGCTGCTTCTCCGACTATACACCGGCCAAGGTACAAGACATGATGGATGAATTAGGGGTTTCATCTCAGTATGATATTCTAATGCCTGAGGATGAATTAGCTGACTTAGAAGAACTAAAAGCTAATCTAGAACCTGACGAGTATGAGGAGATCTTAAGAAATATGAAAGGAAAGATGAGAAAAGTAGAAAAACCGCTTCAGTGTGGTTGGATGACTTTGGAAGAACTCTATCATATTCCTAGTTATTCTAATAAAGTTACCTCATCTCTGTTCTATCAACCTGGCGGTATTAGTAATCCTAATATCGATTCACCGTCATTGGGACGCGGCCAATATAGAATCACTGGCCAAAAGATATCTGAACAGGATCTATCGGTTCTTCTATCACGAAATGCCAAGGCTTATATTAATGCAGCCCGTGGAGATAGAGCCAAAGAGGATAACCAACTGTTCCTCAATAATTTACTTGCGATGGGCCTCACTGTGGTTGACCAGGACACTGGATTTAGGCAGGGTGGATCTTCCGTGAAAGCCGATATTGAGGCGATGAAAAATAAATTCAGGGCTAAAAAACGCTAAGAGATTAAAATGGAAACGAATCTTAATAGTTGCTTAATGTTAGCAATTAATCTTGATTGTCCTATCAGTCTCAAGGCGTTGTTTGATGAGGCTGATCTTAAGGATACCGGTGTTGAGCTTGATTCTCACATCACTTTACTATATGCACAGGGAAAAGAGATAGACCGGAAAGAACTATTATCAGACATCCAAACAATCCTAGGTGATGAAGACTATGATGACCTAATGGCTAGAATTCACGCTGCCAAAGAGGTCCCGGTATTTGATGTCTTCGAACTTGGGTGTTTCGAGAATGATTCCGACTACCTGATTCTAAAGCTAAAGAAAGACAGCTCAATTTATTCGTGGCTGGCTCAAATCAATAGAGCTTTACGAATTAGATATGATGTTTCCTCCGATTTTGCAGATTACACACCACACCTATCCTTGGCTGAACTAAAACCAGGGACTGTGAAGAAGTATCTAGAATCAGAAGAAATAAAACATGTCCTGGCTGATTCTGTAGTTAGCTTGGACGATATTATGATTTCTTATGGTCTATCAAATGAACCAGACGATAGAAAACAATACTTTCTAACGGCTTTTCATAGTGTAGATAGATATTTTCGGCTACAACATCTAAAGGCCGAATAAAAAAAATAGATAGGATTAAGCATAACAACTTAGTCCTATCTTTCTTTTTCTTAGTTCTGATGGAAGAAGAATTCATCCCAGTTTGTATTCTTCAGCTCTTCTTTCAGTTTCTCCTCGTTGACTTTAGCGCTGATCGTCTCCAACAATTCCTGTTGTTTGGCGGCCACTCCACCAACTAAGATCATTGGTGTGGTGATTATAGTGCTTACTATCTTTGCGAGGCTGTCTGCATCTTTGCAGAGTACTTCTTCTGGGCACGACAGGTCTACTGTCATTTCTTCCATTCCCATGTCATTTTTGAGGATTTGACAGCACGTTTTGTAGATGTCAAAATTACGTCCCCTCTTAAGGTATTTAACTACAGCAAATTTGTTCTGTAGCATTTCTATTGCTTCCATAGTTTAGAAACTTTATATTAAACAAAAATGTAGAGTCTTAACCAAATTCTTCTCTAGGTATTCTCTACATATATAAGGGTATTATGTTTTCTAAGACGGTAAAAAAAAAAGAAGAG
>Ga0247608_10002638_pt1 | contig 21906 bp, 14 predicted proteins | sample 176DNAGHGlowgp2_FD_193490 | JGI IMG/M metagenome (GOLD analysis project Ga0247608, IMG submission 193490) | Sheep rumen microbial communities from Palmerston North, Manawatu-Wanganui, New Zealand - 1766 DNA GHGlow gp2 | ecosystem: Host-associated > Mammals > Digestive system > Stomach > Rumen ...
AAATTTATGGCAAAAAATGCAAATCACATCTCTCATAAGAAGAGCAAACAAATCATTGAAGGTAAGCCAAAACTACCGTTGGCTTCAGACCTTGTTGAAGGTGAGATAGCAATCAACTTCGGTAAAGATGTTGAAACAATATCAATCAAGAATGAGAGTGGAGATGTTGTTACATTCTCATCTGACAATTATTTCATTAACGAAAAAGGTGGTTTTAAGAGAGAAACAAACCCAAGTGCGGATACAAAAGTAGGACTTGTAAACAGCTTATCACAATATTACGACACTAATATTGGTAAGGGCGCAGTAATAGAAGGCGATGGTAATACAGATAGCCCTGTTATAGCAAGTGGTGATTATTCACACGCTGAAGGATTCTCTACAACTGCAAGCGGAAACTACTCACACGCTGAGGGAAGTGGTACAACAGCAAGTGGTAATTTTTCTCACGCTGAGGGAAGAGATACAACAGCAAGTGGTCAATCATCTCACGCTGAGGGAAGAGATACAACAGCAAGAGGTAATTTTTCTCACGCTGAAGGTGGTGATACAATAGCAAGTGGTAATCAATCTCACGCTGAGGGAAATTATGCAATAGCAAACGGAGTTGTGTCACACGCTGAAGGAAGCTATACACATGCAAGTGGTAGTTATTCTCACGCTGAAGGAAATAGTACAAAAGCAAATGGAGATTCTTCTCACGCTGAAGGAAGTAATACTGTGGCAAATAACTATTCAGAACACGCAAGTGGAAGATATAATGTATCATCAAGTGCTTCAACTACTTTTGGCAACAGTGGGAATACTTTATTCTCAGTTGGTAATGGCACAGGAAACAATACAAGACATAATGCTTTTGAAATTCGCCAGAATGGTGATATATACATATCAAGTGGTGGAACAGATATACTGTTGCAAGACAATTTAGGTGGAGTTGTTGACCAAGTAATTGACAGTGGTACGTCTGCATCAACCAATGCCGTTGCAACAAAGGCTGTATATGATGTAATCACAGACAATGAGCTTGTATGGACAAATGCTTATGTGGCAATGAGCGGCATTGTAAGTTCACATACTGAAAATACTGAGATACACGTAACTGCTGCTGATAAGGAGAAATTACATACACACAGCAACAAAGCATCATTGGATTCTATAACTGGTAATGTTGGTACAATGGCATATGAGGCTGCTAGTTCATATTCAAGTGCAACAGAGGTTAATACAGCCTTGAGAAATAAGGCAAATACAAGTGACATTGCTAATTTCTTCGATAATGCAAAGTATGAAGACAGTGGTAGTACTAAGGTAATCAATTTCTATCACGGAAATACGATAAAGGCTACAATTGACGCAAGTAATTTTATCAAAGATGGAATGGTTGATGATGTAAGGATTGAGAATGGCAACCTTGTCATTGATTTTAATACAGATACTGGAAAACAAGACATTTCTATTCCATTGACAGATATATTTGACCCATCCAACTATTATAATAAGACAGCAATTGATAATTTGGTTGGAAGCGGATTCACATCATCATCAATAACTGATGTTATTATTGAGAATGAAGAAATCATTGCTTCAGCATTGAACAACCTAGAGGAAAGGAAACTTGATGCTTCAGCATATACACCAACAGACTTGAGCAATTATTATACCAAGTCTGAGACAAGCGGTGCAACACAGATTAGTAATGCTTTAGGCTCAAAAGTAAATAGTGCAACATATACAGCGCATACTGCTGATACTAGTCTTCACTTCAGTGGGAATGAAAAGAGAAATCTCGATTCATTAGCAACAAATATTGCAGCTATTAGTGGCATAACAGCAACTAAGGTAAGTAATTGGGATGGTGCTGCTACTAATAGTCATAGTCATACAAATAAGACAGCTCTTGATTCTATTACTGGTAATGTTGGTACAATGGCTTATGAATCCGCTAGTTCTTATTCAAGTGCAACAGAGGTTAACACAGCATTGAGCAATAAAGTAGATAAGACGGAATATGCAACATTCTCAGCAGCAACAAACACATCAATTGAGGATTTGAGTGACCAGAGTGAAACTGTGGCAGCAGCATTGAATGATTTGAATACAAATAAGGCTGATAAGTCAACCACATATACAAAGTCTGAAATAGATAATATGATTGGTGACATTGAAACATTATTGGCTGCAATTTAAATATGGGAGGTTATGATTATGTCAATTAGTTCAGAAATACAAAGATTGCAACAAGCAAAGGCCGATATTTACAGAGCCTTGTCAAGAAGAGGAATCCATATTCCAAGTGACAGCACAATTGATGAATATGCACCATTTATTGACCCTATTACAAGTGGAGAAACAATAACTTATCTTGATAACCCACAAGGGTATCTATCATTCAAATTCGTTAGTGATGGTACAGTTAAATGGCAAAATGTTAAGGGTGATATTCAATATTCAAAGAACGGTGGTTCAACTTGGACAGCATTTAATGGAGCTACTATAAATGTAACAACTGGCGATGAAATATGGTTTAAGGGAAGTCTTACAGGAGGGTGTGGTACAAGTAGTGAATCAGGCTCTTCTAAATTCTATACAAGTGGATATTTTTTTGCAAGTGGAAATATTCAATCGCTTTGTAGTTTTAATAACACATTACAAAGTTATCATTTTGCTCAATTATTTTCAAAATGTTCTTTTTTGAATGTAGACGAGAACAATAAGTTATTATTACCCGCAACAACATTAGCACCTTACTGCTATCAATATATGTTCTCTAGTTGTATAAGCTTGACAGCAGCTCCAGAGTTACCAGCAACAACGTTGGCAAGTTACTGTTATCAAAGTATGTTCAATAGTTGTACAAGTTTAACGACAGCACCTGAGTTACCAGCAACAACGTTGGCAACTTACTGTTATCAATATATGTTCAATGGTTGTACAAGTCTAACAACAGCACCTGAGTTACCTGCAACAACGTTGGCAAGTAACTGTTATAGCAATATGTTCAAAGATTGTAAAAGGCTAAATTATATTAAAGCTATGTTTATTACAACTCCAAGCTCTTCATATATGAGTAGTTGGGTAAATGGTGTTGCAAGTAGTGGTACGTTTGTAAAGAATTCTGCTGCAACGTGGACAAGTAGTTGTGGTGTATCAACCTATCCGTGTAATTGGACTGTAGAGACAGCATCAAGTTAATCTAGCTGTATGGTAATTCATTATCCAACTAATAGAAAAACAACCAAATTAAAATATTAAACAATATGAGGAATATTTTTAATTGGATTAAAGAATCTAACAGATGGAAACACTTTGTAGGAGGTGTCCTAATAGGAATCGGTGCTAACGATGTATATTGTGCAGCATATGCTGGTATTGGTGTTGCATCAGCACTTGAGCTAAAAGATAAACAATGGGGAGGAGAACTAGATATTATTGATTGGCTACTTACTGTTGGTGGAGTTGCTGTAGGATATGGTATAAGACTTGGATTCTTGACATTAATATAAAGAAATTATAACATTTAATATGTCGGTTAAAGATATTTTAGAGATTGAGAAAAGAAATGAGTATAATCTATATGAAATCCATTTGTATCTTGAAGGAATATTTTGGAAAGCATATGAATGGAGCGCATATCTTAGCAATAAGTTTCCTTCACCATTAAATAATGACGAGAGGCTTAAACCATTGAAAAAGAATACGAAAAATGCGGAATATGTATCTGTTGGTTTACAATTATCATCATTTTACAAGTATTTTCCCAATGTGATTGGTGATGATACTGTATTTGAAATGAACGAGAAACATATTATAATACATTGTGGTAAGTTTTTTGGTAATGAGTTTAGCATTGAAAACTATGAGGATATATTATCTAAGTGGAAAGATGGTATCGAAGTAAAGCAAAAGAATGATACAAAGAGTGACGCAACTAGACAATTGTCCAATGTTGATGCTTTATTGGAGGAAATAGTATCGTATCCAATTGAAAGTAAAAGTCTTATTGAAAACTTACAATTCTTGAGTCACATAAAGAATGTGGCAATGGAAATAAAAAATAATAAATAAAAAAAATTAAACAATACAAATTATGAAGTTTATTAAAAAGTATGAAACAGAGGGTAATTACAACTCTGCAAAACAAGGGCTTATCTTGCCTAATGTATCATTGGTAAGTGAAAGCAGCAAGGTTTACTATAACCCTAAAGCTTCTATCGTAGTAGGAACGTATCTATATGATGATGGCACTACTGGCTCTACTTCTAATAGTAATGTAGTTGGTGTATGTGTCATACCTAATGGATTATTACCAGATGGAAAGGCAAGGTTTATGTCCGTTAAGGGCGTAAGAAGTGATAACACTAGTGGTGGCGATGATAAAGGTATCATTTGGTCAAGTAACACTAGTAAAACAGTGCTACCAACACAATATGATAGTGCTGTTTGTGTAAGACCTAATGGTGATACGCAAGCCATTACAGACATTATTGACCATGATAGTGATGGAAATAGCGTATATATGCCATCAGATAAAACAACTGGTGAATATGAAGAAGGTACTGGTTTAACCAACCCATTTGACTCAGTAAATGGAACTAGCTTAAAATATGCTTATAATGATGATGGAGACCATTATCCACCTTCTCCATATTACTCAAATGGTGTATTAAACTCTAATTATATTGCGACTAAAAATTCCAACGGAGATTCTATCACTAACGCTTTGTCTGATATAGATGGCTATACTAATACTCAGATTCTTATAAAAGATGCTGATGTTGTTGCAGCTAAACGTTGTAGTGTATTTGAGCCAAATGGCTATGGAAAGGGTAAATGGTATTTACCAGCAATTGGAGAGCTTGCATTTATAATGCCTCGTTGGAATGAGATTCAAACTGCGCTCGACTTTAATGGAGGAGTTCAGTTGGTTGACAACTACACTTACTGGTCATCTACCGAGTATGATGACGGCGATGCGTGGTACTTGGGCACGCCCAGTGGCGGTGTGAACAGCAACGGTAAGAACTACGACAACTATGTTCGTGCTTTCTTGGCTTTATAAGCTTTTAAACTTTAGTGTTCTACCTCTTGTTACTACAGAGGTAGAATATATAATATAGATTCTGTTAAAAATATTATTCATTTGCGTAATATTTTTATATTTGGATTTGATATTTATTATTAAATGTAACAATTAACAAAAGAATAATAAACTAATAAAATATTTTAATAAATTATGGCGAAAAATATTCAATCATTACAACTATTGCGTAATACTTCTGAGTTATACGCAACTAGAGAGGCCGCATTAACCGCATTAACTGGTGGTACAATACCAGCTGGTACTCAAGATGGTACTCCAGTGCTTGCTCGTTACAAGGGTACTGATGGCAAAATTTACACCCTTGTAGGCTATTATGCTGATGCTGCAAAAATTAGCGGTTCTACTACAGGTGAGACCAATATGACCGTATTCGACTTTGAAGGTACTGCTGCTAATGTCGAGGAACTTAGAAATATGATTGGCACTGGCGTGACTACAGCTAATACCGTTACCAAGCAGTTACAAGACTTAAGTGGAACTACTGCCGACACAAGTGCAACTACATCTGTAGCTGGTGCTAAGAAATACGCTGATGAAAAAGTCGCAGAAGAACTTTCAAAACTTACAGCAACAACAGTAGCAGGTGACAGCAAGATTGTAAGCGATGTTACTCAAGCAAATGGTAAGATTACTACTACTGCAAAGAATGTAACAGAAGTTAAGCTAGCTGGGCTTTCAGCTACTGCTGACACTAAGATTTCAGCAACAGATACTCTTGGCGATGCTCTTGCTAAGTTACAAGGTCAGATTGACAATATGGATAAAGCAGCAGAAGCTGTTGACGGTCAAGTTGTTACAACTGTAACTGAAACAGATGGTAAGGTAACTGAGACTAAGGCTCACGTCAAGGACTTGCAGCTTGGTGGATATGCAAAGAGTGCTAGTGCTACTGGTGACATTGCATCTACTGATACTATCAACACAGCTTTGAGTAAGTTAGAGAATAAGGTTGGTGCAAACAAGATTACCAATGCTGACCATTCTATCGTAGTAACTGAACCTACTGGTACTGCAACAACAACTGACATCAAGGTTAATATCAAGAGTAGTGAGAAGGTAATAAAGCTTGACAACAATGGTATTTATACTGATTTAGACCTTGTAAGAGTTACTACTGGTTTAACTGCAAATGTTAAAGAGAAATACCAACTTTTAGCAAGTGATAATTCACAGATTGGTGTAGACATTGAAATTCCAAAGGACAGTGCATTACAGAAATTCTATCTTGGTCATGTAGATGATAGATTAACAAATGCTGATGCACAAGGTGAATCAGTTGATACAGACATTACAAATGGTACTGGTGATACTGCACTTGTATATGTGATGCAACTAGCAAATGGTAAATATAAGCTTACAGCCGTTAACGTAGAGTCATTCTTGCAAGAAAGTGAATTTGCTGATGGCTTGCAAGTTAACAATCATGAGGTCTCTGTAAAAGTAGATACATCTTCTGAAAAAGTTACTACTGGGGAAAATGTAACTGCTGACGTATTAACAGTTGGTACTAATGGTGTAAAGGTTGCTAACATACAAAACGCAATTGACTATGCTGTATCAACTCTTGATGCAAGCGTAACTGGTGGTACTACTGCTGGCACTGCAACTTCTAACCACGTTCAAGTTGTTGTTGCTGAAGTTGATGGTAAACTTACAGGCGTTACAGTAACTGAGACAAACATTGCTGATGCTGATGACCTTGCAGCACTTAGTGCAAAGACTGTAACTGAGGTTGCATCTTCAAATAATAGTATTACAGCAACAAGTGCAGCTACTACTAATGGTACTGTTAAATATGACATCATCACTGATGCCTCTAAGATTAAGATGACTGGTTTCACTAGCACTGATGTTCTTAGTGGAATCAATGCAACAAGTTCTGTTACAGAGGCATTTAAAGAGGTTGATAATGTAATCACTGAGAATGAACGAGTTGTTAGTGCTGCATTGACTGACCTTGAGGAAACTAAGGTTGAAAATATCACAGTTAATGGCGTTGAAGGTACTTTCAACAACAAGGTTGCATCTGTAACCATTGATGGTGCTGACATTAAACTTGACGGCTATGCAAGTGGTACTTCTAGTGCTGCTGTTGTTGCAACTGATACAGTTAACCAAGCAATCGGTAAGTTGGAGAATCAAGTAAAGGCAGCTGTAGCTGGTGGTTTACAACAAGTTGAATCTGGTGATGGTATTTCTGTTTCTGCTGTAGCAAATAACAAACAAACAATTAGTGTTAAACTTAAAGATAATGTTACTACAACTGGAAGTGAATGGGAAAACCCATTGAAGTTTGATGCAACCTCTAAAGGTTTGTACTTTGATTCATTAGATTGCGGCACATATTAATTAGTTAGTTAATAGACGATAAAATAAAAGGGTGAGAAACATACTCTCACTCTTTTTTTGTTAAATTAAAATATTTATATATAAAATATATAATACTATGAAATATCTAAAGAAATTTAATACTCATACTGAGTATGAAGAAGCTAGTCAGAATCTAATTTTGCCTAATGTAAGTCTCTGTGCGCAAGAGAACGAAGTACATTATAACCCGATTGACCCTTATAATGGTCATGCATATGTTGACCTTGGACTTCCAAATGGTACAAAGTGGGCTACAATGAACGTTGGTGCTTCATCAGAAACGGATTATGGTAATTACTATCAATACGGTAAGGGTGCTGCTCAGTATGCAGCAACAAGTGGCGATAGCAACTATGGTGGAACAGAAGACCCACTAGATTCTTCTGTCGATACGGCATCCCAAGTATGGGGTGGCTCTTGGCATATGCCAACGATAGTACAAATGCAAGAATTGACAGCTAATACTACTTATCAGTGGGTAACAAACTACAAAGGTAGTGGAATAAATGGCGGCACATTCACAGCTACCAATGGGGCTGTTTTATTCATTCCTGCTGCTGGCTACTGGCGCGATGGTAGCCAGCGCAGTGTAGGCGTTGGCGGTAGCTGTTGGGGTTCTTCTCCTGTTGGTAGTGATATCGCTTACGGCTTGTACTTTAGCAATGGTAGCAAGAACGTGTATAGTAACAACCGTAAGTACGGCTACTCGGTTCGCCCTGTGGTTGGTTAAAATTTAAACTATTATAAATTATGTCTAATAATTCAAACATTAATTGGGAGCAAGTTAGAATTAATGCGTCAATCAATATTATGAACGCAATATTATCTAATTCAGTAATGTTGTTTATAATTCAATTTATATTTAAGAAACAGATAGCTGACATTGCCGTTGGTTATGCTGATAAATTGGTTGAAGAATTAAATAAAAAAAAATAAAAACGAGCGTTAAAATATGAAAAAACCTAGTTTAATAAAGACAGTTAAAGCAAAAAAAGCATGGCTTTTACCACCAAATATAGTAGCAATGACATTATTTGGAATTGTTTATTGCAAAACAAGAAAAATGGTTGATAAAATAAACAAGTCTGATAAAATAGACAGTCAATTGGAAAGTCATGAGACCATACATGTAAGGCAAGCTGAGAGCACTAGTGATTCTTGGTTTTTGTATTATTTGAAATACATATGGCAATGGCTTATGAATTTTCCTTTAATATTTGTTAATTTCAACGCTCCTTATAAATTTATACCATTTGAATTAGAAGCATATAGACATCAAGACGAATGGGATTACTGCTTGGGAAAATGTGAAAAATGGAAGGAATATAACAAATTGACGTTGAAGCAAAAACGTGAATTTGCCAAAGAGTTTTATGGATATGATGTAAGACCATATTTCACCAAATTTATAAAAGAAAAAATTGACCCAATATTGTAAAAAAAAAAAAAATAACGCTCAAGGATTAATACCTTGGGCGTTATTTTGTTGTTGCTGTTGTAACAAGTTATTATATTCGTTATAGATTTGCTCTAGATATTGCACAATGTAGAGTATTGGAGGTACTTGTTGGTACAAATCTTTTCGTGAGTTTTCATTTTCGCATTCTCGTTTTTTACGTGGGAATTGTCTCATCAATTCTGATAATTTTACTGATTTAACTGAATTTGGGTTGACACCATTAGTAGTCATACCATTGCTTACATTGTTTCCATAATTACCCCTTGTTAGGAAGTTCTTCGTCTTATAGTATCCCCTCCTTGCATCATTCCAAAAGTTTCCTCCTAATTCTGGGGGTAGATTTAAACCCCAATTACTAAGACCTTCGTTCAAGTTGTTTGCCTTAACGCATCGTTTAATTGCGTGTATAACTTGAATGCAATATACTTCAAAATTATTTATGAATGTATTTAGTGACCTATCTGTGACAGAATGATTTTTTAATTTATTTAATTCATTGTTTATTCTATTTGCAAGTTGCATCAACGAATTAATGTTTTCATTGATGATAAATTTGTTTATCTCTTCGCTTATAATTTTTTTTATCTTCATAAATGCTTTATTTTAGTAATAAATATTAAAATAAAGTACAAAGTTTAAATAAAAAATTAGAATTTCCTTCTTTTATCTTATAGTTAGTTAGGTCTATTTTCTTAGAAATGTTAAATCCGTATTTGAGGTTAAAATCATCCATCATTTTTTTGAATTCTTTTCCATGAGTACACTTAGTGTCCAATCCAACATATAGTAGATAGTAATGAATCATTTCGTGAATCATTATATCTCTGAATTGCTCTTCAGTATAGTCATAGTTGCCACTAATCTCAATTATTTCATTGTAATAGTTCCCATACTCATCAATATCGCAATGGAAATATCCCAATGTCCGATATGAGTGCGAAATGGCTATGTTAGGGATTGGAAGAATCCCATCAAAATATTCCTCATTATAGCAGTGGAATGCTGCTAATACGTTAAATTCATTTACTACCATACCATTCAAGAAATAAAATTATCAAATATAAAATACCTATTCCTAAAGTAATTCCTACAATTCTTCCAAGGAATACTTTTATCCAACTGATTATCCAATCTTTAAAGGAGTCGAACTCCCAGATTATTCCGTTAATTTCTTGATAAAATCTCATAGTTTATTTTGTTTTATTTTTGTTTACGTTGCAAAGATACGAAATAATTTCAATTTGACAAAATAAATGATGTTAAAAAATATAAAAATATCTATTTATATAGTAAATTAATAAGAAACAAATCATAAAATATATGCAGTTTTTATTATCTTTATTTACTGAGCTAATAAGTATTGTCGGTGGAGGAGTTGGTGGCGCTTTTAACTTAGTTGTTAATATAATGCAAAAGGGTTTTGGCGCAGCAGTGCAATTCCATCAAGAGGGTATTGCATTGGCTAGGGACTTGGGATTAAGTGCATCCCAAGCGCAAGCATATACGCAAGCATTGACTGAGAGCACAGCAAAATTAGCCAATAAATATGGTGTCACAGCAGATGCAATAAAAGAGGTGCAGAGAGGTATTGCTGAATCTACTAATAGGCAGTTACTACTTAATGATGCGCAAAGGGAGCAATTGGTAATCTCCAACAAACTTGTTGGCAGTCAGACTACCAATGCGTTTACATCTGAGATTATGACTCACCTTGGTGGTCAAGTATCAACTGTTGAAGGAGCAATATCAAAAGCATATGCCACAGCTGCAAAGCAAGGATTAAATGCACAAAAATTTAGTGCAACTGTTGCCAAAAACCTATCTATGGCAAACAAGTTGTCATTCCGTGATGGTGTCAATGGTATCATTAGAATGACAGCTCTTTCTGAGAAACTTGGGTTTAATCTACAATCGGTAGAATCAGCTGCTAGTAAATTCATGGAGTTGGATTCTGCAATTGAGTCTTCAGCACAGTTGCAGATGCTTGGTGGAGCTGCTGGAGCTTATGGTTCAAATCCATTGACAATGGCATATGAGGCCAACTACGACCCAGAGGCGTTTACTGAGAGAATGACAAAAATGCTCGGTGGCTATGCTCAGTTTGATGAAAATTCTGGTATGGCAAGAATTGGCGGTATGAATATGGATTTTGTTAGAAACATTGCAAAAGCAATGGGCATAAGTCCTGACGAGGCTGCTTCTATTGCCAAGAAACAAGCAGAAGTCAAATATAAAGAAAATGCTTATGGTGCTAGTTTTGCTAATCTATCAGCAGAAAAGAAAGATTTCATAATGAATAAATCATATGTTGAGGATGGCAGACTTTATATTAATGATGCTAGTGGAAAAAAACATGACATTACGAACGGTTTATCTAAGGGAGACGAGGCAATTATCAAAGAACTTCAGCAGTATGATAAAATGTCTGACCACGACCTTATGGTTAAACAAGCTGAAGCATTAACTTCATTGCCAGAACAAATTGATGGCGCAGCATCAACAGTTGCTGCTAGCTTTGCAGAAGGGATTGAGGATTATATTCCAGGTTTCCGTGAGCAAGTTCGTGAAATTGGTAATTTTTTAAGCGGTCATGCTAAAAATTGGGGTCAGTCTGTCGGTCAAATCCTAGATGCTGTACTTACGTTTTTGAAAGAAAAAGGCCCTAAGATTTTAGACACAACCGAAAGGATATTTAATGGTATTGACAAACTTATAGATACAGTTGGTCCAATTGCCAAGTGGATAGCAGAAAATCCTTGGGAGTCGTTATTTATATATATAGCTGGAAAAGCAGCTTTAAAAACATTGATTAAACATCCTAAAGGCGTTGCTAGTGGTGTTGGAAGTGCTGCTAGGGGTATTGGAAGAGCCATTGGTAGTGTTGCTAGGGGTATTGGTCGAGCTGGAAGTTCGTTATTCAAAGCAATAGGTAGACTTAGTAATGGTATTGGCCGAGCTGGAAGTTCGTTATTCAAAGCACTAGGTAGAATTAATTTTAAAAGTATTGGAACAGCCATTAGCAAAGCTATAAAGCCTATTCTACGTTTTGGAAGCAAGATTGCGAAGATTGGAGGTGGCGTTTTATCTAGTGTATTATCAGTTGGAATGGCAGGACTTGATGTAAAAAGTATCAAGGAACAATTAAATGAATTGGATAGAAAATACGAAAATGGTGAAATTAGTAAAGAAGAATATGATAGACAATCTAGAGAATTAACCATTCAAAAAAATGAGGCAATGGGTTCTGGTACTGGTGCTGTCGCTGGTGCTGCTTTAGGTTCATTAATAGGTCCAGAGGGAACTTTTATAGGAGGTATTATCGGTGATATTCTCGGTGGATTGGCTGGTAAAATATGGAATTCTGTTTCAACAACTATATCTGATTTTTGGAATGGAACAGTTAGAGATATTGCTGGTAAAGCATTTGGAAAACTAGGAACTGATTTTGTTGACCGTGTTAGTATAATGACTGATGCTATAACATCAGGATATGGGACTATTTTAGAGAGAACATTAAATGGTATTGGAACTCTCCTTAGCGGATATTGGGATGGAATAAAGACTTTATTTAACGGATGGCTAGATGGTTTGTCAAAAATATTTAAAGGTGATTTTATCGAAGGTGCTATAACAATTATCAAAGCACAAGGTGAGGCGAGTTGGAAAATTATTGAAAGTACGGTTTCAGGCGTTTGGCAAACCTTTACAGCCCCATTCTTCGGATTGGTAGAACTTTTAAAAGGAGGTTGGAAATTAGTAACGAGAAGTATTGATGAGGCTAAAGCAAACATTAAACAAGGATGGGATAATGCAATGAAGGTTTTTTCAATTTTATTGCATAATTCCAAAAAAGCAATCACAGAAGCAATTGAAATCATCAAAGAAATATGGGATACAGTATCAAATACAGTTTCTGAATTATGGGCTAATACCATTGATGGAATCAAGAACGCATGGGACGAAAAAATTGCACAGCCAGCAGCGGCTTTATGGGAAGGAATCAAGAACGCATGGAATGAGAACATTACACAGCCATTTAAAGAATACGTAATACAGCCAATTAAAGATGGTATTAAATGGTTAGATGAAAATATTTGGCAACCAGTTAAGAGTTTCTTTGCAAAAGTTAAAGAAGGTTGGGACAAATTAATGGGTGGAATACAGAAATTCCTTGATGACCCTTGGGGTACTATTAAACAAGGAGCAAACAATAAATACGAAGAAGCAAAAGATTGGGCTAAAGATAAATATAATGGCGCAAAAGATTGGATTAAAGAAAAATTAAACTTTTCTGTTGGCGGTATCGTTGGTGGAAATTCGTACAGTGGCGATAGAGTATTAACTGGCCTTAACAGCGGAGAAATGATTCTCAATGCAAGCCAGCAATCTAGCTTATTCTCGTTTATTTCAAGCATACCATCAATAATGTCTAGTATGCTAAACAATAGAAACGATGTAAAAGCTAAACCAGTTGGCGAAAGAGAATACATTTATACTCCTTCTAACACTAACAGAGGTAATGGTATAACAGAACTAACCGTTAGGGATATTAACGTTAATGTAAATGGTACTCTTAAACTTGACGCTGGAAACTTTACAAAGAACATAGATATAAATCAATTGTTAAATGACAGTTCATTTGTCTCTCAGTTAAAAGATTTGATTAAAGAGTCAATAAACAATGACATTAACAATGGTAGGTTCATGAATGACATTGCCTCAATGAGAGGTATGCCTAGCCAAGTTGGTTTGTGGGGCCGTAAGTAATTAATGTTTAAATAAAGTAGATTAAAACTATATTTTATATATGGCAAGTTTTTTAAAAGAATTGGGGAACACAACTGCTGACCTATTGAGTAACAGTGATTTCATCAATAGGTCAGTTGGTATGGCTAATTCATATGAGGATATTATGTTTATAGTTCAAGCCCTTGGGCGTGAGCCTATTAGTCTATTGGGTAAAGACTACCTCTATATTTTTGACCATGTTAGGAGAAATTATAACATGGGTACTAATGTTATGGACTATAACTCAAATGAATGCCCTAAATTTACGTTTTATAAGGAGAAGCCAACTGTAAGGTTTGCCAATCCTTATGATGACCCGAAAAATCTGTTAGACAGATGGATGTCAGATGTTGATTTTGAGAGTACTTCTCAAAAAAATGTATTATTTTCATATGCTGAATCTGATGACGATTATACAAATAACAAAGAAATTGGAACAACATATGATATAGATAACGCTAATCCTGGAATTAATTTTGGTGCAATATCTAGTTTTTCCAATGTGTTGCCAACTTGCGATATGATTAAAAAAACAAATGATAATTTTAATCACGGTAAGTATAAAACATTGATAGCTAGGTTTCATACAAATTCTATTGATTCAAAGGATAAAGACAACATAACGCAGACAGCCATTTCAGAACAATATGGTATGTCTCATGGTAGAAACTTACTGAAAATTAATAAAACAATTGAAAATGGATATGATAACCCATATTGTAGAGTGTGGACTTATCATCACCAGTATAACCAATTATCTAGAGCAATAAGACCATTTGCAGAAGCGGATTCAGAAGAGATTTTGGAAAGTATGGAACAAAGTGGTGATTACAACACTGTTGGTTTCCGTACTGTAGAAAACAAAGATTTCGGGTTTAAAGGTGGTAGTGCAAGATTAGATAAATATGGTGTTTTAAACTATAAGAATGGGTTGGTTAATATTGCTCCTACTGCTAAAATAAAAGATTATTTTGAGCATAAAGAAAACGATGAAAAAGCAATATCGACAAAGAAATGTATGTTTTCAATTGAAAATCTTGCGTGGAAAGCAGATAATATAAAAATGGATGAATATGACCAATTTGGGTTATCTCCAGAACAAAAAGGTCCTCTTGGTGGGCGAATTATGTGGTTTCCTCCTTATGATTTAACGTTTAGTGAAGATGTCAGGGTTAATTGGAATTCAAACCAATTCATTGGAAGAGGTGAAAAGGTATATACATACACAGATACAGAGAGAACTGGTAATTTATCGTTCACATTGTTAATTGACCATCCATCCATTCTTGATTATTGGACTGGTCATGAACGCAATGGCATGGAAAATCAAGGTGTTAAACTAACACCTGGTAATGGAGGTGGCGTTGACAATATTAATAACCAAGAAAATACACTTCTTAGATTTTTTGCAGGTTGTGAAATTCTATCAGCGAAACCTCAAGAATTTAGAACAAGAAATTTAAAACCAGAAGTGACACTAGACCCTCCAGTTCCACCAATTCCTGACCCACCTGAGCCAGAAGTTCACAAACCACCTACACATAAAGCAATACATTGTGTATTGTATTATCCAAATAACTATAGCGGTGTGGACGATGCTCCAACAAAAAAAAGTGAAGTTAACGCGATATATTATTTGATGAACGGAATAGGTACTCAAAAATATATAGATTTAGATGAAACACATACATCTACATATCTGAAAGCAGTTGACATTCCTACTCAAATAGATTCAAAAACAAATAACAGTGGATATGAAATAAATGGTAATATTTCAATTGTTACGAATAATTTGAATCCTGATTATGAGACAATAAAAAAGACATATGCAGACCCAGTTTCTAAACAAATAAGAGGTCAGTATCTAACTGACCCTAGTGGTAATAAACAAGTTGTTGATTATAATGGTACAAGCTATACATTGGCTAAGATAGTTGGCTCACAAGCAATGTCTATGAAGGGTGCTGCAACTCAATCTAATTTAACTGGTGCCTCTCATTTATGGTATCGTAGACGTTGGTACTACAGAGTTGATAAGGCATATGAAAACAGTAGGCTATCTAGACCTGACAGTTATATTGACACAGAATGTTTTGATTTGAATGGTAGAGGCTACGAAAAAGTTAAGCAAGCAACAAATATTGCAAAAGCATTTGGATTAAATGAAACAGATGAAAATGTAACATTAATTAGCTTTGCTGATATGTTTGTTGCCCTTGAAGGAGAAAAGGCAGAACAATTATTAAGCGGACAAACTGTATCTGGGAATGTTGAAACCATAAAAGCGTTAATAAAAAAAGAAAATAAAGAAGGATTTAGAAGATTTAAAATAACTTCTATTGAATTTGAAGGTCATGCATCTTATCAAGGTCATGCCGATTTTAATGATACTTTATCCAAAAACAGAGCATTAACGTTTAAAAAATGGATGCAAGATAAAGGATTTCCTAATATTGATATTGCCACAGCATATATTAAAACAGAAAGTGAAAGAAGTAATATTGACACTGGAGATAATAGTGATTTGAAGGTTAAGTTATGGCGTAGCGCATCTGTTATCATTAAATATGAAGAATCTGAAATAGAGAATGCAGCAACAGCAGAAACTCCAAAGAAAGACGCTAGTGGAAATGTCACCACAGATAGGGTTGAAGTGGATAATAAAACACAATCAAAGCCGATAAACAACAATGTTGCAAGTGAAGGCAATATGTGGACAAGAATTTTTCAGACGAAAGAAATGGAACCTGTTATTAAAAAGTTGTGGCAAATGGATGGAGAGAGAACTGGTAAAAATTATTTTGATAAAAGTTCTTGGGATTATGACCCAGCATATCATAACTCAATCGGAGAAGAGACAAATGTTGCTAGCATTTCAAAAGGTATTGTTGAAAGATATGATAATGAAGGAGAGTTTTTTAAATTGTTAGAGAAAAACGACCCATTTATGCATCATTTGATTACGGATAAAATAAAATATTTTGACCCAGCATATCATTCAATATCTCCAGAAGGTTTTAATGCTAGATTAACATTTTTGCATCAATGTACAAGACAAGGTTCAACAGTTGGCGGTGCTGACAATCAATTGCAAGGCAGTGCATATAATTTAGCATTTGGAAGACCTCCTATATGTGTTTTGAGACTTGGCGATTTCTATTATACAAAAATTGTTATTAATAGTATCAGTATTCAATATGAAACGCCACAATGGGATTTAAATCCAGAAGGCATTGGTGTTATGCCTATGTTTGCCAAGGTAACTTTGAATTTTGTATTCTTAGGAGGTAGTGACCTTGCTGGTCCAATCTCACGTCTTCAGAACGCTGTTTCATTCAATTACTATGCAAATACAGGGGTATATGATAACCGTGCTGAAATGGTACAATATGATTCAGATGGTAATGGACGCGAAGTTAAGTTTAAACCTTATTCATATCCTGATATGATTCATACGAATGGAATGCCTAGAGAAATTTCTGCTATTACTGAGGATAATCAAGCTGTTAAAGCTTATAACCCAAATAAAGAAAGAATAACAAAAAAATAAAGAAGTGGGTGAATTTGGTGGCAGACACGGCATATAAAGTAACTAAAGGCGATGATTGTGTTATAAGGCTAGTTTAATTTTAATAATATATGACATATAACAGATATAAAACATTTATAGTGGATGGTACTTATACAAAAGTACCATCCATTGAAATTCCGACATCTAATAGTGATTTTTATGTTTATTATGATGTGGGTAAAACACGATTGGATTTACTTTCTTACCAATATTACGGAAATCCTAATTATGGGTGGCTTATATTGCAAGCCAATCCAGAAGCTGGCTCTTTAGAGTTTAGAATTAAAGACAAGACAAGGTTACGTATTCCATATCCATTGGAGAATGCAATACAAGGATATGAAAACAACATTAAAAAATACAATAATTTATACGGTTTAAATCAATAATAATTTATGGCACATCATCACTCAAGTGTAAACTATGTAGAGCCTAATATCTCTTCAGCTGGTAAATTTGCTAGAATGGATAAAGAAGGTAAGCAGCACATAGAAGATTGGAAATTTAATGATGATTATGATAGAGCACCTAGATTAGAAGACTACTCAATATATTTCAATCTAGAGGTTGAAATATGTAGTAGGGAAAACATATCTGCGAATAGAACTATTACGTCAGATGTGCTAATTTTGTCGTATCATACGAAACCAAACGAAAGTGCATCTACAGTTAATTTTATGGGAGGCACTAAAGTTAAAACTGGTAACGACAAATATGAACCTATGCAATATTTGACAACTAATTATGCAGATATGTATGTTGGAGATTTAATAGACTATGGAACTACAGAAATGATAGGTGTTAAATCGGTTGACATTGAATATCAAGGTGCTTGTGTACCCGTTGTAACAGTTAAATTTACTGATGTTAGAGGTATATCTTTGTTTCAACCTACAGAATTAAGCCGAACCAATTCATACCAAGGAATTAACGGTATTAATTCTGACAATGTTGCGCAATCATTTTTTCAATGTTTTTTTAGAGTTCCAATGCCAAGGTTTACCATGACAATAAAAGGGTTTTATGGTAAACCAGTTACGTATGAGTGTATGTGTGATAAATTTGACACAAACTTTAATTCAAAAACTGGTGATTTTGATATTACTACTAGATTTATTGGATATAGTTATTCATTTTTGACAGATGTTTCAATAGATGCGTTATTGGCTGCACCATATTCTGATTATGGTGGCAGAAACGGTGATTATAATACGTATTGGGATAAAGAAGTTAATTCTGGGCGTTTTAAAATTTGGAATAAGGATAAAACTGAAAAGATTAAAATGCCAACTTTATTCGAAATCTGGCAAAATATGAAAGTATTGCTACAAAAAGACACAAAAAAAGATACTGCGTTAACAGAAGAAGAAAAAACACATGAGGAGGAAATACAAGAGTTACAAGATATAAAAAGTCTATATCAAAGATGGTATACAACATTATTTAATGTATGTGTTGAAAGATATGGCAAAGACTACTGTTATCTTTTCAAAAAACCTGGAGATGATGGAGATTACTATAGAATTTTAATTTTGATTAAAAGTAGTAACACGGAAACATTAGGAAAGGATTATGAACAATATCCAGACGAATTTAAACTAATTAATAAAGATTTGTATGCTGCTGTAGAAAAATACAACAGTAAAGAAGGAAATTTTAGAAAACTTAATAATGTAAGCATTGATTTTAATGATTATTTATCTTTGTTATTGTTTAATAATACATATCTAGGTACTAAAGGACAAGTTGTTTTTAATGGCTTTCATAAATCCAATAAGCTGTCAGAGACACAAGTTGTTAACAATGTATTTTATGGCGTTGATTATTATGAAAGTGGTTCTACTGCCCAACAGATAAAAGATAATGAAAATAAGCATAAAAAGCACATTTTAGAAACCATATATGACGATGGTACTGACCAATATACTAGGTGTTATGCCATTGACCAAGATTATAGCTATCTTACAAACAGAATCAAAGCATTACAAGCAGATGCCAACAGAAGCACTGAGGAAAAAACAAAGGAAAAAAGACTTAAAGAGATAAACAGAGAAATGTTTAATGAAATGCCTTGGTATCCTACTGTTGAAAATTTTACAAGAATTATGATGGCGCACATGGAAACATTAATGAGTTTAATGTATTCAGTTGCAACAAAATGTGAAGGTAGAACTGCTGACGAATTGGGAGTTACAACTGGTCCAGATGGTGAGTGTGTTGATGTGAATGCAGCAAAAGACGTGATACCTCCATTTCCACGTGTGACAAAAAATGTATTAGGCGATGATGGTATAACTAAAGTTGAGGATACTTGGGTTGGAGATTATAACAGAGGAACAAAACCGTTTGAAGAAGTTGATTTTATTGATGGTTTTTTCAATGCAATAGAAAGAATGCAAGCAATAAAAAAAGATACTGAACGTTCTTTAGAGGAGGCAAAAAGGGAAGTTCCGACTGAAAGTGAGACTTTTGGAGGTTTAATAAAACACCCTTTATCATCGTTTGATTTTTATATATCAAAAAGTCCATATGGTAATTCTAGCGAAATATCAAATGACTTAGAACTTTATCAGTTTGCTGGTAAGGTTGCTATTCGTATGTTTAGCATATTGACTATAAATTATTTAAGAGCAGAATTTCCTAATAAATTCAAATCGCCTGATACTTTAAAAATTCTTGGTAGAGTAGAAGCAGAAAATTTCCACGAAAATGTTAAACTTACTAATGATAAATTTATCACTATGTTAAGGGATGGGATGATTACAGCCAAATCAATCATAGAAAAAGTTACTAAGGTAAACAATTCTGAGGCTTGCCCTTGGGGTAACGTAAAGTTATTCTCCGATGACGCAAATAACATATGGTTAGATGGATATAAAGTGGAAGCAAGCGGATATTCTAATTTTTTCTATCCAATACAAGATGTTTCATTTTCTAAACTAAAAGACGAAACACATAAAGCTTTTAATCAAGGTAAAATAATTAGTGATAACGGAAATATTTCTATATATACCATACCAAAAAATGCAGAAGTAAACTTAGACAGCAATAATGGATATGGTACAATATTAATTACTGACAAAATTGATTTACCAAAAAATTCGCTTGATAATGCGAATAGCGATTGTGATAGCGCATATACTGAATATTACAACATTTTATGTTCAGCATCTACTTTTGATGATGAAACATATACATCATTTTTTAAAGTAAATGGCATTCCATCTATTTGTTCAATACCTTATTCGTTCAAAGATAAACAAATATCTTCATTTTCTGTAAACGACGATAAATTTATAGAAATAAATGATGGTAATGACAATACTGATGAATATGATAATAGCGGAATAGAATTACTAGTTTCTCAAGCAAAAGGGGGAAATGTTGACGGTTTTACTATTACAGAGGTTTTTGGTGTTAAAAATGGAAATCATGACTATGAATCTTCGTTTAAAAAATCGTTTCAATCTTTTAACGGTAATTTAAAATATAACAATTTAACATTAAATTTAAGAAATGCTATTGCCATTTTATCAATTAAGACAAATATTATACCTTTTAGTGGTAAAAAATTAAAAACATTTAATTATTTTCCGAAATTAGCAGTATTACAAATAGGAGCAGTTTGTTTTTCTATAGGTAGAATTGACGAAGAACTTTATTATGGCGAAGGTAGAACTGAAACCATTGATAAGATTATTAAAAATAATTTACATGTTAATAAAGAGTTTATTAATAAAGAAATTAGGTTTTTTGTAACATCTATTTCAAAACAAGCTAGATACCAATATGCCAAATATTTCTATGATTGGTGTCTTAGTGATATTGGAAAAAAACTTGTTACAAATTTAACAAGCGAGTCTAACTATATTAAAACAAGCGAAGACACTAATAGAGCATTACTTAACAAGAATTCTGATTTTGTGAAGTCATTAACTAATGATTTGACAACACCAATTTTGATAATAAGCCTATGTGTTAATCTTTATAAAGAAGTTGAAAGAAAGAATTTTCCTATAACGCAAGGTGAGGCTGAAATCTATCTAGACGCATTTATAAAAAGATTGAAAGAACTTTGTCACATTAATACAACCAATGATTCTAGTGGAAATTTAATAAAAACAACTGACGAACCGCATCAAACCACAAATGATATGAAAATGGAGCTGTATCGTTATATGAAACAACTATACGATAAATGGATTCCTATGTCATCGTTTGATGATTGGACGTTAGAGAATTATTTCGTAGATGAGTCAAATGCATTAAGTGACGCTGAAAATAAAGGTCATAAATTTTATTTCATAGATTCTTATTACAACAACATTGGTGATAAGTTGTTGATAAATCCTAAAAACTTGATGGAAAGAATAGATGGTTTGTTAGGAAACGGTGATGTTAATGCAATGATGTTGGGCTTTATGGCTGATATATATGCATATAATAGGTGCATGATGAAATGTATACAAAACTTTTTCAATTTGACTAGAGAAAATAGTATGAACGAAATGTTTGTTCCTATGCCATATAATACAATTGACTGGGCAAATGGCATTAACAAATATTCTAGTTTTGTTATAGTATATCCATATGAGCCATCTAAGAACCTTAACATAC
>Ga0247608_10002639_pt1 | contig 21901 bp, 18 predicted proteins | sample 176DNAGHGlowgp2_FD_193490 | JGI IMG/M metagenome (GOLD analysis project Ga0247608, IMG submission 193490) | Sheep rumen microbial communities from Palmerston North, Manawatu-Wanganui, New Zealand - 1766 DNA GHGlow gp2 | ecosystem: Host-associated > Mammals > Digestive system > Stomach > Rumen ...
CTTTACAATTATTTTTTAATCTAAAACTATAATGAAAAACTTTATCTCAAAAATCAAAAATAGAAGATTAAAAGGTAATATTTCATTGCTTGTGATTTTTGTATTACTTGCTAGTAGTGTGATTGCACTATTATCCATAAATCAAATTCAACGTCTGTTAACATATTGAAATATGACATTTAATTATTTTAGAGCGTTTTATTTAGCGAAAGCTTGAACTGAGTTATGATTATCTGAAGTGTATCATCGTGAGGCTTGATTTGAACAAGCTATAGATAGTTGATATTCTATAGTAACTGAAAATTTAGTGTGAGTATATACATGATTTAATCCTTATTTCACTATGAATATATCATGAAATTTCTTACATTTAACTGATGATGTGAGATATACGAGTAAATGTACTGGTAATAATAAGATTACATTAGCTAATTGAGAATGAATTGTATTATCTTTATTTAGAGATGGTACATCATGAGTTGTGAATAGTTTAACATTAACAAATGAAAGTAATATTAAAAGATTGGATAATAATATTATTAAAGAATTAAAAATTGAAAATCTTACATCGGAAGGTATAAATTTTTCAGATTTAACTCTTACATTTTGATTATTTGATTATGATGAAAATTTAGATATGAAAAATATTGTTGTTGATCAGTTAAACCCTACTAGTTTAGATAATTTTTTGAGTAAGATTGAAAGTTTTGATGGAGATGACAGAATAAAGCGTAGATATTTTACAATTAAAAATCATTTAACATGAGGTGAAGTTGTAAGTTTTTGTATTACGACGAATAGTTATAATAGATTAAAATTAATTCCATATACAGATTCGTTAATTACTGTTCGTGGAAATTATGGGGATATGGAAGTTTGACTTCAGTCTGTAGTAAAAAGACAATCTCCTTGATGGTCTCTTAATGTTTTGGGAGATAATCATTAGTTTATATGGAATTTGTGTTTACATCTTTGTGTGTGTTTGAATTTTATTAGAAAAAACGTAGTATATATATGTTTTAATAAAAGTTTTTTTTATGCATAATAGTGAGCCGTTAGCATATTTTCTACGTCCAATAACTTTAGATGAGGTAGTTTGACAGGAACAGACAAAATTGTCTATTCAGAAATTTTTGGAAAACTGACAGATTCCTTCCATGATTTTTTGGTGAAGCCCTGGATGTGGAAAAACGACGGTTGCTAATGTACTTTCTCATCAATTACAGGCAGATTTTTTTGAACTTTCTGGAGTAAAAAGTAAAAAGGAGGATTTGAATGCAATACTTGAACATGCAGAGAAAAATAAAGCATATTGAAAAAAAACCTTATTATTCTTAGATGAAATACATCGTCGAAATAAAGCACAGCAAGATTCACTTTTACCATTTGTAGAAAGCTGACTAATTACGCTTATTTGAGCTACGACTGAAAATCCATCTTTTACTATCAATAATGCCCTACTTTCACGTGCAAAAGTTATAGTCTTTGAAGCATTGAAACCTGATGATATTGTCAGATTTTTTCATAATAATCAAGAAAAAATCCAATCTCGTTATCCAAATATAAAAATCACAGAAGAAAATCTGACTACTATTGCAAATTTAGCAAATTGAGATTTGAGAAATGCTTGTAATCTACTTGAATCTTCAATTATGCTTAGTACTGATTGAAAAATTAATGATGAAATAATTCAAAAGGCATTTGGTAAACCAATGTATTATGATCGTGATGGAGAAGAACATTATAATATAATTTCTGCTATTCATAAATCATTACGTGATAGTGACCCTCATGCTGCTTGCTATCGAATTCAAAGAATGCTTGTAGGATGAGAAGATCCACGTTATATTGCTCGTAGATTATTACGTTTTGCTAGTGAAGATATTTGACCAGCTGATAATAATGCATTACTTCTAGCGAACCAAGTTTATGATGCTGTACAAAAAATCTGAATGCCAGAGTGTAGAATTTTTCTTTTTCAGTTGGCAATATATTTATGAAAAGCTCCCAAAAACAATATATGTGATAGAATTGATAGAGAAACGATGAAAGATATAGAAAAATATTGAAATTTACCAGTTCCAATGCAAATTCGTAATGCACCAACGAAATTGATGTGAGAATTGGGATATGGAAAATGATACCAATATGCACATGATCATCCAGAAAATCGTCAAGCAGATGGTACTATCAAGATGGACAACCAGCATTTCCCTGATGAATTAAAAGGAAGAAAATATTTCTAAAATAAAAAATGTTTAATGCGTTGACTTTTTAAATAAAATATATATTAATTTTATTAAAAATTAAAATAAAAGTTAAACAAATACAAAATTTAAAATGAAAAGAATCCTTTATGTTGTTTTGATTGCATTTATCTCACTACTTATGTGTCAGTGTGGATGCAAAAATTGTAGTTCCTTAAATGTAGATCTTGATTCATTGTCAACTACTACTGATTCACTGTCAGCTACTATTGATTCTATCAAAGTTGTTGATGAAAAAGAATTCTACACCAAAATTGTAGATGATATCTTGTGTAATTTTTATGGTGAAACTAATCCAAATGTAGTATGGGACAATGGTAAAATAAAGGCCAGACCAAAAAATTATAAACTAAAATACAAAATCATCAAAGAATCTGAAAAAGATATTACACTAAGAGTTGGTATACAATCCCCATATGAATATCCTGGAAAAATTTGTATAAAAAAGGATGGAGAGTTTACATATTTAGTAGATGTCTATAATCAACGTCCCAATTATGAAGCTATGGGTGATGATATAAGATTTGTATTGAAGCACAAAGATATCGTTTATGATGTCTATGGTGATAGGATAACTTTGGATGAACAAATCAAAAACAGTGAACATGGATTCCTTACAATCCTAGAGGCTGTCAAACAACTCAAAGATGATGACAAAGACATCTTCTCTGCAATATTGACATCCAAAGTTATGCATAATTTGGATTATATCGAACACGATGACTATCTAGAAGTCTTTTGTGAAAACGATGAAGCCTCGTATCGGTTTTTAATCAAAGAATCTGTAGATAGCAGCGGATACTGGGGTATCATAAACAAGATGCTCAAGTCTGCTGATTTGCAAACTGAAAGTACTAATGGATCTAGTTCCATCTATGCTTTCAAAGCAGCCGACAAATCTACGGCTATAAAAAGGTTTATGATTTCATTGACCCGTATAGTCCAAGATGATAGCGACAACGAAACCAATAATCAAAAGAAATATGGTGAAAGTTCAAATACTCACCATGTAGTCAATGACTATGTGGTTGCAAGAAGCCGTAGAGCTGTAGCCATTTTAGCTACAAATGAAGATATTTTCACGAAAAAGTACATGAGTGAAGTATCCGAAAACATTGTGTACACTTACGATGGTGAACATCTAAAACTCAATGGCCGTAGTGCCTATGAGGGTAAAGTAAATAAGTTATAAAAAAGCAATCACCCTAGGGGTTTCCCAGGGTGATTTTTCATATATCAAATTTTAAAATCATTTCAGTGCTTCTAGGATCATCGCTTTGTGATCTGGAAAGGCAAAACTAATATTATCCAATTCATTAGGCTCTACCAAAACTATAGATTTAGCATCATCAGAAGCTTTTGGTTCTCACGATATTATCTTTGTACGAAATGCATGACTTATATTGTGAGCACGAGGATCTCTATCTGGATCGTCCCAATATCCCAGATAATCAGACTTTTGGATCTCTACAGGTACAGATATCTCCTCCATTGTCTCTCTTTTGGCTGCATCAATGAGTGACTCTCATATATCTACAAATCCTCATGGTAATGCTACTCCATATGGAGGATTTTTTCTCTGGATTAAAATTATCTTTCAATCCTTGTCAAATACTACAGTGTCTACTGTAAGTCCTGGTCATTTCCACTCCTGTCTAAAAATATTTTTCAATCTCTCAGGAGCATTTATTTCCTCCAGATAATCAATTCATCCATCACAAATATATTCTCATAATTTTTGGATTTGATTACGAGCTATGAGCTCTCTTATTGTAGATCATTTTATCATTTTTCTAATTTTTAATGGAATAATTTTTTTTCATGCTTTTTGCATAGCATCTATCACCCAAGGATTACCTGAAATTACATAATCAAAATCTGGTAATTCTCTCAATATATAATTTATCCATTCCTCATTATTCCCAAAATTGGGTATGGAATACACTTCTGTCTGTATCAAATCTCAGATATTTTTGGCAGTAATCTCTACCATTTTTTTTCTCTCTAGATATGTGAATGGATTTTCTGATGTTCATTCTTTATTCGAAGATCATATTCATACGATAAATTTCGTAATTCAAGCTTCCTTTCATTGATTTAATCAATCAACATGACCATAATGCAACCCCGGCTGTGCACGAGTGATAAACAATCATATCTTCTCTGGATTTTTCATTTTAGTGGATGATAAAATATAAAATTTATTTCAAAGGATGATCAGAAATTTTTACAATAGGTGGAATTTGAATTGTCTTAAACTTTGACTTTTTAATTCTATTTTTTAGAGATTGTACATAATCTGTATCCAGATCATATTTTTTCGCTACGGATTCCACATCTTTTCCAAATGCTAATTCATCGACTGAATCACAATCTCTATCATAATTAAATGGATCTACCTGTCAGTCACTTAGTTCTGCTGATGCTTTCCTATCGATAATTCATTGTGGGATTATCTCTTTCTCCCTATTTATATGTTTTGCCAAATCGTAAACTTCAGTCTTTTTCAAATCTCAAATCAGACATAATCAACCAATCAAATCTCCATATAAAGTCCCATATCATAGTTCTAATTCCGTTTTATTTGAATTATTGATGACCAATGCATTGTGATTATTTGCCAAAGTCATCAAAATTACGGCTCTAATCCTTGCCTGCACATTTTCATGGCTGACTCATTTCAATGTCTCTCACAAATATTCTTCTGAAAAATTTTCAAATGAATTAAGCACTTTTTGGATTGGTCAGACTTTTAAATTGACTCACAAATTACCTGCCAACTTTTGTGATAATTCATGAGATATACTTGAATTAAACTGTGTTGGCATATAAATTGCATGTATATGTCCTAGATCAACAACTTGAGAGGCAATACTGAGATCTACTGCTGAATCAATTCATCATGAAACTCCGATTACCACATCATTGATATTATTTTGTTGCAAATAATTGATTAATTCTGATTTTATCGTGGATAAAATATTTTCATATTTTTGAAATTTATTACTTTCTTGATATGGATTTAGATTATTTATACCTGCCATTTTTATATATAAAAAATATAAAATTAAATTTGAGATTTCAATTTTTCTCCCACCTGCTCATGTAAATCATGAGTTAAATCACTTTCTTGTGTAGGATAATCAATCCGTTGTTTACTTTTTAGTACCTGCTGCCTGGCATTTTCAATCTCTTTTAAATCATCATCTCCAAAATAAATTTTTCAATTTTCATACACTTTTTGAAATAATCTCTCTCATTGTACTGGCTCACTATCTTGTACTAAATATCTTTTTCAATCTTTAATCTCTATATCCAAAATTCATGGAATACTCTCTTTTCATCTGTCATTTGAAAGTTTTCATGTAGGTTTATTGTTTGTATTTGTCAATTTATATGCTGCTGATACTGCATCTCTAGTTTTTCCGTTGGTGACCAATCATCATCCTATTCAAAACATCAAAAAAGATTTTGGATCAAATCATGCATCTCTGATAGTATTACATACTTTTTTAAATTTCTCTATCGTAGATACACCATCTGATATACAAATCTTATCTTTTTTTGGATCCATCATTCCCAATTCTTTTTGTTTTTGACGTGCATAAATTGCCAACTCAGCTATATTTCCACTATCTAATCTCAACATGACATTTTTTCATTCTGCTTGCTTTCTCTTTTTGATTTCTAATGCTTTATTGATTCCACTGATAGTATCTATCAAATCTGTCAAAATTACCATATTGTCTATCTGTGCTGCATCCTCCATGGCTTCTTTTTCAGTATCATACGATGCATAAAATCTATGCGCAGTAGTACCAGAAGTTTTTAAGTTATAAGCTAATGCTGCTGCATCATTGGAGGTTTTGTCCAGTCCACCTCAAACAACCAAAGATGAAACTCCATCCATATGTGTTTCTTCACTAGCTCATGCTCTCTTTCATTGTTCACAAATTGTAGCCAAGCTTCATCCTATAGCATCAGCATATTGATTTCATGTGGTTGCTACTGCACTTTTGAAAAAGGGTCTAATTATCATTGGCTCAAAGACAGCCGCTAATTCAGAAGGTCATGTGACAGTAATCACAGGTTCTCCTGGATGTACCAATGTCCCATCTGGCACTGCTCTAATGAGTAATGGCATATATCATCATTTATCCACCACATCTTGCCACATTTTTTCATCAAAATAACCTACTCCTCATTTCTTTTGTTGATTTGTATAAAAATCTTTGGCAAAATCCAATTCTGCTTGTGTAATAGGATATGAAAACAAATTTTTTATCATTTTCCTCACACCATCTACCACGATATAACTACTTCATTCTGGTGCTCTCCTCATAGAGAAAGTAAAAGTCTCTACCAAATTTGATTTAGCTGATCATTTGATATGATTCATAGTCCTGTTGTATGTATCGGTTTGTAATATTTTGTTTTTTTTGGCAATATCTTGTCTAACCTGTTCATCTGATATTTGCTGATATTCATCGTATGTGATATCAGGAAACTCATTTAATTGTCTTTTGTAATCCTCTATGTTGAATTTTTTCATGATTATCTTTTTTTAAAAAGTAAATGTATATATTACAATAAGTAAAAGCTAAAAAAATTAATCGTATAATTCATATAAAGATAAAACTTCTCTTTTATAATAGTTCGTTTTGTTGAAACACACCTCCCCATGATCTCTATAAAAATAGTCATCAGACAAATATCTACAAAATTCAAATCACTTCTCCAACATTTTTTCAGCCACTTGTCTTGTCACCCAAAATGTCATATCTTTTCAATTTTTTACACTAGATTTATAAATTCATTTATAGACATCTGGTTCATATGGCATTGGATGTGGTTTCAATTCCTCTGTAGTACAGTCATATTGTCATTGTGAATTGTATCGTATTCATTTTGATGGATCCTTGTGATCAAACCTATAAAGTCGTAATTTTCTCATTTTGATGATTTTAGAAATTAAATATTAGCTGTTTAACAACTGAAATAGTTCATTTTTAGTTATTATCCTAATTCAAGAATTTTTTAATTCTTCTATCATTTTTTCTGTAGTATCAGGAGATACTCCCCTCACTGCTTCATGGATTATGTATGGCTCATATCACAAATTTTTAGCATCAAAAGCTGTCTGTCATACGCAATAATCAGTAGCTACTCCAGTCAAAATCAAAGTTTTTTTTCATCATTTTTTTAATACCTCATCCAATTTTGTATGGTCAAATGCACTATATCACGAATTCACTACTTTTTCTCATTTTGAAATATGTAAATCAAAATCTGAATCACTAAGTGGAGCCATCAATGTTGCTCACGATGTTCATTTGATACAATGATCTGGCCAAAGCACTTGAGGTCAAGTTTTTGATAAGTAATCCTTCAGTTCATTGAGTGAAAATTCAGCACGATTTCAAATTCAATTTTCATCATCCGTCCAACTACTAACTTCATCAAGACCAATGATATCGTATGGATTTTTGTTTTTGTAATTAGCGGCAAACAACACATGTCCAGCAGGATGATTATCAAATACATTTATGATTTGTATGCCATATTTTTTACATAAATTTACAATTTGTTTTGTAGATTCAGCAGCTAATTCTCATTCATTTACATACAACTCATCCAATGACTTATTTTCAAATCATTGTGTGTTGTCGATGCTTAGTAAAGCAATCTCCCTTTGAAGTGTTGGTGGGTGGGTTGTGGAGTTTCTCATGGTTTATATATAATAAATGTAAAAAATACAATAACTATATTAGTAATTGTACGATATACAATTATATTTAAAAATCAAGAGATTTTTAAAAATTAAATTTATTAGTTATAAATTAATATAATTTGTAATTGTTAAATTGTAAAATTTTTTATTGAAAATTAGTTATAAAAAAATATTTATAAATTATTATACTTTATAAGATAATGTTTTCATATTATGCATCATATAAAGCAGAATATTCTTGTTACGGTTGATAATGTAATTTTTACTATTATTAATGAAAAATTACAAATATTATTGGTTTTTAGACCTATAGATCCGTTTAAAGATTTTTGGACGTTGCCTGGTGGATTTGTATTGGAAAATGAGACTTTGGAAGAGGCAGCTTATAATAAATTGGAAGAAAAAACGAGTGTAAAGAATATTTATTTGGAGCAATTATATACATTTTCTAATATAGAAAGAGATCCTAGATGAAGAGTAATTTCAACTGCTTATATGGCACTTGTTGCAAAGGAAAATCTTTTATTAAAATCGTGAATGAATAGTTGAGATACAAAGTTTTTCCCTGTGAATTCTTTACCAAAGTTATGATTTGACCATAAATATATAATTGAATATGCTATCAAAAGATTGAAACGAAAATTGGAGTATACGAATATAGCACAATATATTTTGCCAGAAAAATTTACTCTTACACAACTTCAGAATGTTTATGAAATAGTTATGAATCAGAAATATGATGTAAGAAATTTTAGGAAAAAAATAAATAAACTTTGAATTCTGAGAGAAACTGGTGAAAAAGAGATTTGAAATAAGTATAGACCTGCCAAATTGTTCCAATTCTCAAATAAGGATATAGAGATTATCGATATTGTTTAGTTCTGATTTTTTCATTTTGTCACAAAATGGATTATAATTCGTATTCTCTATTGGCAGTAGTATTTTGGTTGTTTTATTTTATTGTGGGTTAATGTAAAATGCATAGAAAACATCAATTATATAAAGACGTTTTTTGTTATGAGCTTGATGTATAGATTTTTTATTAGAATAATGAATACATTGAGCTGCATGAAAACGTGCAGCTTTTTTAAACTAGAATTTTAGCATTTAATGTATTAGTATGACAGAGATTAAGAACAGAGAAAATAAGATAACATTACGAATGGTAATTAAATATTTTCTCAAAAAGAGTAAACCATATAAATGGTTATTAATGTTGAGTATATTGGGAAGTATAATAGTTGCTTGAATTTCTATTGTGTCGCCAATTTATCAAACTAAATTGGTAGATATAGTGGCTATGACATGAGTGGAAAGAGTAGAATTGGTGGCAATGCTTTTGAAGATATTATGAATTATTCTTTTGTTGGATATCGTAGATATAGCAGCATGGAGAATGGTTTGATTTCCTCAAGTAAAATGTGAAAACGAAGTTACAAAAGATATATACCAGGAATGTTTCCAATATTTACATAGACATTCATACAGATTTTTTTCCAATAATTTATCATGATCTTTGATAAATAAGATTAATAAATTGGCTTGAGCTTATGAAAAAATCGTAGATATGCTTGTATATCAAATATTGAATATGGTTATCTTTATACCGATGACAATATTTGTGGTTATGAGGCAAAATTTAACGATTTGATTTTTGTTTTTAGCTTTTGTTATCGTTTATTCAATATTGCAGGTCGTATTTTTCAATGTAATGAAAAAATATGAAATTGAATCGAATGAAAAAAATTCAAAAATGACGTGAGAATTATCTGATACAGTTATAAATAATTTTAATATATTAACGTTTGCTTCATTACCATATGAATTTAAAAGGTTCTCAGAAACTTTGTTTGGATGGATAAAAATTAGAGGTAAACAGCGGAATCTTTTTGAATGGACATGGTTTCTGGGTTCAATAGTTACATGTGCATTTTCAATGTGATCTATATATTTTTCTATTAAAGCACGATGAGCTTGATTAGTTCCAGCGTCTGTAATAATATTGGTACAAATGTATGTTGGTAGAATTGCAGATCAATTATCAAGTGTGAGGTTTATTCTCAAGAATTTGAGTAGGACACTTTGAGAATCTACAGAGATGCTTGAAATACTTAATACTCCACATGAAATCCAGGATAATACAAATAAGAAATTAAAAATCTGAAGTTGAAAAATAGATTTTAACAATGTAACATTTAGTTATGTTGAATGAAAAAATGTGTTTGATGGGTTGGATTTAAGTATTAAACCAGGTGAAAAAGTAGCTATTGTTTGAGCCTCTGGAAGTTGAAAAACTAGTCTTATTAAGTTATTATTCAGATTTTTTGATATTCAGTGATGAAAAATTTTGATTGATTGACAAGATATTTCTCAGGTTACTCAAGATTCTTTGAGATCACAATTGTCCATGGTTCCACAGGATCCAATTTTATTTCATAGGACTATTAAAGAAAATATTGCATATGGTAGGCCAAATGCTAGTGAACAAGAAATTATTGCTGCTGCAAAGATGGCAAGATGTCACGATTTTATTTCTGGTTTAAAAGATGGATATGAAAGTTATGTATGAGAGAGATGAATTAAACTTTCATGATGAGAGAGACAAAGAATTGCTATTGCTAGGGCGATATTAGAAAATAAAAGTATTTTGGTAATGGATGAAGCAACTTCTTCACTAGATTCTGAATCTGAAAAATATATTCAAGATGCAATGGATGAAGTGATGAGAAATAAAACGTGTATCGTGATAGCTCATAGACTTTCTACTATAGCAAAAATGGACAAAATTATAGTGATGGATAACTGAAAAATTATAGAAAAATGAAGTCATAATGTATTGATACAGAATGAGAACTGAATTTACCATAAATTGTGGTCTATTCAGTCATGAGGATTTATAGCGAGTGATAGTGAATTGGCTTAATAAAAAACCTGCCTAAGTGTGTTTTTATGGCGGTTTTTGGATAAATTATTTGCAATTAGAAAAAACTTTAATATATTTAAATACTATAGATATCAGATTTTTAGTAACTTTTTAGAGTATTATGTTAAACGAAAAAGATCTTTTGCAAAAGTATGGTGATATTATAAAAGAGGAGATAAACGTGAAAGAAGTTGAGAGTTATCAGTCAGATAAACCAATAACAAAGATTTTTAAACCTTTATGAAGTCAGCTTTCTGCTAAATTTGGAAAAGATACATGACAGATTATTGCAAATTGAAAACAGTGAAATGTTCGTGAGATTGATGGTTGAATAGAAGTTTTTGATAATGTATGACATACTTGGAAATTAGACGAATGAGACTACGAAGTAGTTTATGAATGATTAGACGAAACTGATACTACAGTTGAGTGAAATACAATTGTAAAATTAGATTTAGAAATCACGGATGAACTCAAAAGAGAATGAACAGCTCGTGAAATTTCTAGATTTCTCAATCAGATGAGAAAAGATGCTAATTTTTCAGTTGATGCTAGGGTAAATATGCATTATAGCACGGATAGTGAAGATATGAAAAATATTGTAGAAGAATTTTCAGAATTCTTAAAAGAAGAAGCTTTGATTATAGATATAGCTGAATGAAATTCTGATGGAGATACTCATTCAGATACATTTGAAGGTGAAAATGGAAATATAAAATTCTGATTAACTGTTGCATAAAAATTCAGTAAATAAAAAAGCCGCAGGATAGAAACTTCCTGCGGTTTTTATTGAAGTGAGGCACATTTTAAATCCCAATGTCTAGATTAAATTGAGGATTCTTTTCATTGATTGTGTCTCGTGGATAGTCCTTAATCGAGAAGTCATTGAGTTTGAAGTTGCATAACTTTTTAACATCAGGATTTACTTCTAGATAAGGGTTTGCGGGGATGGATTCTCGTGTTAGCATTTCCTTTACAGGATCAACATGTCTGTCATAAATTTGACAGTTGACGAAAGTACATGTGAAATTCCCGACCTTAAATCCGCAGATTTGTGCGAGCATTTTCAGAAGAGCAATATATTGAACTTCGTTTATTGCTCCTGCCATTACAAAGTCAGAGCTACGTAACAACAAAAAACCATCTAAGTAATCTCCGTCTGTACTATGTCTCACATTGTATTCACTGAAGAGAGCACACGGTTTGAGACCGTGATTTTTCTCAAAATCACCATACTGATATAAGTCGATGATATGACGGCGACTGTCAGGATCGTTTTTGAGATTCTTGATAAGATCATCAATAATTTTGTGATCTTTCACAGTTTTGCCGTAACATTGACCGATAGTACCATCGCCAATATTCCATTTGTCCCACCAAGTTACACCATATTCGGATAGCTTTTTGAGGTCACTGGATTGATTTTTGTAAATCCAAAGAATTTCTCCGATTGCAGATTTTGCTGCAATATTTCGTAATGATAACAGGGGAAAATCTCCGTTTTGTAAATCAAATGTCTGGATGACGTGATTCACAGAGAATGTGTGTGCAGGTGTTCCATCTGAGTATTTTGGTCGAGGATTTTTGTCGAACGATCCATACTCAAGGATGCTCTTGCAAATGAATTTGAAGGATTCATCTGCACGTTCTGTTGCTGTTCCTTGTTCTGCTTTAAAAAAGTCAGGTTTGGGGGATCCAATAAGTGTAATCATAATAAAAAATTTTTGTTATTGTTTGAGATGTTTTAATTTTATTTTAATGTACTTATGATATATAAAAGTTTAAAAAAGTCAATTGATAAAATGTTACTATGTTTATTTATTGTCTATTTTTTGTAAAAAGTCTGATTTTTTTTGACTTTTTTTATAATTCTGAGTATAATTATGTGTGGATTTATTTTAATATTTTGAAATGGAAATTTCTCAGCAGACATGTAGGCAAGCATTACACGACCAGTTTGTGACTGGATTTTCTCAGATTGATAATCCTTCGCAGTTGATGAGAGATGCTCGATGAGAAAATAAATCGGAGTGTATGATGCAATTAGGGCAGATGTCTACTATTTCGAATATGCTTGAAGAATGGAAAGCGACGGAAAAGGAACAGCCAAAATCATCACAAGAACAGATATCACAGTGATCTGGAAAAATAGAAAAAATGTGACGAGATAAGTTCGTGGCAAATGTACAACAGATTTCTCTTGGTAATATTGAGTGAAATGAGTTGTTGACGACATTGTGAACTATAGGTATGTGGATTTTGTATGTCTATGTATGATTAATTTTACTATGAATTTTTACTAGATTATTTAATAAGTTTTGTAGATATTTGTATGCATTTTTAAATACACGTAGACTCATTTTCTTAAAAGTACTTTTGCCTAGATGAGATGGAAAGTCTGATCGTGAACAGGAAAAGGAGATTGCAAAAGATATGAAAGAAAAAATTGGAAGAATGTCTCAGGTTTTGTGAAATTTGCACAAAATGAATGAAGTGAGTACACATGAAAAACTTATGCAATTCTTTTTTGGTAAGCAGAGATTAATCTTTATTTATCAGTATGAAAATGGGCAACTTTCTTGTATAGTATGAACATATCCAGAATATCAAGATATGGTAGAGAGTGCTATCGCTTCACAATATTCAGCAGCTTCTATTGAAAGAGTGGCTAGGCCTAAATTTTTTAAGAAAAAATATTTTGATATTCAAGTTCTTGAAACTCAAAAGGATTCATTATATACAATTAAACTTTTTAAGAATATGCCAGATGATCCAATAAATAATATTATAGATTCAATGTGAAAGGTTAGTGTGGAGGATTCTGTAAGTATTGTGGTTGTAGCAAAACCGGAAAAATCAAGTTTTAATGTACGTAGGCAAATTGCCGCTGATAGATTATATAAGAATCTAGATCTTTATGAATTAAAGCGATGGCATTGGACTAATTTAATTAATCCTTTTAAGTGGATATATTTTGCATTTAATGGTACTCAAAATAAATTAGCTTCATTAAAAAAAGAAGAAAAAGATGTGACGATGGTTCGTATGGTGAAAGCTAAGGAAGATAGTATGAATGCGATGTGAGAGGAAGCTGCTAATGCAACATTCCGTTCAACAATATCTTTAATTGCGTCTAGTGATGTTAGTGGTAGACCAAAAGAGATATTAAATAATTTGGAGAGTGCTTATAATGTATACAGTGATGAATATAGTAATTCATTAGAATGTTCTAATATTAAACATGATATTTTTGGAGTAATTTTTATGCCTTTGCGAAAATTGAGTATTCATATGTTTTTGCAGGGATTTTTCTCAAAATATTCATATTTTTCTACAAACGAATTAACGTCATTATATCATTTTCCAGATGGATTGTATAATCGTTCGCCAGCAATTGAATGGATGCAATATAAAGTAGTAGCTCCTCCAAGTAATTTGCCAACATTTAAAGATTCTGAGTGGAATGGTCGTGTAATCTCGTGAGTATTAGCTGAAAATTATAAAAAGTGAGATTTATCAGAAATTCTGAAAGAGTACCCTAATCATTGGGCAGTTGGGACAAGAACGGATAAAATAGAAGAACTGAAGCCTTTTGGTGAAGCTTCATCTTCTGAAAAGAAGAAATATGAAACGGTAGAAGAAAATGGTGAAAAATTTGTAAAAATTATTCATGAAAAAGATGTAAGATGATATAAGACTTATAAGTGATGAGTTTTATTATGAGTGAATATTTATAGGAATGTATATTCTCCTGTTTATATTAAACGTGATGACAGAACTAGACATCAATATTGTATCTGAAAATCAGGTACCTGAAAATCAGTATTTTTGCAGACTTTAGCTAGGCAAGATATTTGGAATTGAGATGGAATCTGTCTAATTGATCCGCATGGAGATTTGGCGGAAGATATGCTTGCTTATATTCCAAAAGAAAGAGCAAAAGATGTAATATATTTTGAAGCGTGAGATGAAGAGAGACCAATGGGTCTAAATTTATATGAAATTGATAATCTTGACCAGGCAGATAGAACGGTAAACGATGCTACAGAAATTTTCTTGAAAATGTTCTGACCAGAAATATTCTGACCAAGAATCCAGGAATACTTTAAATATGGAAGTCTGACTTTACTTGAAGATTTTGAAGATAGACCAACTTTGCTTGATGTTACTAGATTATTTACGGATGATAGTTTTCGTGAATTTAAGTTGAAAAAAGTAACAAATGCTGTGGTAAGAAATTGGTGGGAAAAGACATATAATGCGATGTGAGATAGAGAAAAACAGGAAATTATTCCATATTTCTCTTCAAAATTCGTATCGTTTAATACAAACAGACTTATTAGAAATATTATCTGACAAACTAAATCAGCATTCCAGTTCGATGATGTTATGAATAATCAGAAAATTTTGCTTATTAATCTTTCAAAAGGTAAAATTTGAGAAATGAATGCGCAGCTTCTAGGTATGATTATAGTATCTAAAGTTTATAATTCAGCGATGGCTAGAGCTACGATTCCAGAGAAGGATAGAAAGGATTTCTATTTATATGTCGATGAATTCCAGAATTTTGTGTCATGAACATTTGCGGATATCTTATCAGAGGCCAGAAAATATAGACTTGGATTGATTATGGCTCACCAGTATATTGCACAGCTTGATCCAGCTAAATGATTGTGAGATTCATGAGGATGAAAATCTGATGTAAAGGCAGCGGTATTTGGTAACGTTGGTACAATGTTGTCATTTAAGGTCGGTGCACCAGATGCTGAATTCCTAGAAAAGGAATATTCTCCAGTACTTTCTGGACAGGATATCGTATGAATAGCCAACTATAAGTCGTATATAAAACTTAATATTGATAATGCTACTACGCGTGTATTTAGTATGAACTCGATTTATACTAAGGATTATCAGAATAAAAAAATTGTTCCAATTCTGAAGGAATATTCAGCCAAGAAATATGGAAGAAGAAGAGAGTTTGTAGATGCCGAAACTAGAGCAAGACTCTGATTATGAATTGATGAAAATGATTTACCAGATTCTTCTAGTTCACCTTCTGATTCTTCTTGAGATTCTGATAGTTGAAGTGGTGAATAGTTTTCCAATTTTTGATTGAAAATATTTAGGATAAAATTATATAGTGAGTGTTGATTTTGTTTTTCTGAAATATATGGAAAAAGAACAGCTTAAATCTAATGATTTTATTGATTCAAAATTGAATATTAAAGGGGATACAGTCCTTCTAATTTGAAATCGATGATATAGAAATTTGTGAGATGAGTTAATATTACTATGAAATGTTAAATTACTATTAAAACAATGAAAAAAGGTGATTATAGCTTGTTATAATCCAGAGTGGTTACGCAAATTTTTTGTTCAATTTGTGGATGTTAGTCAGATTTCATTTATTCCGGAATTGCCTAAATGATTTCATTCAATGTTCAATTACGTATTTAGGTATTGGATGAAGTGATTTTTGAATTTTTGGAAAGTTGATACTATCATAATTTGATGATGAGAAATATTAACGGAAGAAAATCCATGAGCATATCGATATCGAGGAATGAGTATTTGGCCATTTTTATGGAAGAAAAAGCTTCAAAATATGTTCAAACATAAAAAGAAGTCAGATTTGTATATAATGTGATGAGTTCAGGTTCCAAAGAATGATAAAAAGAAAAAACAACTTTTATCGTTGTTAAAATATGTGACAGCATGTTATTTAAGGGATTTTGATGCTGTTGAGGAAATAAAATCATATGTGAAAAAATGTGAGTTTTTTATGGATACGAGTTATTTTGCATATGAGTGGAAAAAAGTTTGTCTGGATAGCGAAAATAATATAGAAAAACCGTATGTAGTTGTGAATTTAAATAAAAACGCTGAGAGCTTTTTTGATGATCTAGTTCAAGATATTAAAAGCTATTTAAAGAAATGATATCGTATTTATTATGTGCCGGTAGCAAAGGGAAATAATATATATTATGATGATTTACAATATGCTCAGCGTTTAGAAAAAGAATTATGAGAAGATGTTGATTTTGCGTTATTGGATTGGGAGCATGATTTTGAAAGTTTTGCTAAAGTTTTAAAATGAGCTAAAAAGGTATTCAGTTCGAGGTTACATTTGTATTTGATTTCTTCATTTTTGGGTTGCGATACGAAAGTATATCCATATCAGAGAAAAATTTTGAAAATGCAAAAAGTTATTGATAAGTTGATTTAAACAAAAAAACAGGCGGTGAGGGGATCGAACCCCCGACAGCGGTTCCGAAGACCGATGTGTTACCACTACACCAACCACCCGTGATTAAATTTTTTGTAATAATTTTACGCAAGAGTTATTTAGTTTTTCTTTTAGTTCATTTTCTCATTCATTACTTAGAAAACTTTCTAATGCTTTTAGAGCCTCTTGTGTCTGTTCTCTTTTAGTGATTTGAGAAAAATTTTCAACAGGAAGGTAAAGCTTAGCAAAAATTTCTAGTAATTCGTAATCGTTAGAAGTTATTTCATATGTGTGTTTATCTCATTGAATATTCTCTGAAATCTGAATAAAAATTCATTCATTTTGTAGATTTTTCTGAATATTTCTAATATCATCTCATATAGACAAGAATTGTCCAAAAAGTGGAAGCTGAATCTTGATTGCAGATAGTTTTTCTCATTTATTTTCGAATTTTCAATATAGCACAGTTAATCCGAAGAGAAATCAGATTTTTCATTCTGTGTCTAAGTCTTCAACCATAATTTTATTATGTGCTTCATTATTTCTAAACAGAACTCATTTTGGACTATTTGATATTTGGATATTTAGTCATAATTTTTGAAATAATTTGTTTTTTTCTTCAACAGATTTAGTAGGAAAGTATGGTACAAAATTGTACGTTCATCCATTCTCTTCATCAAAAGCATTAAAAATCTGGCAAGCTGTCAAAATTCAATTTTTAATATTATTTGTTAGTTCATTTACATTTAAAATTCAATCTTTCAAGAAGAATACATTCATTGTGGATCATAGATTTTTGGATTCAATCAGTTTAATTTCTTTTTTGTGCCATACGTAGAATATACAATTTTCTTCATTAAATTTATATCATTGAAAATTGTGGCTGTAAGTCTTACCTGTGTATAATGTTTTATCCTGTTTGGTTAAAAAAATCATTATTGTATTATTTTATAGGTAAAACTCTATTTTCTGATTTAAGGATTTTGTACAAAAGTAATAATTCTATACAATTTACCATCAGTGAACTTCATCAAGCACTGACGAATGGTAATGTAATTCAAGTGGTTGGAATTATCTGGATGTTTACTCATATATTTACAAAAGTTTGAACTATGATTAGTGAAATAATTCAGACTCATATGAGTTTTAGTTGTGGATCGTTTACTTTTTGTAGATGTCTGAGGACGTACCGAAACATTCGTATATATAAAGCGATTAACAGCATATTTCAGAAAAATCAGATTTCTTCTGAGAATGCCGCAAATATGAAGTCACAATAAGCTTCTGGGAGGTTAGAATATTTCTGTAAACCGTTTCCATATCAGTTTCCAAAGAATCATCATCATCAAATGGCGATTAAAGCTTGAGTAGTTTGCCATCACGTTTTTTCTCTTTCTGCTTCAATCTTTTCTTTATCGCTAGTAAAAAAGTATGAAAAACGATTCTGAATGTATGAGAACCTTTTGTTTACTAAACCTAGAGTGAGTCATGCAATAACTCATGCAAATAGTCATATTGCAAAAATTGTTGCTGTTTTTTTTATGCTTAATCATGAATATCGCACCATTATTAGTGCGGTTGCTCATATGATTAATACAGTTCAAAAATCTGGTATGAATAGAAAAATTGCATATAGTAGTGCACTCAAAACAATGAATAGCAGAAAAAATTGTGAAGAATTCATGGTTTCCTTTTTTCTGGTTAGTCGACTAGCGAGAAATATTACGTAGGCTAATTTAAAGAATTCTGAAGGTTGAATACTTGGCATATGTGGTATATTGAGCCATCATCTGGCTCAGTTATAAGCTTCTCATCGTTTAGTGAATACAAGACATTGTAAAATGAAAGCCAATACCATTACAATTGAAGCAAATTTATGATTTTTGAGTGCTTTTATAGGGAATTTCCACAATATTAAAATAGCGATAACTATATATATAAGAGCTTTTAGTTGTTGATAAAAATAATAGTAATTTGTAGGTTCGGTAAAATTGACTGATTTTGCAGTCATTATAAAAGATTCATAGACGCTTGTAGAATAAACGGCTAGTAATCAAAATATTAATAATAAAATTCAGTTAATTAGTAGTGGCATATTCAACAATATTAATTAAACTGTATCAAATTTGAGTGTATTTAAAGGCATAAATTTTGCAATTGTTTATTCTTTGATTTGGTCTGGTGGTAAATATAGACATTCCCAACCTTGTAATTTATGATTAGTGGCGATATATACATCTTGCATATTACAGTCTCATTTTTCTATTTCTTTTCAGTTTTTATCTAAGATATTTGTGATTTCCAGTATTCACATATCATCTGGTGATATGAAATTTAACTTCATTCAGCGACGTAATTCTTCTTTTGGATCGATGTGGTGATAGATAATTCAGTCTTTTTCTTTCGTATCTTTTGAGAATATTCCAAAGAAATTTCTATTAAATAATGGTCATGCAGTTCATTTTGTGGTTGTAACAAATTCTTCAGTAGTAGTTTTTCTTTCTTCTGGAGAGATTTCTCCATCAGGGAATTCTTGTAAATTATGGAATAAGAATCCGTCTCGATATGTTCTATGTGGAATCATTTCTACCAAATTTCTGATATTTTCATTAATTGGTTTTCAATTAGCAATGCAATCACGTACATGTTTATATGCTTTCACTATAGCAGCTACATAAAATTCTGATTTACTTCTTCATTCGATTTTCATTGAATCTAGGATTGGTAACAATTCATTAAGATGGTCAATTGTGCATAAATCACGAGAAGAAAAGATATGTTCACCATTTTCGTCTTCTGTAATTTCTAACATTTTTCATTCTCTTCTAGCTTCCTGAATGAAAACTCTGTATTGGAATCTGCATGAGTGATTACATTCTCATTTATTTGCTGGGCGTCCTCATAGATAATCTCAAAGTAAGCAGCGTCCAGAATATGTCATACACATTGCTCCGTGAATGAAAGCTTCCAATTCTATTTCTGGTACAGCTTTTTTGATTTCTTCTATTTCTGATACGTGTAATTCTCTAGCAAGAATGATTCTTTTTACTCATAAATCTGCCCAAAATTTTACACTATCAGAGTTTAGTGTAGTAGTTTGAGTAGATAAGTGAAGTGGAATATTTGGTAAGTATTTTCTGATTATTCTAAATGTTCCAGGATCGGAAAATATTATACTATCGGCTCCACAATCTGCAATTTTTTCTGTAATAGATTCAAAAATCTGAATATCTTTATTTCTTGGAAATATATTCATGGTAAGGAATGCTTTAGTTCACTGTTCGTGAAGCTGATTTATCGTGGATTTCAAATCGTCAAAATTATATAGTTTATTCTGTCTCATTCTCAGAGATGTAAAAGGTACTCATAGGTACACTTCTTCTGCTCCGTATGCAGAGGCAACTACAGCTTTTTGATGGGATCATCCAGGAGCAACAATTGATGGGATATTCATTTTTACAAAAATCTATTATAAAAATTTACGGTGGTTATTATAATTTATTGCTTAGTTTTCTCAATGAATTTTTATCTTCTTTGAATAATTTCTAAAATTGTACTGAGTGAATTTTCGGTTTGATTTGTTATAATATATCTGTCATATACGTGGTCTAAGTTATTATTCAGCACAATTATAGTGTTTTCATCTTGTCCAAATGTTCGAGTTCATTCTCAAGCGTCCCAGCTTCATTCAGCTTTAAAACTTCAATCTGAACTAAAATATATGGTGTTTTTTCAATTATCATCTGATATATAGTTGAATACTAATTCATTATTTTTTCACTCATCTTCTGGAGTTGGATTATAATATCGTAGTTTATCACAGAATTTACATTCAAAATTATTTTCAGTTTCAGGAATAATAGTTATTCCAAAATATTCTTCAGCCATTTCTAGGAGAGTTCTACCATCTATAAATCAAATATTTCAATTATACAATCTATCGATAGCTTCTTCAGAGAACATTTCTTTTATTGATTCGTCATAATCGCTTCAATCTCTTGCTTGAATAACATTTGTTACTACATAATTAGATCAATCTTGTGTGGAAACAGTGACTTTCATTGGAATACTAAATCCACAACTATTGTTTAAGTTTCATCTTTCATCAATATAAAATCATTTACCAATGGCATTAATATAAAAATCAGCATTGTCTTGTCATAATTCTGCATAATTAACAAACATTTTAGACTGATCATCACAAGAATAATTATCTTCTATGTAATTAAAAATAGCATCTTCAAGAGTAACATATTGACCTATTTCAGCTCAAGTTTCATTTGGATTTTCACATTTTCATATATAAAAATCTATTGTACTACAAAAAGATCAATCAGAAAAGAAACAAGTGCTCATATAATTTCAGTCTGGAAATTTATGTTTAACAACATCTCATCAATGAAATTTACAATAAACCTCATCCACGCTCATTCAAGTTCAATACAGAGATAGTCATTCCTGTATATTATTTTTAGAAATATTATTTCCACATCATGCTAATAAAAATACACTTAATAAACAGATACTAAATAGTCATTTTTTCATTCTTATCTGATTTCAAGGAATAAAATTATTTACTGTTGAGTAAACTATGTTTTATAGTCAGATTTTCCATTTCTTCTTTGGCTTTTGCATATTCTTCTTCAACCTTTTTGCGTTCTTCTCATTCTGGTAAAAATTGGATGCGTTGTCTGAGTAGGTCTAATTTGTCTTCCATGTGTTTTATTTCTCTTTCTAAACTTTCTATAGAATCA
>Ga0247608_10002640_pt1 | contig 21899 bp, 20 predicted proteins | sample 176DNAGHGlowgp2_FD_193490 | JGI IMG/M metagenome (GOLD analysis project Ga0247608, IMG submission 193490) | Sheep rumen microbial communities from Palmerston North, Manawatu-Wanganui, New Zealand - 1766 DNA GHGlow gp2 | ecosystem: Host-associated > Mammals > Digestive system > Stomach > Rumen ...
GGTTCAAAAAGAACAATCCATCCATCTTTCGTCTGACATTGTCTTACCATATTCACTATCTCATCAATTGGTGTATCTTTGTATAGTTTCAAATTATTCATCCTAATAAATCGAGCATATCTCGTTATAGTATCGTTATCATTTGGTTTAATAAATGAAATATGGACGTTGTTGTTTCTTAATACAACCTTTTTAATATTCTTAAACCCTCTCAAATCGATTAAATCACTGAGTTTTCCTTCTGGGATAACTTCTGTGGGAATAAGAGCCCCATACTTACGTATATTATTTACTATAGCAACTATATTACGAATACTCTTGGTTTTTGTAATTCCATTGGCAGTCATCGTACCCTTTCCAAAAAACTTATCAAGAGACGATTTTATATTATCGTGTTCGTATAAACTAGGATCATACATACTTATAATCTGCGCATTAGAAGTGACATTTTTAAAATTAGGCCACCCCAATACTCCATCGCAAATTATAGCGCTATTATAATCATTTTTAAATTTAAAGTCAGCATCAAAATAATCTAAATCACTGACCCAATAAATTCGAACAGAATTTCGTGAAAGATTAGCATTACCATCACCAATAATGAATTTAAATCCTTCCAGCTTCTCACACATTCCATCAATCCTTACTCCTCCAGCAACATGAATATCTTTAAATCCAGCACTATCATTTACAGGTTCCGGATGAGGTCCTCGTCCTTGTGGGTCTCCGAGATAGAAATTATCACAATAAAGTGAGTACTTGTTGGTGAATGGGTTTTTATATTTTGTATCTATCTTAACATCAGATTCGATTGTAATAATGTTTTTATTTATATCTATCTCCTTATTAACAAGATCTTGTACAAACCACCCGTTATTAAGACAAGGAGAACAAAATTTCCAAAAATCACTCTCCGGGTCTTCAAACATATTCTTTTCGAGTTCATGAGTGTCAGATACATTTTTCTCTACATCGAAAAGTCCTTCTTTTATATATTGAGTTAAATGTTTCATTATGAATGTGTTATAAGTTTTTTCATTATCCCGTCTACAATAATTCCAGGAATAGCATGTTTCCATTCGAATTTATTTACATAATTTTTCAACTCCTTTCCAAATTTATCGGAACAGAAATATTTTATCAAATTATCATAAAAATCAAGTATCTCGAGTACATTGTGTTGAGTAGCTATGATTTCCGATGTAGTATATATTTTGTCTGTATCTTTTCTAAAATCAAATGTTTTATCAATAAATTTAGATGTGGTGTTTGCGCTTGAAGTAGAAGAAAGCCATTTTATCCCTCCTATTATTCCTCTTCCATTTACACTCAGTATTCTATCATACACCCGTAAAAACGGCGTTGAAAAACATGGTAATGATTTTTGTTGTCTCTCCTTTAAATCTTTAAATAATGTATCTACCCCCAGACTAAGTTCAAAACACACCCTTCCGGGATCTTGAGAATCATCAATAAATCTTTTAATATATATTAATTGTCTGCCCTTGTGGAACACTATATCAGAATTGTTCTTTGGTATAGATGAGTTTTTTGACATCAAATTAAAAAGCATCTCTTTAAGATCATCAAAATCTATTAAGAGATCCTTTTCTACCAAATCATTATCAAATAACGATTCCGTCATTCGAGTCTTCGAATCAAACAAACTTTCTTGCAGAGACTTCATATAGATAAATAATAATCTCTCCGCCCTATTCATTCCTCATCACAGCCAGTGGATAAAACCAATGAATAATAGAGTTTGTTTTATACAAATTCAACTTAGTCACATCAAACATTACATGCAGATATCCTATATCTTGAGAAGGAATATCAAATCCTCTTTGTCCTACCCGATTTCTGATCTCCCAACCTTCAGCTACTGTTTCAAATGAGATATTAATATGATTGTTTAGAGATACGAAATATTTATCTACATTTATATCAACAGGAATGTCTGTGGTAGAATAAGATCTCATAACTTCACAGACTTGCTCAGGTATAGTTTTGGTGGAGTTTGTGTCTATTAAAATATTATCATAGTCTTCATTGAATCCGGATACTACCATATTAATCCAACCACCCGCCAATTCGCTTATGTTATTAAAATTAGTCCATTGTAATTCTGGATTATCACCATCAGACTTGAACCACAAGTAATGCTTTCCAAAAACAAATTCCGAGTCTTTCGGAAGTCTCTGGAGGAGGAGATGTAGGGGTATAGACTGTATATTTTTTTCAGAATCAAATAAACTCATATATAAAAATATTGAATATCTTGAAGAATTTGTTATTTGTGTATATTTTTTAATAGTAAATAAATGCATTTATAATGAACAAAGAAAATGATTACAACGAATTAGAAAGTCAGATTGGTGAAATTGGCGGAGATAGTACTCAAGAGAAAAAGTCAGGACTTGGTAAATTACAACATCCAGAGGCTTATGGCGAGAAACGCAACTTAAATGATCTCGAGCGATCCGACATGGAAAAATTCCTTGCTAAAACCGATCGTGTTGCTAAAAAGAACGATACATCTACACCTATAGCTGATGGGTGGATTCCACTAGATCGTAGTGAATTTGGCAAACGAGCAATATTCTACCCGGATGATTGGGAGTTTGCTATTCGTCCGGCAACATTACAGGCTATTAAGAATTGGACTTCAGTCAATGAAGAGGATCCCCAGGAGCTGAACAAAGTGTTTAATGAAATTATTAGACTTTGTGTGAGAATATCCGACAGCAAAGGTAATATTCATACGTGGCATGAAATAAATTCATGGGATAGGTTTTGGTTTATTCTTAAAGTACGTGAATATACGTATGTTCGCGGAGAGAACAAAATTGAATATACCGACCAATGTGAAAATTGTGATGAAGATTTAGTATTTACTCTTAATTCTCAATCACTCACTTTTGAATTCCCTGATGAAGACATTATCCAAAAATATTGGGATGGAAGTAAGTGGGTTATTGATCCACGTGAATATGATGTAGACGCAGATCCAATTACTCTCTACACTCCAAAGCTTGGTAAAGATCAGGCCATCATCGATTGGGCCGTTGCTCGTGCGAGAATGGGTAAAAGAGATATAGATGAAAATTTTGTTAAGTTTTTAATTTGGATGATCAGCAAACCGTCAAGGGATTCACAAAATTTTGATAATCAGGTCAGACAAGCCCATAATGTTTATAAAAACTGGAGTATTGATATGCATTCGTTCATGACCGATGTTGTTAACAATATATCAATTAATCCATCTGAGAAACTTTCCACTAAATGTCCACATTGCGGTGCCGAGGTCACCAGTCAGGTGCAGTTTCCTAACGGCGTTAGGGCTCTCTTCAAGACTGAATCTAAAATTAAAAAGTTTGGATCAAGATAATACAGAACCACCTTTCCGTCTCTCACAAGTTTATATTGAATATGATATATTTTCATTATTCAAAATAAATATTGTGAATATGATTGAAATCAAAGCAGCTCTTGCTAAAAATTTTCATATTCAACCATCGGAAATCGACAGAATGCCTATGTGGGAATATGAAATGTTTATACAAGAATTGAATAAACAGGTTAAAGAGGAAAATGATAAACAACAAAGTGAGATGGATAAGTATCACGTAAGAGATTATCTAAAGAGTGCTGATCCAAGAAATATCAGTAAAATGACTCAACAACCAAAAATGCCATCGTTTAATGGCGGATTTAAAATGAAATAAAAAAGGAGCTCTTAAGAGTTCCTTTTTTATTTGTTTTTATTAAGCACTAAGCACTTTGTACCGTCCAACCAGTTGGAATTCTACTATCTCCACTACCCCATGAGCTAGTAGACATAGAAGCGTTCTTTATAAATATACCATCGGCATGAACATTCTTAACCCAGTAACTGGTACATCCAGTGGCGGTAATATCTGTTGCAAGACAAGTAATACGATTAAGTGATATACAACCATAGAACATATTGTCATAACAATAATTTGTAAGTGTAGTTGCAGGGAGTTCTGGAGCAGTAGTTAATGAAGTACAACCATAGAACATATTTTGATAACAATAATTTGCAAGTGTAGTTGCAGGGAGTTCGGGAGCAGTAGTTAATGAAGTACACCCCTCGAACATACTAACACAGCAATAGTCAGCGAGTGTAGTAGCGGAAAACTTAGGAGCTATTGTAAGAGCAGTACATCCACGGAACATATCGTAATAACAACTATCTGCAAGTGTAGTTGCAGGGAGTTCGGGAGCAGTAGTTAATGAAGTACAAATATTGAACATCTGCCGATAGCAACTATTTGCTAATGTAGTAGCGGGCAAAACGAGTTTAGATGCATCTACCACAGGCGATGATTCAAATAACATCATAAATGCATATGTGTTTTCATAAGTGAGAGTTGTTATATTTTCATAATTTGTACTATTAATAAGGCTTAATATGTTTCCACTTAGATCATACTCACATGTTGAAAAATCGAAAGCACCATACACCATTGGTGTTTCATCTTCAATTGAAGCGTATCTAGGATTATCTCCCCTGAATTTAACCACATCACCAGACTCTACATCTATAGTAGTTCCTTTATATGTTTGTTGATCTGGTATGGTTGCTGTTATCGATATCCAATCACCGTCATTCTTACTATATTCTATTGTTGCACCATTTTCCACCATACATATCCAATTGATATATCCGTTACTTTTAATATTAAATGTTAATGGTTCAGATTCAGGCGTAGGACCAGGAGGCGTAGGACCAGGTTCCTCGGAAAGCCACTGTTCGATTTTTTCTGTACTATCTACATGTGTAATGTATTTGAATATCTTATTAAGATCAACGGTATCCAATTCAAGATCCTCTATAATTTTTTTAGATGGATACGTAGATGTGATAAGTCCTATCTTTTTAAGTTTATTAATATCTTGTTCTGTTAGTTTCATATTGTATTAAAGTGTATTTGGCATAAAGAAATAATCCACTGCTCGATTATTTTCGAAATATTCTTTTATATCGTCTAGTTCGTCTTGTGCTTGTTCATCGAGTTTGCTGTAATTGATGGTTACTCCACCTGGAAGTTTAAACTCATACATTCCATATATACTCCCCAGATTTCTTTTACACATCGCAACCACTGCGCGGAAGAAGTAATAATCGTTATATAAGTCTTGTATACGACATCTAACACTACAACAAATCAATATGTCAGAATTTCCAAGATCTCCTAGTAAAACGAGTTTATGAGAGAATTGATTGTAGTTATAAGTCAGTGTTGGATTCAGATACTGATCGAATGTATCAACTTCATACATACTCATCACGACATCGGGAAGGGTATATCCCTGAGTCGTGCCATTGACGAACCCTCCACCTACTGTGCCAACACCACCGAACATAGAGTATGTGGAAAGCATCATTCTCTCGAGAGAGAAATCTCCCATTGTTCCATATTTCAATCCTTGATCTACTCTATACACTCCGTGCACACCAATGATCTGTTCAGGTAACTGGACAATCTTATTCATTATATTACCTTTACAAATATCACTATTTTTAATGAAGTAGTATCTCTCCTCACATGCAAAATCAGAGTTCTGCCAGAACCACCTGGCAGCGTTAACTATATTGGCGGTTATACGATCGGCAGGGAGAGCGAAAGGAAGAGCACATGACTGAGTAACCTCAGACTGTACTCTTTGTATAAATTGATAATCTACTTCATCCTCAAAAGTTGGGGTCCATACTTGTTTTCCTGTTGTTACATTCATATATAAATAATAAAGATTACTTTCTCTTTAAAGTAATCTCTATCCACTGTGGTGTAGTGGTTAGTACATGGATTATTATGAATGTATGTTGTTTATCTTTCTCAGGAAACTTTACTTTAACGATCACATCTGAACCTGATCTGAGTTGAGTTTGTTTAAGACAGGATGTGAGAAGAGATGATAAATTATTCTCATTAAGAGACGGGACCAGAAGGCATATGAGAATTATAAATTTATATTCGTCGTTAAGTTTATGTATACCATGTGATTCGAGAGTATTATTCATATCATCAAAATCGACTTCTCCAAGCCTCATGCCCCCGTCGTCTCTCAACAACATCTTTTTTACAGCATCACGAAGTTTGTTTTTTGAGAAATTGATTTTAAAAGCGTCTCTCCACACAGTATCTTTATATGTGGGATTGGTACAGTTCCAAAAACTATAAGCCATCCCCACCCACGGGTCTTCTATTATGTCTGTAGAGAATATGCTCATTTATTTTCATCTAATTCCTCATCTGTTCGGACGAGATCTCTGATAGTTTTATACATCCTGTTTTGACGACACCACTCGCAAGTCCCGTGGTTTCGGCAACTACAATCAACCGCCTTTGCTCCTTTGTATGGTCGGCGTTTTTCTTTACCGTGCTGTATTGCTTTTTCCAGTCCCATATTTATATTTATTAAATAAGGAAGGGATCTTTAGAAAAAGACTCCTCTTTCAATTTGTAGTCTTTCGAGAGAGTCACTACTATGTATTGCATTCCTCATCTCGCTTTCACCAAGTTTCTTTCTAATAACGTCTTTAATTTTGTTTGTCTCATCAAACATCTTTTTAGACATTGGTTTGTCCTTAGTAAAAAGAATCCCCATACACAGGTCACTCGTCATATAATTACATAAGTCACTAAACCACTCCTCTTTTTTATGAATATCATAGAGACGTTTCGCTTCACTTAGAAGAAGACGCTTTGTTTTAATCCTGTCAATCACCCATCCATGTTTTTCAAACTCATTAATAATAAATTGATTATCTTTGAGAAAGCCTGGTTTGACTATAACAAATATATTCTGTTTACTATCATCCACATTAGATGACGAAAGTGCTTCGAGTAATGTCTTCATATTATAATTTTCCTAATTTAGCGTTTAATCTATTTTTACCAATCTGATTAGCAAACTTCGTCTGTGAATCATACGCTACATTCCCGAGTCTCTTAGATTCATTTGATACATAATTTCTAGCTTCATCTATATAGCTAGTTCCTGTTTCAGTTAATCGTACCGATGCTGTTTCTACGGCCTTTATAGTACCAAGAACGGGTTTTGCAACAATATTAGTTGATGCATTCATTACTGTATCCGCTGCAGTTCCTGCAGCCTTTATAGAACCCAGAACGGATGCAGTCGCGGTGTTTGTCAGAGAACGAGCTGCTTTAGTTGTAATGTCATGTATATTTCCAATCGCCTTATTTTGAAGTGATTTGATCTGCTGAGACAATTCCTGCTCAACTGCATCCATTGCACCAGTAATACCCATTCCTTTACCATATATATTTCCTAGACTTCCTGTGACAGAATTGAGTACAGAATTTCTTGTATTGATCAACGAATTCTTCACAGACTGTTCTGCTTGAGATTTTACATTATTAACTCTATTCTCAATATCTTCTGTCATGTCTGTTGAACTATCTGTAGATAGTAAAGTAGATGGTGTGGTAGAAAAATCACCTGTTCCATAACCAGTAAATACTGGCACATCACCAGTCACATCTCCATCGTCTTTACGCGAGCCTGCTGTCCATAGATCCCACAGGAAGAAATCTCCAAAATACTCGAGAAGATATGGATTATATTCATTTTCATAACAATCATCGAAGTATATGTCTATAGTGAATTCTGATTCTATACCCCCTTCATTACTCATAGTTCCAAATCCAGACTTCAAAGAATCCATACTAATTTCACAGTTATGAAATTCTATGTATTTATATGGAGCATTTGAAGTTGGTGAGTTGGTATCTCCCATTTTCTTCCAATCAAAATTCTCCAATGTTCCTCCTTTTTTAAGAATATCTTCTACTTTGATGTTAGTTGAAGGAGCCTGGATTGTTTTACTATGTGTCACACCATTAACCAATCCAGAAAACACAAACAACCCCATATCGAACTTACGAAGATTTGCTGGTAAGACCTCACACTTACGAGAATGACTCCATACGATACTTCTATATAAAGACAATAATGATTCTATACGTCTATCCACCGAATCAATTAGACATTTTATAGATATTTTTTTTCTCTCATCCCCAACACTCCATTTCTCTCTTGATAATGCTTCATCGACCCCAGAGACTTCTTTAAAATACCATGGAGATTGTGTAGATATTTGAGATAACAGGGTGATAAACTCTTTTAGTGCAACGGCACGTTCTTCTTCATAGTTATTCTTGAGATAAGCCCATGCAGAATTGTATTTATAGTAATCATCCTGACTTGGATTTTCCAACCAAGTTGGTGCGAGAAGGCCAGACGACCCGCCGTTAAACCAGTCTATACGAGTATCATCTGATTCGTCGTCATTATAGAAATAAAACAATAATTTGAAGAATCTTAGGTCTGGGTTATCTGTCATATTGAACCCACCGCGATCCAATCTTCTGAATCGCTGAAAGTCTCCAAGAGTTTCTCCCGGAGCCAATCCCATACTATATAAACTTCCGTAACTAATCATATCTATTCTTCCTCAGTAAGTATTTTTGGTTTCTGATCAATAGGTCTTGTGAGGACCACTGTATGTGTCCATTGTCTGTCTATGAATTTATATATATTACCTATGATCATGTATTGTCCGGAGACTGATTCATTTAATTTAAATGTGTCAGATGAATCTGTTTCGTCAACATCGGGTTTCATCAGAGGGACGTTGGTTTGAACTTCTTGTACCCCTCCTTCGGGTTTAAGGCTGTCTATTGGATAATCCGTACTATCATCATTATAATAACAAGCAAAATTGACGTGGTTTCCTCTTTGTAGCCCCAAAAGCGGTTGTCTGAGATCCACTTCGAGTGATCCGTTTTTTATTTTCTGTAAGAACGGTTCTCTCATCATCCCCCCAGTTATATAATCATACTCACCATAAACCTCTCCTTTATATTCGAAATTCTCAAATACATCTTTTTTCACATCTCCGTCACTGATATATGTATCTTGGTATTCTTTATTCTTCATTGAATACACGGAATATACCTTATCTGTACCTTCTCGTACATTCACTCCAGGATTAGTTGTAACCCTATAATCAGCAACGTGTAACTGTGACTCTTCTGATCCGAATAGATTGGTGAGTTCCGCAGGGACCTCTTGAGGTTCTATCTTTATACCTTCTCCCACCTCGTCGGTAGCACCACTGATCCACACTTTCATGTCATTCTCAGAGTCAATAGTAGTATATCTCTCACGAATATCTGCCAAATTAAGATAATTCCACACATCAATCCACCAGTCATAAATAACAGTTTCATCTCCACTATGAGAGATCTCTTTTTCGAGGGTATTTTTATAAGAATTGTATGGACAATAAACAAATCTTGCATCTTCTCCAGCTTCCACGTTGGTGGCGAATCCTAGTCCTGTGTCGGATGCTACCTGATCGAATAAATCATACAAAGACACTTCCCCGAATGACTTAAATTGAGATGATGTAAATTTTGGTAGTTTGTAATCGCCTGTTATAAAGAGATCATCTCCTCCACTCCCCATAGAATAATCTGATATGAAGAATGTTAAGTTAATTTTTTTATAAGCATCCTCAAATGGTGGAAGTATTTGTATTCTCAATTCATTATCGTTACCCGGAGAGTCAAGATATTGAATCAAGAATTTTCTATCCATTATATGAAGGGATACTCGGGGGATACGGCCTGTGTCGTCGAGTTCAAAACTCAATATATCCTCATAAGCAACCATGATGTTATTGACAGCTATAATAGGACACTGAACCCCATATATAGATGTTTGCTGAAGTGCGGTTTGATTACCTTCATAATTATCTCCAGCCTCTTCAGGACTTGTGTTATCAAGCCGTGCTATGATCTCAGATTGCTCGAGAGTGGGATCGTATTTTACTTCAATCTTTGCCATATATTAATATATAACTATTCCCTTGCTTGCATCAATCTTAAATCTCTTGTCTCCAATTATAGCCTCATTTGCCTGTCTTTTTTGATTCTTTTTCTTTGGTACCGGAACTTCTTCATTAGTCTTTCCCTCTATCTCGCTCTGTGGCGCTTGTTGTGCAAAAGAGAATATGTCTGATGGAGATGGAATGATTAGAGTCATTCCCATATTCAATTCAAAAGGATTTGATATACCGTTCAACTTACATATTACATCAGCAAAAATAGGATCTCCGTAAGCATCGAGAGATATGAGATCTGGACGAGCAATGTATTTTTCTTCATTCACAATAAATTCATTATAATCAAAACTCTTTGGTAGAGAGTATGTTTTATCTAGGAGATTCCAAATATCTTCTCCTAGAAAATCTGAATGAACTTTTGTTTTGTTATATAATACAACCGATTGATACATGATTAAATAATCATATTTGAATTAAACTTGATCAAACAAAAAGAGACACTCACCGTGATGAATGTCTCTTTTATAATGTTGTTTGAAGTAATTACTTGATGGCTCTCCAACGGCGGAAGCTCTCACGAATAGCTCTTTCGCGTTCGTCAGCGATCTGATCGAGTCCTTCATAAATGCTCTTTGTCGGAGGAACTGCGTTAAAGTCGATACTCTCCCAGAATCTCTGAATAGAACCTTCGGTATTGAAATTATATATCTTTGCTCGTCTATTAATAGATTCTTTCATCTCGTCACTTGCACTCTCGTAAAGAGGACGTACGGACTCTGGCATCTCTTGGATGAACTTAGGAGCGTCTTCATTAGCAGACTTAGCGCTCTTGTATACCGGTTTATTTACTTCCATGCCTTCAAGGAGTTTAAGTGTGTCGTCAATTGATGAAAGACTATTTTTCTTAGATTCAGTCACTGCGGCCGCAATTTGCTCTTCTACCTTAGGTGCATAGTGTTCAGTAAGCCAGTTCTGTGTTGCAGGAGAATACTCTTCAATAATCCAGCTCTGGATACCCTGAGCGAACTCAGTAGTTGCCCAACGTTCGATCTCACCACCAAATTCTTCGACAACCCATGTCTGAATCTTAGGAGCTGCTTCATTAAGAAGGTATGTCTTGAATGCATCCATTGATTCCTCAACCATTTCTTCCTTATATTCAGGAGCAAATTCTTCAGTAATCCAACTAGCGATCTGAGGCGCAAACTCATTGATACACCATGCCTGAATACCCTCAGAGAGTTGTTCAAGGTTAAACTTAGGAGCCTTCTCGAGTTCTTCTTTTAATGTTTTGTTTTCATCCTCGAGCTTATTAATTCTTTCCTCGAGTGCATTAAATTTCTCGAGAAGTTCTTTTGTTTCCATATTATTTTCTTCTACTTTATTTTCTTGTTCTTTTTCTGTTACATAGAATATCTTTGAATCAGAAATCTGTGTATAGACATCATTACCAACCTCAGCTTTGCCTTCGGTAAGCATCTTATTTTCAAAGTCAACCATCTGACTCTCATTGAGATGGAGACGTGCCTGAGAGAACCCCGGGGTTCCAACTAGGTCATAAGTGGAGATCTTCTCAAGAGTAACTGCACCTGTCTTAGGGTCGACATTACCCATTGCACGAGAGGAAATGAAAAGAGGTAGTCCACCTTCTACGATTGATTGTGCGATCTTACCTTTAGGAGTGTTAAGGAGAGTGATGGTACCACTCACTACACCGTTCTCGTCAATATTAATATCTGTGATCTTATGTGAGATGTTTTCAAGTGTGATGTTCATGTACTGGGGGTGTTCGAGTTCACCAGGAATACCGCCGTCAGCTTTGATTCTCCCTTGCATCTCTTCAACCATCTTTTTATAGTTAGAAGTCTCATAAACACGGGAATTGTTATTACGTACACCACAAACACCGAATACGCCACTTAAAGTCATAAAACCATCTTTCTTTTCAATGGTCATTGACTTTGCGTCGTTTAATGTTTCATAAATGTAACTTTGTTTCATGTATAGTTCTACTTAATTTATTCAAATAATAATTTTTTAAAAAAATGTAATTTAAAAAATCACCTCTTTTAAACAACTTGAAGAATTTCACTCCTCAATATATTGTATACTTTATTTGGTTCTTTGATATATGAACGTAATGTGTTGTAGGGTGTCAACATATTAAATGTCTTGATATCTCCATCCATCAGAGCTTTTCTCACCCGCGTAGCAGAGATGTCATCATCCCCTCTTTTAACCTCAATCATCTGGAAGTCATCAGGGAGACCCGCTTGTTCTTTATAAGTACTTGACATCTTTGTATATGAATCAATCCTGTCTGTACCACATGTCCAAGACTTGATTTCATACTTATCGTTTAACATCTCACCAATCTTAACTATATCTGCATTTTTGACAACAATGATATCATTGATATACTTGTATGTAGATTTAAGATCATTATAAATTGGGAGAAGGATGTTGGTGGAGAACGGATGACGAGCATCTATTTTGTTCTCTGGAGTGTCCACAATACATATAACTGTACCAATCTTCAGTTTCTTCCATGCCTCTTCCATACATTTCATATGTCCATCGGTCAGTGGTTGGAAACGACCTATGATAATATTTGTAGAAATTTTTGTCATGTTTAAATAATAAGAATAACGTAGAATAAAATTATTATTTATACATATGAATAATTTTCAGTTAAACAATACAAGTATATATCTTGGTGGACAATGTAAATGGGATATTGTTGTAGGAAACTACAATGGACAGATCTATATTCAGGGATTTCAACTCTCTCCCCTTTCAAACAACGTGCCTTTTAATAAAAAAGGCTCTATAGATGGACTTAACGAAGATCATTCATATACTCTAAAAAAATATTGCAATACACTCAAAGAAAATCTTTGGAGTATTGTCCCTGATTTAACTCAAACAATAACTAAAAAAGAACTCAATTCAGAAAATATTGAAAAATGTAGTTTAGATAATTCATTTATTGCTGGAGTAAGACGTTCTGCTTGTTATTCTATATACCACAAACAATTCGAATATCTACAACCAGTTTGGTTAGAAAAGATCATCGACGGGGATTATCTTGTATTTTCATTCAATATATATTCTAGTAACGGTGGAGTGTTGGATTCCAAGACCCTTAAGTTGACTACTATAGACACCGATGGTGATAAAGAAAAAGAAAAACTATTTGAATTTCATAATAAGTTTGTTGTATACTTTTATAATTGGTTAAAGGCTTTGGATATAATGGGAGACAAGGGCAACAATAAGGTCCTTGATATAAACTTACAAAGAAACATCGCACAAGTGGAAGGAGTATCAACATTGTCTGGTCAGAAAATTAATCCAATAAGCTGTAATTATGTGTGTGACAACCTATTAAGTTACGAAAGACCAAATATTGAAACGGATTATATAATCACATCATTACTTAAATCACACAATCTCCTTGCATCACAATTATTTAATCTGTGCTTTTATTTTAACCTAGGGGATGTAACTAATCCATTCATTTCCAATCAGCTTACAGGAAATATGTTTTCTATGGGAGTGGACGTTTATGAGGGGAATAGTGCATCGGAGACTTCATCGATATTAGAGAGACGGTCAATATATACAAATTATGAATTTATAAAAAAATCTATATCAGATCCATATTTACAACTCTCTCAAATGAGCCCCACATCAACGGGTGAACTAAAACCGGATGGTGAATATAACATTGTTTATGAATTTAATGGAGTGAAAGGAACTGAATTTAATGTTCTTGATTACTTACAAGATTATTCTATTTCAGATATTAAAGACATCAACAAACTTTCTCAACACATTATCCATTGGGACTTTATTGATCATAATCAGGATATATTTAATCTTTATAACGGATATTCAGGGTTGAACTCATTTAACGGAGAGATTGATCAGGACCCAGATCAACAAGAAAAAATAAACTTATATGAATTTACTAATATAAATGGGATATCAGTAGTATGGGTTGATGGAATTCCAACGCGAAGTAACGGTGCTTTGAATTGGATTAATCCAACAAAGATCATTACGGTTGATAGTAAACAGGATATAATATCAAAAATTGCTGAATATACAGAATCTCGAAATTGTATTTTATATCAAGAAGGAGCATGGACTATTGACAAAAGTAGTCTCGATTATGATGTCCCTGTTGATGAAAATAATAATTTGAATGATTTGTGTTTATCTTTCATATATATTAAAGATGGTGAATGGAACGTGAGTAGTGAGACGTTTCTCAAGAGCAATTGGGAAAAAATAATCAGTGGTCCAGACAACGGACAACATCAATATGAATATGTGGTATTAAAGTATACAAATCCTTCAACCCCTGCTGGTATTAAGGATCATTTTATCATAATGACAAACAACCTTAAATGGTTTGGTTTAAAAGAATTAAAAAATGATGTTGATAATCAACAGGCGAGTGGAAGTATTGATTTATTTAAAGACTATCTAACCAGCATATCCAATATAGTTAAAAAGATTGATAATAAATTATATTTTTATGGTTTTAAAACAGAGATAGAAATAGGAAAAAATGACTTAGAAGAGAATTGTTATTATAAGTCTAATAAACATTCAACTTATGTTTATAGGAGATGTGGTGAATTATCTCCTTGCTTAAAATTCGATCCAGATTTCTCTTTTAATTATCAATATTGTCAATCTGTGGAAGATGGCGATATCTTTAGAATTAATAATGATGAAGAAACCGAATATGAATGGGGAATTGAATATAGAGGGATTGGAAGCAACAAGATGTTCGGTGCTATTAGTGAACTATATTATACAGCGACGAAAGGAGTCGATGATGAAGAGAGTCTAAAAGATATTATCAAAGAAAAACTTAAAGAGACATACCGACTTGGAGAGGACACCACGGAGTTACTTGATTATATATATAACCTATATAATATAACATTCAAATACGAATATGCATCGGAGATCGATGTGAAAACGGTTGTGTATAAAATAAAATTGATATTAAAATAATTGATATGAGCGAATTGAAGAAAATAGAAGCCCCTGCATTGTCTCCTAATTATGGGAACGATATCGACACGACATTTGATAACATTCAAGAGAATTTTGATGTTCTTGCTAATCAAGAATTATATAAAGGCGATACTGGTCGTAACTTGATAACCACTAATCTCCCATGGAGCGATGTTTTTACTACTGCTCAGGATGATCCCATCGGTGTGAATATTGGTGATAAAATATATTATCTAAATAATTTCTCCAGCGCCATAAAAACGGAGTTTGGGGAGATATCAGACCAGGAGGATGTCGACGCTGCAGTAGAAGCGTTGAAAGAATCTGGAAATATAACTATATGTTTTGAGGATGTGGACACCACAGCGTCTACTCCCATCTCGGTTCTTTCATCCATACCATTCGTCTTCGTCGACCCACGTTTCCGTAATTTCTCATCCTCTCTCGAAGGGAGAGTTGATATGTCGTGTGTCATTACATGCACCGGTGAGTGGAAATGTACACAGAACTTCCCAACTCTATATTACAAAGAAGGAAATCTTTATTGGAAGATCAATGGTCAGAACACGAACATTCTCGCACAGGGTCCCTCAGGAAAAGACGGGTCTACGGGTACTGTTTATGTGGGACTTTCTGATAATTTAAAGATAGACACAGTTTTATCAACAACAGGATCAACACAAGTTAATATAACATACCTTCTTCAACATCAAATAATCTCCTCCTCAAGTAGCAGATATGATGATTTAGAAGAAGATAGTCAAAGTCATCTCCCATTCGTCACCATAGCAGATTGGGTTGAACTCAATGGTGAACCAATCAACGGTGCTCCTATTATTGTCATGGGAGAAAGCTCGGATCCAGTTGACAACCTCGGGGTTCCTTATTACATATCAGAATTGATTTATAATGGATCAGACTATACTTGTACATGCAACGTATCGAAGTACAATATCTGTTATGCTCACATGAACGACAGCACTGTTAAGCAAGCGCTAAGAAATAATGTTTTATTCCGCGCAGCTTCTCCAGCGACCGAGGGAGTCAACGAACTAAAAGGAGTATCTATTAAGGAAAGAGGAGCCGGAACGGGAGGGTATTCCATATTTGTTCCATATAATGGTATATTAACCATATCATACGTAAATAATATTAATGATCCTACAGATACACAGAATTCTAATAAATCTAAGTTCAAAATATATGGATCGCTTGCAGAAGGTTATAATACAACAACAGGTGGTGAATGTTCCCATGCTGAAGGTTATAATACCGAAGCTCATGGTTATGCTTCCCATGCAGAAGGAGAAGGGACACTAGCGAACGAATATGCACATGCAGAAGGTTATAATACAACAGCAGGTGGTGATAGTTCTCATGCAGAAGGAGAAGATACTGAAGCACAAAATGACTGGGCACATGCAGAAGGACATGGAACTATAGCATCTGGTCTGGCTTCTCATGCAGAAGGAGAAGATACTGAAGCACAAAATGACTGGGCACATGCAGAAGGACATGGAACTATAGCATCTGGTCTGGCTTCTCATGCAGAAGGGTATGTGAAAGATACCAATAATATCAAAGCAGCTGGCAAGGGTTCTCACGCAGAGGGGTATGTGGAAAATGAAGGAGATATTATATCTTCTGGAAACGGATCTCATGCAGAAGGATGTTCTTCTCGTCAATCAACAATTTATGCAACTAACGATGGTGCACATGCAGAAGGATATGTGGAAGGTACCGGTAATTACATCAAAGCATCTGGTAAGGGTTCCCATGCTGAAGGATATGTAGACAACGGAAATATAGAAGCGTCGGGAAAAGGTGCGCATGCGGAAGGATCTGGTACTGCAGCAATTGGGGACTTTTCACACGCGATGGGGGAAGATTCTATTGCTGTGGGAGATAATTCATTTGTTTCTGGATATCAGTGTTCTGCAGGTGCATATGCATGTATAAATGATAATCATTCTTTCTTCAATGGAAGTGTTACTATTAATAGTCAAAGTGAAGTAGTACATTTAAATGTAATATTTTATAACGATCATGGAATAAATATTGGTGATTGGGTTTATATTGATCATATTGATATAGACCAGGAGATAACAATCAAGGGTCTTCTTAAATGTTCGGCAATCTCCGGAAATACCGTACAATTTGATTTTAATGATTATGATAATTATTGCGCATATGACAAATTACAGAGTATAGGGACACATATTGTTGATTGTACACAATCAAAGATAATAAACGTAAGTAAAATTAACAGAACCCCTCCATCTCAGGATTGGGTACCATATAAGGCGGATCAATCAATATCAATGGGAAATCAATGCATATCTCTTGGGGAAAATTCTTCTTCAATCGGGAAATCTAATGTAACAATCTGGTCAAACGAATCTAGTCAAGGATGTTACAATCTACCCGGATATGTAAGATATAGCAATGTTTATAACACTTATTGGATTTCGAGTTTATGGATAAGTGGGGAACAAAACGATGAAACAACTCTTTTCACTATTGGAGCTGGTACATACAGCGGTCCAATAAATACACGAAATAATTCTTTAGTTGTTTCAAATAAAGGCAATATATATAAATCTACTCCAGGTGGACTTACAAAAATATAATTAAATAAAAGGAAGACTTATTCGTCTTCCTTTTCTTTTGCATAGAGTTCTGCGTTCTCATCATATAAATATCCACAGGTGTTTACGAATGATGAATCTAAGAACGTGTGAACTACAAGTAATCCGCGTAGAGCTTGAAGTATGTCTTCAACACTATGATCATCCGCCGGGGATTCCCAAACAGCCTTTTCTCCGTCAATTTCAAGAGTCAGGCGAGTACCTTTAAATTCTTCCATGGTTTAATATATTAAATACATGAGCATATTTAATACATCTCCCAGCGGACTCACTTTTGAAGATATTTATGACATAAGTTTAGATACTCCATGTGATCTATATTATGCACAATATGAATCATTGTCTAGCGATCGTGATAGTTTTCTTAAACAATCAATTAAGAGAAAAAACTATAATCATCCAGATGAATTATATATGTTATGTTCAGTAAACCTTCCCGAGTGGTGGTTCTACCACGGAATGAAGGCGAGAGAGTTTTGTGAGGAAGTATTGAGTATCTTAAAAAAATGTGAAATTGGTGGGATGCATGAAATGAATAATTATTTAAAATCAATCGATACACAAAATAATCATATTTTGGGATTACATATTGATATTATTCGGGATTATCCTCAAGCGATTAAATCTTTTCAACCAATAACTTATCAATCAACTCCCGGAGATAAAAAAATAAAGATAGCATTGGATTTTCCGGATACATATTTAGTAAAAGGAGCAGTGAGTTTACCCGCAATACCTAGGGCGTTGTTGTATATAAGAGAAAACATAAAACAGTCATCTGAGACTCCTATAAAACGTTTCTATTGTATGACAGTCCCTCTTCTTCTTAAGGAAGGTTGTATAGATGCGTTTTCTATGCGATAAACTCGCGTATTTTAAAAGATAAAAAGGAAGATGATAAAATGGTCATCTTCCTTTTTTAATTTGTTTAAATCGAATTTTTAATCTCCTACGTAATCAATAGGACATTCAGAGAACTTTAATATCCAAACTTTTTAAGTTCTGTGTCAGCTTTTTCAAGTGATGATTTGAGATTTGTCGCCGCCATTTCTAATCTATTATAATCATTAGCATCTACAGAATTTTTATAACTGTTTCCAAAGCATTCCATGTATCTATTCATAAACCCCTTAAAATAATACATTAACCCATATTCTCCATAATATTGAGGACCACTAGATTTAGAATTCCATTTATAATTAGGATTTCTTCGCATTTCGTCCCTCAACCACTGTAAGAATCCTTCTACTTCATAACTTTTGAAACTCTTCGGATTTTTAGCTACTCCACGGATCATTTTGATCACTCTCATTTGAATTTTCTCATATTCATCAATGAGTTTATCATAGCTATCAGTATTATCACTTTTCTTGCGTTCGAGTCTCATTTGTGCAAGTAAATCTTTATATCTTTTAAGATTTGCTTTGGCAATTTCTTTGTACTGTTCAATATCTCCAGGATTGATGACACCTTTTTGAGCATTTGATCTATCAGTTCGTAATTTATAACGAGCATCAATACCCGTTCCAGTACTTTCTCCAGAGTTAATAACCACAACTGTATATCCAGCACCCAAGTTCATTAAGTTGCTTTTAACTTCAGTTTTTGTGAGATGTGTGGATTTATATTCCCTATAATACCCGCCTTTGTACGGGAGGTTCACACAAGCAATAGTATCATTTTGACTTCCGCGTAATCTACTTACATAGCCGTATGCTTTTACAAACTCTCCCAAATCCTCATTGAATACTAACATGATATCTGAACCATGGGCATCACCCATACTATACGAATTATAAAAAGCTTTTAATAAGTCTTTTTTATCTCCATCATTGCTCATATCATACACATCAATATCTTCATTGGATATCTTATCTAACATCCTTCCAAGATTCCCCGCACCCGAAGATATGCGTCCATAATCAGCAAAGAGCTGCTGGACAGTATTATAAGTTTCAACTTCTTTATAATCTGTCTTCCATGAACTTTCCTTGTATGGATATTTCTTTAGTTGAGCAGCGAGTTTTTGTAGCCATTGATTATTGAATGCCTCATTAATAAAACTTTCTTCTATATTCGCCACCATTTCTTCCTCGCCACAGAATATCTTTTTAATAACAGAAGTTCTCCCTTTGATCTCCTCTTCAGTGTACTTCTTACCATTACCGCTCCAATAAAAATTTCCAAACACAGAATCTACGCCGTCAATACTCTTAAGTTTCTTGCAATTAGTCACACTAAGATCCCCTTTGATAAGTCCAGGAAGTCCTACAAGAGATACTAAAGATGGACACTGATTAATAGTTATCGAACCGTCGAAAACTGCAATTTTTTCTAAGAAACTACCTTCAAAACCAACTAACTTCGGACAGTTTTCTATAATGAGTTTTCCATGGAAGTCTTTACAATTGAAATTTATATGTTCCACATCCGTGTGTGATATGATCAACTTACCATTCACACGGACGGATCCGTCTTTGAAATATACTGTTTTGAAATTGCCTTTACAGGATTTTAAAAACATATCATTCAAATCCTTCTCTACTCCTTTTTCCAATCTCTCGTCACCCTCCATATCAAAAAGTCCTTCTGAGAGAGGTGTGATATTTTGTGATATTTTTATAAATGATTTCATGTATAAATAATAAAAGGAAAACTCTCGTTCTCCTAAGATTGCTTCGCTAACAGTTGTATTTACTTACCAGATAATATCTTATATTTAGTATAACTCCTATAACAGTTCATCAATCGTTCATTACCAATATATCTATTATATATACTAGTCAGATTACTTTCATAGTTTTTCGAAGATGCATATCTATGCCCGTCCACATCTACGAAATTCATCATCAAGTCTTTCTCTGTCTTTCCATCAACAAGGTATTTACTTTTTAATAGTTTGATGTAAGGAGAGAGTGAGAGATCCGGGTGTTTATACTTTCCGTTTTCATTTATCTTTTCATAATCATGTCCATCATAAGCAAACACATTAAAGACAGAATTGGTTTTAAGAGCCATCCCTCGCGTTCCGAAGTGAGATTCTAGATGTCCCTGTGCTAGAACAAAAAAGAGATCAATTTCTTCTCCTTCACACTGTCGAAGTATCTCGCTACCATTCATACAAGTAGTGGGAGCGTAAGAACGGATAGTGCTATCTATACACTGAACAAGATTCACACGCGCACCATCATACATCAATTCTATATTTTCCCGCTGAATGTGATAAGCATATTCTTTCGTTGGAGTTTTAGTTATAGATGCTGCGGTCGAAATCATTGGTGAGATCACAATGACAAACACAGATAATACCACAGCAACTAAGCCAATTTCCTTCCAATTTACATTAATCATATCATTAATTTTTTAAATATTAACATTATATATATACAAAAAGCTCATCAAACATTTAGTTCGATGAGCATAATAGGTTATATATCAATATTTTATCTATTTTTCCAGTGAATGTCTTTGAAGTGTTTAAGTACATCTATGTATTTAAGCAGAAATACAATTGATGACTCATAAAATCCCAATACTGCTCGAAGTATAGGATTATCTGTATTTGCTATTGGTTTAGATATAATTCTCTTCACCAACCCCTCACTTTTATAATCATAAGGTGTCTGTTTAGTGTTCTCCCAGAGTTTATAGTCGTCGTATCTTGTTCCGTTAGGTCGTTGTATCATAACTTAATTGCTTGTTATACTTATATGTTTTGATTCAATAGGTTCTATCTTAGGTTGCAAAGCAGTAGCGAGAGTCCGGAACGCTGGTGCAAGATTAGCTGTGTATGGGTTGGTGGATGCAGCATTCGCAAGAGTGGTTTTAAATTGATTCAACAATTCATCAGCCCATTCCTTCCATTTACTATATAACATAGCACTATCATCAGCTTTCCCTTCAGCCCCCAAGGCTATGCTGTCTTCACATATATCAATAATACGTTTATCGAACTTTGTTTTGAGAAGGATACTCCCATCATTTCGGATGTTAATTACACCATCTTCTCCTCTTTTCATCATCCATCCGTCATCATTACTGAAATAAAGGATCGCCCATTTAGAATCCTCAAACTCCCTATTCACTACTACTTCGAGATTCTGTGCCTCGTCAGTGAGTGGAAGATCCTTAAGGTTTTCTGGAAAATCATCTTTCCTCACCCAGTGGAGTTGAAGTGGATTGTCAGTAAAGGACATCACCCACACTTCTTCTCCTACCTTTGGGCAACTGTATGAGTTGGCATGATGACCGAATGGCCATGGATAGACTGGAGGAAGTACTTCAGTGCCGTCCGCCTCCGTAAAGAGTCC
>Ga0247608_10002642_pt1 | contig 21886 bp, 17 predicted proteins | sample 176DNAGHGlowgp2_FD_193490 | JGI IMG/M metagenome (GOLD analysis project Ga0247608, IMG submission 193490) | Sheep rumen microbial communities from Palmerston North, Manawatu-Wanganui, New Zealand - 1766 DNA GHGlow gp2 | ecosystem: Host-associated > Mammals > Digestive system > Stomach > Rumen ...
AAAAAAATCCCGCATTAAAAAATAGCTCTCAGCCAAAAGAAGTAATTGAAAACAGAAACTCTCAAACAAACGCAAAAAATAATACTACATCTGTTCAAAATAGAGAATATCGTCAAATGAATAATCCTATTCGCGATTTAATTAGAATTCTTTTAATTAGAGAGCTTATAGGTGGAAGACCTGGTCCAAGGCCACCAAGACCTTTTCCACCAGGACCCGGGCCATTTCCACCAAGACCGCCTAGACCTCCAATACCGGGAAATCCTCCACATAGACCACTCAGACCATGGTATTAAAACTTTTTAACTATAACTATATAAATATTGTTATAACATAAAAAATCAAAGATATATGTATTCTCTAAATACATATATCTTCGATTTTTATTACTATATTATTTTCTTCTACCAAATAGTTTCTTTCTTTTTGGCTTTTCTTTTTTTTCTTCTTCATCATCTTTTTTAAATATTCCATCATCTAATTCTTCGTCATCTTCTATTTGCAAAATATGATTATCTTCTTCGTCATCATAACTTTCTTCTTCAAAATCTGTATCTTCTGAATCAAAGATTCCAAGTAACTCATCTATTTCTTTATCTCTTTCATCTTCTTCGTTTTGTATCTCAATTACCTCGTTTTCCTCATCATCTTCGTCATCATCTTCTTCATCTTCTACTATATTACTATTTGCAAACAGAACCTCATCTTCTTCATTATCAACGTCCCAATGAAATTCCTCATCATCTTCGTCATCATCTTCTTGATTTGTATCAAATTTTAATTTTATTTCTTTAGTTATATCTTCATTCTCCTGAGTCGAATCTTGTTTTTTATTAATTTTATCAAACTTTATATCTTGTTTCTCAGTTTTTTCTACTAATTTATCTTCAAACGTTTCTATTTCATTATTTAACATTTTTTTATTTACTTCAAATGTAATATCCATTGGTTCATATTCAGATAAGTCAACCTCATAAACATCTGTCATTATTGTTTTGAAAGTATCAAAAATCTTTTTCATTCCCTCTAATCTCCAATAATCTGGATAAATTAGTGTTCCTGACATATTAAGTTTGCTAATATCTTTTTCAAATTTAACTTCCTGTTCTTTTAGTTCATTTAAATATTCTATATTGTATAGTTGTTTATATAATTTCTTTGTAGCTTTTCCATTTATTTCTTTTATTAATAATGAATACATATTTTGAATTTCTACTAAATCATTTTGTAAGTTATTACATGCTTCATTCATCACTTTTCTGTGTTCTTCTTCACCGCCAATTGTGTTCATTCTTTCATTATCTAAAAATAAGATAATATATTCTGTAATAACACCCAAAAAATCTAACTTGCTTTTTGAATCTCCAACTTGTTTTTTATGCTTTTCAATTTTTACTGTATCATTTTTTATTTCATCAAATAATTTAGAAGTTTTATCATATATTGTTAATAATATTTCTGCTCTTTTTTCTTCTATATAGAGAGATGTATCTATTGCAGTATTAATAACATTTATATCAAATGGCACTTTTTCTTTCGATCCATTTTTCATTATATTCTCAACCATTTCAAATTTTACATTTTCTTTATTTTCTGTCTTTAGAAAGCTTTTTATTTCTTTAAGTTTTTCTTTCAGTATGTTATTAAAATTTTCTAATGTTACATTTAGTATTTTTTGATAATCACTCTCAATTATTCTTCTTTCTCTACCACATTTACTTCTTATTTCACTTTTTTCATTAAATTCCTTTATTCCTATAACAAAATCATCTGAGTTTTCTTCTATTTCATTTTCATTTTTTTTGATTTCTTCTTCATTTCTTTTAAATTTTTCTTTTAGAGTTTCTTCATCTTCATCAAGACTTTGAAATAGATTTTTTCTGTTTTCATAATATTTTAGAGCTTTCTTTTCAAGCGAATCTTGTTTTCTTTGTATTTCTTTAATTTTGTTTGCAATTTTTTCAAATTCATCCATAACATTGTCTTCAATCTCTGAAGCCATTTGATATTTTTCCAAAATATCTACTAATTCAAAATAATTATTTGCATTGTTTTTCAAATTGCTTTTTTTGTCATATCCAAATACACTTGAGAAATACCTATCAATTACTATTGCATTTCTTTCATACATAATTATACCTCCAAATTTAACTGCTCTTTCTTCTATCTATTGTATAACTACTTCCCATTACAGTCTTCACAGCATGTTTAACTTGGGCTGCAACATCTCCTATTTCAAGAATATTATTAAATCTATTTTTGTCTGCAACAACAACCGCTATTGAAATTGATGTTAATGGGAATTTTTCTATTATTCCTCTTCTATTTGCTATCTCAATATATCCTTTTTTTGCATCCTCTTCTGTAAAAAAATTTTTTATTTGTTTATCAAATTTTAGAATTATTCTTTGGCATAAATTTTCTACATCAGTATAAGGAACTATTGCTATAAAATCATCCCCACCAACATGTCCCACAAATCCGCTTCCGCCATCTGTGTGTATTTCTTCTAAAATAGTATTTGCAGTATACTGAATAATTTTATCTCCTTTTAAAAAGCCATAAACATCATTATATGCTTTAAAATTATCCAAATCTAAATATAATACCGAAAATTCTTCTTCCTTTGTTAACCTTTTTTTTAGCTCTGAATGTATTTGTACGTTTCCAGGTAAGCCTGTTAATGGGCTTACCCTTCTATTTGTTGTTAGAAGTCTATTTAAATTTTTTACTGTATAGTACAAGTACCCCTCATCAACCGGCTTTTTTATAAAATACTCTACAGATTCATTTAAAATTCGCATTCTATGAGTTCTAGAATTATTTGATGAGACTACTATTACTGGAGTTATTGTATTATCTTCGTCTTTTCTAATTTTTCTACATAACTGAATTACATCTCTATCTATTGCATCTTCATTTATTACAATTAATGAAGGAATATTTTTTAAAGCGATATCTATTTGCTGTGTTTTTACACTTATAAATTTATAATCTGGTTCATCTCTAAATAATTCTTTAAAGATAACAATTGAAGATTCATCATCATCTATAATATATACTTCATTTAACATCTTTTGCTCCTTTGTTAATTTTTCCTTGTAATATCCCATACCTTTTTAGTTAATGACATTCCATCTTTATTATACACTATGACAAGTAGCTTGTTAGTTCCTGGTTCTCCTGGAATTAACTGTAATTCCTTAGTATATGATTCTTTATTTACTGCTTCTTCTATTTTAGAACCATTAAAATTTATACTAACTTTTTCTATTGTTCTTGAATCTGAAGCATTAATTATGAATTTAGTATATCCTGCATCAGTGCCTACTGATAAAGTTGGAGCATAAATTGTTTTTGAAATTCGTCCAATTGTTCCATCTTGATATCCAACTTTAAAAGTTAATTCATGTTCTCCTTCTAATTCTTCAATTTCAATTTTTGCGGTAGTATTATTTATTTCTTGTTTCTTTTCTTCACCTTGATCATAGCTATATGATATATACTTAATCACTTGATTTTCTTCACAAACCACAGGAATTTTGTTTTTGCCTGTTTTCGATTCGAACTTTGGTTCAAGCATTGTTATATTTGGTTCTTTTGCTCCTACATATTCTTTACTAAATTCATTTGTATTATTATCAACGTCTATAACTTTTATAGTAAAAATATTAGTTCCACTTGGAATATTTACTTTTAATTCTGTTGAATTCTTTCCACTTATATCAACTTTTTGTGGTTCTTGCTCTTCCCATTTATATTCAATACTTGCAATCTCGTTTGTACATGATATTTCTACTTCTAACTCTGTAGCATTTTGTGTAACATCTATTCTAGGTAAGCTTGATTGTGTATTACTTACTGTGGTCTTTGGTTTTCCTAACATTGAATATAAGGAAATTCCAATTAGTGCAATTCCAAACAATAGTAATACTATACTAAAAAAAATAACTACAGATTTTGTACTTGCTTTATTACTTTGCCCCCCTTGAGTTCTTAACTTAGACTTCTTTTTAGGCAACTCTACTGATAATATTTGATTCATTTATTAATTCTTCCTTTCCTTATAGAATAAATTCATTGAAAAACATATTCACAGATTGAATTTTGACAACTTTTCAATGTTTTATCTCTTTTGTTTAATTACTTCTAAATTATATCACAAGGTCGGCTAGTTGTAAATAAATTTTTTGAAATTTTTCTTAATATTTTCTCACTATTTAAGGTAAAAAAAACAAGCATCGCAATAAAATCTTACAACTAAAAATCATCTACAAAATCGGTGTTTTCCAATAGTTACAGTTAAAGGTCTAGACCAAATCCATTTATTTGTTGCAGTAGCTGGATTAAAGTAATAAATTGCACCATAAGATGGATCCCAACCATTTATTGCATCTTGTGCAGCTTTTTTTGCAGTACTATCAGGGCTCATATTTATTTGTCCATCAGAAACCGCATCAAATGCACCTTTTTGATAAATCACTCCTGAAATCGTATTTGGAAATGAACTACTTTTTACTCTATTCATTATAACTGCACCTACTGCAACCTGCCCAATATACGGCTCTCCTCTTGCTTCTCCATAAATTAAGTGAGCAAGCAAATTCACATTACTTGAATTGCTTGTAGTTCCTGATGAACTTGATGAACTAGTAATTCCCATTGCATTTAAAGTTTTAGTTCCTGCAATTCCATCTACTGTTAGCCCATTCTTTTTTTGAAATGCTTTTACCGCTGAAAGTGTTTTGCTTCCAAATACTCCATCTATACTTCCATTATAATATCCCCATCTTTTTAATTTTGTTTGTATTTGTTTTACTTCTTCTCCTTGTGAGCCATATTTCGAAAGTGCTTGGACTTTGTAGAGTTTTGAAAATGAAATAAATAAAATCATAAGTATTAAAATAAAAGTTATTATTATTGTTCTAGCTTTTTTGCTTTTTTGATATTTTCTCATATACAATCTCTTTCCTTTCTTGCCTTCGTACAATTACTTTGCAATCTGCACAGTAACGAAGCCACTTTTCTTCTTAAAATTTTATTTTATTTTGTACCAAAATTGGATTTTTATTCAAAAACTATAAAAAGACGCAAATCAAACTGCGTCTTTTTCATTTTTCTTTTAACAATATGCACACAAAATTGCTTCCAACCCCACATTTAAATCAATCAATCCAATTTTATATTTATAATCTAAATCACAAAATTCTTGCAAAATTCTTCTTAATTCTTTTAATTTAAAATAACCTGCTTGTGCTTTATATTTATTTGCTAAAAATGCTTGGTTTGGTTTTAAGTCCAAATAACTTGTTACATCTTTATTTTGAGCTATAGCAAGTTTTGCAAGATATATTTTTTTAAAGTGATTGTATAAAGTAATTAATATTTTTTGAAGTGGTTCTTTTGAAAGCACAAGATTTCTTAAAACTTCAATTGCTTGTTTTGTATTCTTTTTTCCTAAACTATCTGTTAAATCAAATATAATGCTTTCCATCTTTTTTATTGTAAGTTTGTCTATTGCTTCTTTTGTAATAGTATTTCCCTCACCTGTAAATTCTATAAGTTTTCTTGTTTCATTTATAAGTTCTTGCATATCTGTACCACAACATTCGATCAAATACCCCAAAGTTGACACTTCTACATTTACTTTATAAGCATTTATAATTGCTTTAAGTCTATTTTGAATTTGATATGGTTTTTGATATTCAAAATCACATACTGCACCTTGCTTTTCTATTGTAGAAAGTAATTCGCATTTTTCCGCAGTTTCTTCAACAAAAGCAAGAACTACAGTCTCATTAATTTGTTCTAGATTTTCTTTAATATATGTATTTAATTTTTCTTTTAAATTACTATTGTCATTTTTGCTCTTTTTCTTTAAATCTTTTTTAAAAAGACCTGTGTTTTTTGCAATAATCAACTTTTTTTCATATCCAAAAGCAGGTGTTTCTAAATCTGAAATAATTTCGTTTATATTTGTATCATCTATTAAAATATAGTTTATTCCATTTATCATTTCGCCAAAAAGCTTCTTTATAGATTTAAGACAATTTTCTAAAAGAAAAGTTTCTTCTCCATAAAGCAAATATAATCCACGAAGCTTTCCTGCTTTTAATTCTTTTTCTAAATCTTCGATTTTCATTTTTAAACATTTCCTTTCATTAGACAAAAACAAACTCAAAAAATTTCGTAATAAATTACAGACTTTTTGAAAATTTCGACGAATGCGCATGGCAAATCGCAATAGCCATACTATCTGTTGTATCATCAAGTTTTGGCAAGTTTTCTTCATGTAAAATCATTTTAACCATTCTTTGAACTTGCATTTTGTCAGCTCTTCCATAACCTACAACAGCTTGTTTAACTTGTAACGGAGTATATTCATAAATTGGTACTCCGCTTAAGCTTTGCTGCAACTAAAATAACTCCTCTAGCCTGCGCAACATTTATTGCAGTTTTCGCATTATTATTGAAAAATAGTTCTTCAATTGACATTGCATTAGGTTTATATTCTTCTATAATATTAGTTAAATCATTATAAATCTTTTCTAATCTTAATGGAAATGAAGTATGTGCTTCTGTAAGTATAGCTCCTGCAGTTATAAGCTTAAATTTATTTCCTTCATAATCTATTATGCTAAAACCAGTTATCGCAAATCCTGGGTCAATTCCTAAAATCCTCATCTTTCACCTTTCCAACTACTTTTAATACTTTTAAATTGAATATATAATCATTTTGAGAATTAATCTTATTTAACTAAATAGTTTAAGTTAGCTAAGATTATTCAAAAAATAATTATATATTCAATTTACTTTTAGAAGTGTTTAGAATAAAATCCTAAACACTTCTGCTACACTCCATGCCTGTGAAAATGCTCCTTTTGGCTCAAATGGCATTTTTGAATCATAAATTTCAGAAATTGAGCCAATGCATCCTCTTTGATTAATTTCTTTTTTAAATGTTTTGTATGTTCTTTCTTTAAATTTATTTATCTTTTCTTCTAATTGCTTTTTCTTACCTCCATCAGACTGAGCTATTTTCATATTCATTAATGAATCATAATAAAGTCCTAAAAGCCATACCCACGTAGGTCCCTGATGATAGCTCATATCTCTTTTAAAACTATCTCCTTCATAAATATCAACATAGTTTTCTTCACCTTTTGCAAGTGTTTTTAATCCATAACTATTAAGTAATTTCTTTTCTACAACATTTATTATATTTTCTGCAATTTCTGAAGTAGGATCAATTACAGGGTAAGATAAACTTAATGCAAATAATTGGTTCGGACGTATTTGAGCATTTCCTAAATAATCATATAAACATTTTTTCTTTTCATTGTAAAATTTAGCTATAAATGATTCTCTGCATTTTTCTGCCATTTTTTCATATTTTTTACTTTCTATTCTTTTACCTATTCCAACACACTTTTTAGAAAGATTTGCCATAATTACTAAAGCATTATACCACATTGCATTTATTTCTACTACCTTTCCATATCTTGGAGTAGCAACAAAACTTCCGAATTTAGCATCCATCCATGTATTTTGTGTATTTTCATTACCAGAATATATTAATCCATCTTCATCAAGATAAATATTATTATCTGCAAGATTAATTCCTGTTGAATAATTATCTATTATTTCTTTAAGTTTTGAATACATTGTCTTCTTTACAAAATCATAATCTTTTGTATAATCAACATATTTTTGTATTTGTTCAAATAATAGCAATGAACTATCTACACTATTATATAATGGGCTATTATCTAGTTCTGAATATCCATTTGGTACTAATCCATATTTTATATCTCTCGTAATAGTAAATAAAACTTTTTGTGCTTGTTCGAATCTTCTCGTCTTTAAAAGTAGTCCTTCAAAAGCTATAAGTGTATCTCTGCCCCAGTCAAGGAACCATGGATAACCAGCAATAATTGTATGCAAAGCAAATGTAGGTCTATATACTATGAAACTGTCTATCGCTGTTAAAAATGTCTTTTTTAATTCATCTTCTTCTAATTGCTTTTTTGTCTTATTTAAAATGCTATTATCTATTAATTCTGATTTATTATATGCAATATTTTGCCTTAGTAACTCACTATCTATAACGCTCTTTGCATCTAATTCTTCAATGTTTTCATCTAATGAACAAATAAACGCTACTTCTCTTTCTTCTTTAGGTGCAATATCTATTTCAAATCTACCACAAACCGCATGATTCTCTTTTGGATAGAATCCTCTTTTTTCTTCCTCTATGTAAAACATATTGTTAAAATTGTCATTATGATGTTCTATATAACTTCCAGCATTTGTATACATATAAATTGGTGTTGAAGCATTATTATCAACAACAATTTTCACCTTACTATTATTTATTTGCTGTGATAAATTATATTGATGATTTGTATTCATAGAATGAAAGTCTCTAAAATTCACTACAGGTGCAAGCGTTAATTTTGCTCTTTCCTTTCCATTTCTTATTTTATAAAAAACTAAAACTGTATTTCTCCTATAAACCATACAAATAGTTTTTGAAATTTGTACATCACTAACTTTATATTTAAATATTGGCAATATTTCTTTACTAAAAGATTCCATATACTTATATCCATCTGATATATAATTTTCCCCAACATTTGTAAACAAATTGTATTTTTTTCCTTTAATTTCTATACTTTCATCTAATTTAGAAAGTATTAAATATCTTTTAGCAGGTGGATTTAATGGTGCTACCATTAATCCATGATATCTCCTTGTATTAGCCCCAATAATTGTTGAAGATGCATAACCTCCTAATCCATTTGTAATAATCCATTCCTTTTTCAATCCGTTCTCTAAACTCAAATCTTCTTTTTCAAATCTCATTTGTATTTCCTCCATTTTTATTACATTTATTTTAAGTAATTATCATTAATTAAGAAAGCTAATTATTTCTTAATTTTATGATTTATTAAATTTTTTAAGCATTTCTTTTCGTATTTCTTCATAATCTTTTATTTTCAATACTTCTGAATATACTGGTATTTGGTTTTCTTGAGCATATTTTTCTTGTTCTTTAAGAATATCTACTTTCTCAGAATTTGTATTTTCTTGTTGTTTCGCTTTAGCTTGAGCACTTTTTCGCTTCTTTTCTGTATTTTTATTTGAATCCTTTATAGACTTTATTCTTTCTTGGTATTTAGTCGCAAACTTACTATTTCCTACTTTTTCTCGTTTTCCATGTCTAGTTCTAACCTTCCTTGTTCTCTTCTTCTTTCTATTAATTTCCCTATCTGCCTTAAGTTTAGAATTCATCATCATATATTCTGGGTCATTTTGCTTGTCCATATATTTTAAATCATCACATATCACTTGTATAACTATGTCAGCAATTAAGTTAGCATTATGTCTTACAGAATCATCTTTTATAATAGATAAATTTTCTTTTATAAATTTTATTTTTCTATCTTTAATATTTTTTAAGTCTTGCTCTACTAAATCAGCACCATCTAAATTGTATTTTTTTATATATTCAGGTATTACTTCTCCTGTATCATACAAACAATAGTCAATTAGTCCTTCTCCACAATGCTCTATTATGCTATTTATATGATCTGCTACAGAATAATTGTCTGTTAGTCCTGGTTCAGTCATTATATTACACACATAAAATTTTTTTGCTTTACTGTCTTTGATAGCCCTCGCAACTCCATTCACAAGTAAATTTGGTATTATATTAGTGTATAAACTTCCTGGCCCTATTATTATACTATCTGCATTTTGTATAGCTTCAATAACTCCTGGAGTAGGCTTACAATTAGTTGGGCTTAAATATACTCTACTAATCTTTGTAAGCTTATCATAAACCATACTTGCAATTTTTGATTTTTCTTCTACAACATACCCATTTCCAAGTTCTGCACATATTTTCATTTCATCTTCTGTTACAGGTAAAACTTTTCCATAAATTTTAAAGATGTCATTACTGTTTTTTACAGATTCAGCTAAAGTTTTTGAAATATCTTTCAATGCCTCGAAATATATATCTGAAAAAGCAACATTTTTTAAAGTTCCTTTTTTAAATCTATAGTTTAATAATTCTGAAATTTTGCTATTATCTTCTATTGCAAGTGAAGCCAAACCATTTTTTATATCTTCAAGTTGTAAATATCTTAGTTTTTCTGTATCAGGAGCTAAATTTTCCCCATAGTTTGATACAGTCACTATTGCTGTAATATTACTTGTGTATCTCTTTAGTCCATCAAGTATAGTATTTAAGCCACTTCCACCACCTATTACAACAATATTTGGTCCTTGTTCATAAATATTTTTATTAAAAATTAATGAATTAATATTTACCTTTTTCTTTCCAGAAATCCTGTCATCTGTAGCCTCTACAAATAACTCCATAGTTCTTTTATTTAAATAAATTAATCCTAAAATAACTGCAGTAAATCCTAATGTAAAAAATATTATAATTTTTGCTGCATGTTTAAATGTTATTGCATTTGCAGATGTAATAATATTTGCAATTCCATATGATACTAAAATTACTCCAATCAAAATTAATAGTATCCATCTTTTCATTTTTGAGCTGTTTTTGAACCATTCAAATAAGCCTTTCATTTTATATCATTTCCTTTCCGTGTTGATAGGGATTGTTTTATAATATTTCTATCTCTTCTTCGATTTGTACCCCAAACTTTTCAAAAACTTTTTTCTTGGTGTATGCTATTAAGTCTAAAATATCCTTTGAAGTTGCATTTCCTTTGTTTATAATAAATCCTGCGTGTTTTTCTGAAATTTGTGCACCTCCGATAGTATAACCTTTAAGTCCACATTCGTCAATTAATTTTGCCGTAATAAATCCATCTCCACGTTTAAATGTACTTCCTGCTGATGAATATTCTATAGGTTGTTTCTCTTTTCGCTGTTTCAAATACTCATTCATTTTTTGTTCTATTTCTTCTGTATTTCCCTTTTGAAGTTTCATAGTTGTTTCTAAAATAATATATTTTTTTTGTTTGAAAATACTGTCTCTATATCTAAGTTTTTGCTGTTCATTTTTTAATTTTTCTACATTTCCTGTTTCCACGTCTAAAGCTATGGTTTCAATTATAATTTCTTTTATTTCTTTCCCATAAGCTCCTGCATTCATGTAATTTGCTCCACCTATAGTTCCTGGAATTCCCGCTAATTCTTCAAATCCTGTTATTCCTTGTTTTTTTAATTCCTGTGCAAGTGCCATAACTTTTACCCCAGCACCTGCTTTTACTATTATGTTTTCTTCTTGTTTTGTTATAGATATATCATCTAGTGCAATCTTAAGAACAATTCCTTTTATTCCTTCATCAGAAACAAGTAAGTTACTTCCATTTCCAATTATATATAATTTTATTTCATTTACTTTAGCATATTTGAATATGTTCTGTATATCTTCTATTGTTTTTGCTACGATATAAAATTCTGCAAATCCTCCTGTTTTAAATGATGTGTGTTTTGACATTGGTTCATTTATTTTAATATTTTCTGTTGGTACTATTTTTCCTAAGTCTTGTAATATTTTTTGTTTTTCCAATTTTTTCACACTCACTTTCGTTATTTTGCATAAATATACAATGCATCTCCATTGCTTATTTTCTTCTGACTAATATTAAATACTTCGCCAGTTGAATAATTTATAACATATTTATCTTTTCTATGTATATTTTCCAGTCCCATTTTCTTCAACTCATCAGGTCCAACTTGATAATAAACTAATCCCGGATCTGTCCCATCTATTTCACTATATGGTTCTTCAAGTTTTAAAGATTCACTACTTCCTAGCGTATTAAAATCTTCAAGTGCTTCATTATATGTCATTTTTGTTCCTTTTAGAACAGTTGCATTTCCCAATTGTTTATATTTTAAATATGTTTCCATTACTGCTTGCTGAATTTTGACTAATTCTGATGATGCAGTTTTGTCTTTAGATTGAGTTAAGCTACTATTATTTCCAGTTAATTGTCCTATACTTACTCCTGATATAATTAGCAAAACAATAATTGTAATAACTAAGGCTATTAATGTTATACCTTTTTTCTCTTTTACTATATTTTTCATATATACCTCTTTTCTATATTTCTTTAGTTAAAATTATCAATAATATAATATCATTGTTTTTGTTTTTTTACAAGAGTTTTTTTTATTTTTATATTGACAAAACTTATGTAATAATAAATTCTTTCTTTACAAGGAATTTTTGATGCAGAAATAGAAAAAGCTCTCTAATCACTATGCTTCAAGCGATTAGAAAGCTTTATTTTGGTGGAGGCGAGGAGAGTTGAACTCCTGTCCACTACACCTTCCATGAAAACTTCTCCGAGTGCAGTTTATTATTTTAATTCATTTTTCTAACGAGAATAAACACCCTTTAGAAAAATATATCTTCTAAATACCTTTTACTTCCGAAGAAAAAGTAAATTCGTTTCCCACTAAAATGACATTTTTATAAATATGTGGGGATATTTATAAAAACGTAGCGCGCCCTTAGGCAGCAGCTAATTCGTAATTTTCGCTGTTTGCGTTTATATTTATTTTTGCTTTTTTATAGTGGCCGAAGCAACCATCCACTACTCGCTATTTGCACTTCTAGTATAATGTCGAAACCATTTACGCCCCCGTGTACATTTATATTATACTATAATTTGTGCAAATTAGCAATAGGATTTTTCAAAGTTTCACTAAAAATCAGGGAACTAGGTTACTTTTTCATCTGTCCGAAAAGAGAACCTCTAAAGTAAATTTTTGCCCCGTCCCCAAATTCACCCAAACAAACTAATTTGATTACTTTCTTGCATTCCATCTAAACAACCAAACTGGCGCAATAGTTCTATAATAGAGTCTCCAACTTTTGCTCCTTGGCGGATTTCATCTATAGACATAAATTCTTCTTTTTGTGCTGATTTATATAAAGATTCTGCTGCAATTGGTCCCATTCCAGAAATACTACTAAATGGCGGTCTTATTGCTCCATCTTCTATTTGGAAGTTTTTCCAATGAGACTTATACAAATCTATTGGTAGAAATTTAAATCCTCTTTCATACATTTCCAAAACAAGTTCGAGTACTGGATACATATCTTGGTCTTTTTTAGCTGCAGCATTTCCTTGCATTTCTATTTCTTTCATTTTGTTTTTTACTTTTTCTTTTCCATAAATCATACTAGCTGCATCAAAGTTGTCTGCTGCTCTTATAGAGAAAAATGCACTATAATATGCTAAAGGCTGATGTACTTTAAACCATGCTATTCTAAAGGCATTTGTAACATAAGCTGCTGCATGGGCTTTTGGGAACATGTATTTTATTTTTTCGCATGAATCTATATACCAATCTGGTACATCATTTTGTTTCATAAGTTCTTTATATTCAGGCCATTTTGGTTCTTTTCCTTTTGCTACTTTCCCTTTACGTACAGATTCCATTATTTTAAATGCCTTGTTTGGCTCTAACCCTTTTTTCATAAGATAAATCATTATATCATCACGACAACAGATTGCATCTTTTAGTGTAACTGTTCCATTTTCTACTAATACTTGCGCATTATTTAGCCACACATCTGTACCATGTGATAGACCCGAAATTCTAATTAATTCGTCAAAAGTCTGAGGTTTTGTATCTACAAGCATTCCTCTTACGAATTTTGTACCAAATTCAGGTACTCCATAACTTCCAACTTTTGATTTTATTTGCTCTGGTGTTACTCCTAAAGCATCTGTTGAACTAAAAATTGACATTGTATCTTTATCATCTAAAGGTACTTTTGTAGGGTCAATTCCTGTTATATCTTGAAGCATTCTAATAACTGTAGGATCGTCGTGACCTAGTATATCTAACTTCAAAAGGTTTTGGTCTATTGAGTGATAGTCAAAATGTGTTGTTATAATATCTGAATTCGGGTCATCTGCAGGATGCTGTATTGGTGTAAATTCATATATTTCTCTTCCTTTTGGAACAACTATAATTCCACCTGGGTGCTGCCCTGTAGTTCTTTTTATTCCAGTACATCCTGTAGAAAGTCTTTGAATTTCTGCACTATTTACTGGAATATGTCTTTCTTCAAAATATTTTTTTACATATCCAAATGCAGTTTTATCTGCGACAGTACCAACTGTTCCTGCTTTAAATGTTGTACCTTTTCCAAAAATTACTTCTGTATATTTATGTGCTTTTGCTTGATATTCTCCAGAAAAGTTTAAGTCTATATCTGGTTCTTTATCTCCATTAAATCCTAAGAACGTTTCAAATGGTATATCCATTCCATCTTTATCTAACTTGTGGCCACATTTTGGGCAGTCTTTATCCGGAAGGTCAAATCCATTTTGATACCCATAATCTGTAAAATCTGAATATTTACAATTAGGACATCTGTAATGTGCAGGTAAAGAATTAACCTCTGTAATACCTGTCATATTTGCAACAAAAGATGAACCAACAGATCCACGAGAACCTACTATATAGCCATCATCATTTGACTTCCACACCAATTTTTGCGCTATTATGTACATAACAGAAAATCCATTTTTTATAATAGAATCCAGTTCTTTATCAAGTCTTGTTTGAACTATCTCAGGAAGTGGATCTCCATAAAGTTCATGTGCTTTACTATATGCAATATCTTTAATAGTTTGCTCACAACCCGGAATATGTGGAGGACATTTTTCAGGTGATATTGGTGAAATTTGCTCACACATATCTGCTATTTTGTTTGTGTTTGTAACTACTACCTCATAAGCTTTCTCATCACCTAAATAACTAAATTCTTCAAGCATTTCATTTGTTGTTCTTAAATACAATGGTGCTTGATTATCTGCATCTTTATAACCTTGTCCTGCTTCTAAAATTCTTCTATATACCTCATCTTGTGGGTCTAAGAAATGCACATCACATGTTGCAACAACAGGTTTATTTAGCTTTTCACCAAGTTCAACTATTTTTCTATTTATGTTTCTCAAAGCCTCTTCATCAGGCACTTTGCCTTCTCTTACTAAAAACTGATTATTTCCAATTGGCTGAATTTCCAAATAATCATAGTCATTCGCAATCTCTTCTATTTCTTCATCTGATTTACCAAGCTCAATTGCTTGATATAGTTCTCCTGCTTCACAAGCACTTCCTAAAATTAATCCTTCAGAATACTTTTTGTATAAGCTCTTTAAAATTCTTGGCTTTTTGTAAAAATATTTTAAATGTGAAATAGAAATAAGCTTATATAAATTTTTAAGTCCAACATAATTTGTAGCCAAAATAATTGCATGATAAGGTCTAAGTTGCTTATATTCGTTCTTTTTAGCTTCTTCATCTTGAGCTTTAAGCTCTATATCTTGAACAGTTGTAGCTCCTCTTTTTAGAAGCTCTTTCATCATTTCATTTAAAACTTTTACAGTTGTGTCTACATCATCTAAAGCACGATGAGCTACTTCAACTTTTATTTTTAAATAATCTGCAATCTTTCCAAGCTTGTATTTTTTTAAGTTTGGATAAATTTTTCTAGCTAAAGCCAATGTGTCTACATAGGTATAGTCAAAGTCATACCCTAAATCTTTTGCAACATATTTTAAAAATCCAACATCAAATGTAGCATTATGAGCCACTATAACAGAATCTCCAAGAAATTCTAAGATTTTTGGAAATACTTTTTCTATTGTTTCCGCATCTTTTACCATGTCATCTGTAATATTTGTAACTTCTACAACTCTTGTTGGAATTGGCTTTTCAGGGTTTACAAAACAAGAAAAACTATCTATTACTTCTCCATTTTTAACCTTCATAATTCCAACTTCTGTAATTTTTTCTGTTTTAGGTGAAAATCCTGTTGTTTCTAGGTCAAGAACACAATATGTAGTATCTATTTTTTGACCTTTATAGTTTGAAACAACACTTGTTCCATCTGGTACAAGATATGCTTCAACACCATAAATAACCTTCATATCAGGATTATCTACTCCAAGCAATTTATGTGCTTCTGGAAATGCTTGCACAACTCCGTGGTCTGTAATTGCAATAGACTTCCAACCCCATTTCATAGCACGTTTTATAAGGTCTGTTGCAGAAGTCATTGCGTCCATCTGACTCATATTTGTATGCATGTGAAGCTCAACTCTTTTTACATCTGCTAAGTCTTGCCTTACAGTCTTTTTCATTCCTTCTGTTTCTATAATTGTGTTAGCCAAAATTTCCATCTCATGTGTAAAATTACTTATTCCAGATTTTCCTTCAAGTTTAACACCTTTTGCTTTTGAAAGCTTTCCTACAAATTTTGCCTTTTCTTCAGGCTTAACAAAAGCTTTACAACTAATAGTACTAGTACCATCATAAACATTAAATGAAATTAAAAACTTACCACTTTTAAGTTCTTTTTCTTCTATGCTTCCACCTAAAATTTCTCCACTTATTGCTGCCATATCATCTTCAGGTGAAATATCTGCAACATTTATAATATTTGTTTTTAAAGTCGTATTTCTTCCATAAATTAAAGGCGAATCTTCTTCAAGCTCTTTTTCCAATAATTTAACTTCATTTATAGGTGGCTCTTCTGTTGGAGGAGGTGGCATAGGTGGCATATCTCCTGCGTATACATCTTGAGTATTCTGTGCATTTTGAGCCTTCTTTTTAGCCTCTTGTTTCTCCTCTGCAATTTTTTCTCCTAAACTGCTATGTTCTAAAGCAAGTTCTAATGCTTGTTGTTGATTTTTTTCAATTCTTTTCTTAATTTCTTGTTTTTCTTCTTCATTTAAAGTTTCAACAAATTTTATTTTATAGTTTTTGTTAAATATGTTTTTTATTACTCTTTCAAGCTCTCTGTCTAAATTTCTTCCTCTTAAAAAATCTGCACCTTTGATTTTCATATTTACTGTAATTAAATTGCCTTCGATTTCTATCGTGCTTTTAAGCAAAATCATAGGCTTCATCAAAGGATATTTGTGCACCATATACGCAATTAAATTAATCCATTCTTTTTGTATATCATTTATTTTTACATCTTCACTATATTCAATTTTTATATCTACATTTTCAAACTGAAACCTCTCACGCAAAAATTGCTCAAATAACCACAAATTCTTTAGCTCTAAATATTCATTACTTGCAATTTCCATGTCTAACACATTTGCCTTTTTGATTAAATTCATTTGCTTAATTTGTGCATTTTTTACATTTGTTTCTTGTTTATAATCACTAAATACTTCCCCTATTTTTTTTGTTGTTTCCACTTTTTCGCTTCCCTTTCTAATGTATAAATATTGCCCTAAAATATTTTTAATTTGTACTTTATAAGCATACATCATTTAGGCAAAAAAAACAAGCGAACATTTATAAATTTTTTATCATTTTTTTCGAAAATATTGTTGACAATTTGGTGCATATTTAGTATAATAAAAATAGAGCAAGGGCAAAGCCCTCACTCTAAAGTATCGTTTGGGTTGGAGTTCTTGGCGTGAACTTCAATTTTTTTATTTGAGTATTTGATATATGTACTATATCCTAGACTAGCTGGAAAGCATAATACTATACCTAAACGATGTTTGAATTATATCAAACATTATTCTAACTGTCAATACGATTTTTAAAAATTTCTAAAAAGCTTCTAAAATGTAAAGATTTCCTTCTATCATTTTTAGCTAATATACTTTTCAATAACTTTTTATTCCACTTCTTTTTTCCACAATCCATGTTTATTGCAATATTCATAAAGTACTGACCCTTTGATGTATGGAAATCTTGTTTCTGTTGCTTGTCCAGGATGTAGTCTTACTCTTGTAGTTCTGTCTTCAGAAACTTGTGCAATCCACATAATATAGTGTTCTTCTTCCATTGGGTGTTCTACTTCTCCAACTCTTACAACAATTTCATTTCCATCTATTTCATATACAGGAACATGCTTTTCTGTTGCAGCATCTGTTGAATTTGCATGTAATAATTCCATCTCCTCACCACAACATTTAATATTTTCACTATTTCCATGAATTAAACCAATAACATTTTGGCACTTTTTACATTTATAAAATCTAACATTCTCTTTCATATCAATCAAATCCTTTCTTTATTTTAATTAATAAAGCTTTAATATTATAAATCATATTTTAAGATTTTAGTATATATTTTTTTGTAATGCGCGTAAGCGACCAAACGAGCACTGCAAGTGCGAACTGGAGCAACTTACATACTAGTATTTTAAAATATGGACGTTGCGACACACAAGCATTACAATAAAAATATATACTAAAATTATAAAATCTCAAAGTTTACATGTCTTTAAGCAAATCTTTTCCACCTTTTATATAATCCCAACCCGAGAAAATTGCTGCAATTACAGATACACACATAAGTACTGTAACTGCAATATTTAAAACAAACTGAAAACTATTCATATATATTCCTGCAGATGAAACCATTTGCTCAGCTTCGCTTCCAACTCTAAATACAAATTTTCCAAATCCAAATTTATCTATAAATGCTAGAATAATTGCAACCATCTGAGTTGCTGTTTTTATTTTACCCCAAATTGAAGCTGCTATAACTTTTCCACCTTGTTCTACTGCAATCAATCTATAACCTGAAACAACAAACTCTCTAAATAAAACAATTATAGGAATCCATGCAGGAAGTTTATTCATTTCAACTAGCATCACCATAGCGGCTAGCACTAAAATTTTGTCTGCAATTGGATCTAAGAACTTTCCAAAATTTGTAACCATATTTCTACTTCTTGCAATGCTTCCGTCTAACTTATCTGTAATTGAAGCAATTATAAATATTGCGTCAATTATAAGCCAAGAAATAGGAATTTCTAAAACTTCTCCTTGTATGTTTAAATATGGAATTATGACCATTATCGGTACTAAAATAATTCTAAATACTGTTAGCTTATTTGGTAAATTCATTTTTTTCACCTTCTATATTTTTTTTATTTTATTTATCTTTCATCTCCACTTTGTGTTTTTCCATCAGCATTCTTATCAGCTTCTTCCTTTAAAAATCTCTTATATTTAGTGTAATTTTGATGATCTATTTCTTTAGTTCTTCTATTGCCTTATTTAATTGTGTATCTTCCTCTTCTTTTATAGCATAAATACTTTTTACTGTATCAGGTAGCTTTACTTCTATATTTGGCTTTATTCCTTTTTTATTTATCTCCGTGCCATTTGGTGTAAAATATTCTGCAGTTGTAATTTTAAGTCCACTTCCATCTGATAGAGTTAAAACCGTTTGAATAACACCTTTTCCATAAGTTTTTGCTCCAATCACTGTTGCTCTTTCATTATCTTTTAATGCTGCTGTTAAAATTTCTGAAGCACTTGCTGTATTTTCATTTGTAAGCACAACAAGTGGCATATCATATACTTTTTTAGTTTTAGATTTTGTTACTTCTTCTTTTTCTTTATTATCTTTTGTTGTCATTATTGTTTTATCTTTATCTAAAAAGAAATCTGCAATATTAGTTGATTCATCTACTATACCGCCACCATTATTTCTTAAATCTAAAATTAACGATTTTGCACCTTTTGAAATTAAATCGTCTATTTTTTCTTTTAATTTTTTTGATGAATATGTATCAAAACTTGGAAAATTAATATATCCTATATTTTCTTTTATAATCTTTGAACTTATTGGATTTGTTTCGATTTTTTCTCTTGTAATTTCAAACTCTTGCTCTTTTCCATCTCTTTCTATTACAAGTTTAACTTTTGTTCCAGCTGTACCTTTTATGTTGTCTGCTATAATATCAAAATCATCATATCCATATTCTTTTCCATCAACACGTAAAATAATGTCTCCTGATTTTATTCCAGCTTTTTCTGCAGGGCTTTCTGGAATTGGATAATATACTATAATTTTTTGTGATTCTTCATCAGCTATCATATATATACCGATTCCTACAAAACTTCCTGTAATGTTTTCTGTAAATTCTTTTAACTCTCGCTTTGGTATATATTCTGTATATTTATCTCCTAATGCATTAACATATCCTTCTATAGCACCATCTTTTAATTTGTTTTCATCTATTTTATCTTTCCACAAATAGTTTTTATCTATTACTGATTTGATTTTTGCTAAATATGAATCTAAATCCGAGCTTTCTGTTGATGAATTATCTCCTGTTATTAATGTGTAAACAGGATTTTTTGTAAAATAAGTATAAAGTGAAAGTGATGTAATCATAAAAGTTATAAATGATGTTAAAATAATAAGCATTATTACTTTATAAATTTTTTGTGCAGTTTCTTCATGCTTTTCGTTCATTTTCAAACTTCCTCTCCTTTTATTTTAATATATATAAGAATAATCTTATTTAACTAAATAAAAGTTACCTAAGATTATTCTTATATATTTATGTAATAAACTTAAGGTAAATAATTCATGGGATTTACACAATTTGCATATCTAGGTCCAGGTGATCTTATCTCAAAATGTAAATGTGGTCCTGTAACATTTCCTGTGGCACCAGAAAGCATAATTTGCTGTCCTTTTTTTACATACTCTCCACTACTTACTTTAACACTTGAAGCATGTGCATAAAAACTATATATATTATTTCCATGATATATTTCTACATAATTACCATAAGCTCTGTTATAACCTGTATCAACTACTTGCCCATCTCCTATAGCATAAACTGCAGTACCTTTTGATACTGGGAAATCAACTCCTGTATGATGTCCTGAGCTCCAATATCTACCAGATACACCATATCCAGTTCCAATATGATGATTTGTTACAGGATATCCAAATCCATAACTGCTTGATCCTCCACCTGAATAGCTACTTGTTCCTGCATTTGAACTACCATTACTAGCAGAAGCTCTTTTTCTTGCTTGTTCTTCATCATATTTTCTTTGTAATTCTATGATTCTCTTATTTAAACTTTGTTCTTGTGAAGCAAGTTCACTTAAATCTTTTTCTAATTCTTTTTCATCTTCAGTAAGCTCTGCAACATAATCTTCTTTAGCTTTTTTCATTGTCTTTAATCCTTGTTGCTTAGACTCAAGTGTAATTTTAGAATTACTTAATTCTTTTTTATTTGTTTCTAGTTCATTTTTTTCCTTTTCTATTTTTTGTTTGTGTGCTTCTAACTGTTCTAACATTTTTGTATCATAATCTGCAACTTCTGATACAAGATAATAGCTAGATATAAAATCAACTAAAGTAGCAGAAGAAAGTAAGAAATCTAAATATGATGTTTCTCCTGTTTTATACATAGCAACAAGTCTTGCATCTAAAGCTTTTTGCTCTTTTGCATATTCTTCTTCATCTTCTTTTATTTGTTTTTCATTTTCAGTAATTTTAGTTTGTAAAGTGCTTATTTTCTCATTTAACTCATCAATTTCCATTTGATAATCTGAAATTTGTGTTATAAGTTTTTGAACTTGACTCAAAGCGTCTTCTTTCTCTTTAGAAATTTCATCAATTTTCTTTTCTGTTGAAGTTATTTTGTTTTGTACATTACTCTTCTCACTTTTTAAATCGCCCATATTAGCAGCCATACTTATATTGCTATATGCTACTAAAATTGAAATTATTATAAAAATAATTAAACTTTTTAAAAATTTTTTCATATTTTTTCTCACTTTCTTATTTTTATTTTATCTTTGATATTTTGTAATTTATATTGTTTGTGGAGCATACTTTGTATTCTAAGTTTAGAAAGAATTGTTTTTTGACTAGGCAAATTATATTTAAAAGGCAAGGGCGCATACTTTGTGTATGTTGCTGAGGCTGTTTGAACGCAAGTGAATTACAGCGTCAGTATGCAGTAGCTGAGCGTTTTAAATATAATTTAACGACGTCAAAAGCAATTATCTCTAAACTTTAAGGTATTTTCTCATAGAAATCGTACTACCAAGTACTCCAATTCCAATTCCTAAGCCAA
>Ga0247608_10002644_pt1 | contig 21881 bp, 15 predicted proteins | sample 176DNAGHGlowgp2_FD_193490 | JGI IMG/M metagenome (GOLD analysis project Ga0247608, IMG submission 193490) | Sheep rumen microbial communities from Palmerston North, Manawatu-Wanganui, New Zealand - 1766 DNA GHGlow gp2 | ecosystem: Host-associated > Mammals > Digestive system > Stomach > Rumen ...
TGAAGAGCGTATTGCCGACATTCAATTGCTCAGATACCGTTTGAACGGATTTGGGCAATTGTCTTTGTTGCAGAAAAAACTCGTTTACTACTTGTCGAAAGCAACCCTCTATGGGCGCGATATTACCTTCGACCAGTTTGGAAAATATAACCTCCGTATCCGTAAGATGTTGGAGGCTGTCTATACGGATGCTGCCATCCGACACGACAGTGACGGATTCCGCGCGTTGGAAGTGTACCTGAAACGGGTATGGTTCTCCAACGGTATCTATCATCACTATGGCTCGGAGAAGTTCCAACCGGGCTTTACGGCAGACTATCTGCGCGGTGTCTTACAGCAGATAGAGCCTGTCAGACTTCCTTTACGTGCTGGAGAGACGCTGGACGATATGTGTGCGGAGCTGTTTCCCGTCATCTTTGATGTGACGGTGCTTCCTAAGCGTGTCAACAAGGCCGATGGCGAGGACTTGATAAAAACCTCTGCCTGCAACTTCTATGAAGGAGTGACGCAAGAGGAGGCAGAGACATTCTATGCACAGAAGAAAGCACAGGATGCCGATAATCCTTCACCAGCATCCTATGGCTTGAACTCAACGCTGGTCAAAGAGAATGGAGTTATCCGTGAAGAGGTCTGGAAGACGGACGGACGCTATGGAAACGCTATCTGCTCTATTGTCTATTGGCTGGAGAAGGCGTTGACCGTTGCTGAGAACGACCGTCAGCGCAAGGTGATAGCATTGCTTATCAATTATTATCAGACGGGCGACCTGCAAGTGTTTAATGAGTACTGCACAGAGTGGGTGTCAGAACACGAGGGTAGGGTGGATTTCGTCAACGGATTCATCGAGGTCTATGGCGACCCCTTAGGAATGAAAGGTTCGTGGGAAGGTATCGTGGAATATAAGGACATGGAGGCTACCAAGCGTACACAGGCTATCAGTCAGAATGCGCAGTGGTTTGAAGACCATTCGCCTGTCGACCCGCGTTTCCGCAAGCCCCATGTGAAGGGCGTTACCGCCAATGCCATTTGTGCTGCCATGCTGGGTGGCGACGAATACCCCTCAACAGCTATAGGCATCAATCTTCCAAATGCGGACTGGATTCGTGCTGAGTATGGCTCGAAAAGCATTACTATCTCAAATATCACGGAGGCTTATAATAAAGCGGCTCATGGCAACGGCTTCAAGGAGGAGTTCGTCGTTGACCAGGAAACGCTGGAAATGATAGAGAAGTATGGCGATAAGTGTGACGATCTGCATACCGACTTACACGAGTGTCTGGGACATGGCAGCGGACAACTCTTGCCAGGTACCGACCCTGATGCACTGAAAGCATACGGCAATACCATTGAGGAGGCGCGTGCAGACCTCTTCGGACTCTACTATATTGCAGACCATAAGTTGGTGGAGTTGGGGCTGTTGCCAGACGATGAGGCATATAAGGCCCAGTACTATAGCTATATCATGAATGGCTTGCTGACGCAACTTATTCGCATAGAACCCGGTCGTCAGATTGAGGAGGCGCACATGCGGAACCGTTCGCTGATAGCCCACTGGTGCTATGAACAGGGCGATGTGATTCAGTTGGAGCAGCGAGACGGAAAGACTTACGTTCGCATCACAGACTATCAGGCACTGCGCACACTCTTTGCCCGTCTGTTGGCGGAGATTCAGCGCATCAAGAGCGAGGGAGACTATGAGGCTGCCCGTCAACTGGTAGAACGCTACGCTGTAAAGGTGGATGCTGCGTTGCATAAAGAGATTCTGGAACGTTACAAGAAGCTGAATCTTGCACCATATAAAGGCTTTATCAATCCTGTGATGAAGCCCGTCATGGATGATGCCGGAAATATCTGCGATATCCAACTGGACTATACAGAGAGCTATGTTCACCAAATGCTGCGCTATGGTCAAGAGTATGGGACGATGTAAGATGGATGATGTAAGATGGATGATGTGAGATGGATGATGTAAGATGTAAGATGGATGATGTAAGAGATAAAGTCAAGGAAATCAAGCAGTCGTTCCGCCAGATGATGGACGGGGCGGTGGCGCAGTCCATGCGTGACAAGGGACTGAACTATCACCTCAACTGGGGCGCTACGCTGCCGCGTCTGAAGGAAATGGCTGAGGAAATAGCTAACAGCCAAACGCCAACAGCTAATAGCCAATACGACCTTGCCATTGCCTTGTGGAAAGAAAATGTCCGCGAGTGTAAGATTCTGGCTACTATGCTGATGCCTGCAGACCAGATACTCCCTGAAGTCGTGGACATCTGGATGGAACAGATTCCATCACAGGAGATTGCTGAACAAGTGGCTTTTAATCTCTGGCAGCATCTGCCTTTCGCACCAGAGAAGGCGTATCAGTGGATAGCATCGGACAAGGAGTACGATCAACTCTGTGGATTCCATGTGCTGACACGCTTGTTTATGAATCACCAGGAACCCAACGAGCGAGGCATCAATGAGTATTTGGATCAGTTGTTGGCGGCACTCCAAGGCCCTTATCCCTCGGTGCGCAAAGCTGCTATGCAGAGCGTTTATCGCTTTGCAGAACTGGGACTGATGTATGAGCGACTGGCTAAAAGTGCGGTGAAAAGTATCAATTTAGATATTTTTTAAATAAATGTTGCCTTATTCTCCAAAAAAAGTAGTAATTTTGTGCGGTTTTAAACCACATTAACCACATAAAATGAGAGAAAATATCAAGGCAACAGTCAAGAATATCCTGACTGCCTATTTGGAACTGAACAAGCATAGAAAGACTCCCGAGCGGTTTACTATCCTTGATGCAGTATACAGCATGAGTGGACATTTCTCCTTGGAGGAACTGGGCGAGAAACTGACAAATGACTATAACTTTCCTGTCAGCCGTGCCACACTCTACAATACTTTGCGTCTGCTGATAGAGCTGCGTCTTGTTGTCCGCCACCGCTTTCAGTCAACAACAAAGTATGAGGCCTGTTACGACAACAACAGCCATTGCCACCAGATCTGCACGGTGTGTGGAAAAGTGACGGAGGTTAAGTCTCATCAAGTCAGCGAAGCCATCAACAGCATGCCAATGCGGCGCTTCCACAAAGATGGTTATACACTCTATGTCTATGGCATCTGTAGTTCGTGCCAAATGAAGCTAAGACGCCATTCGACGAAGGGAAAAGAAACAAAGAAACTTCAAAAACAAAGCAAGAATAACAATGAATCAAGGTAAAGTAGATGTCCTGCTCGGTTTGCAGTGGGGCGATGAAGGTAAGGGAAAGGTTGTTGACGTGTTGACGCCGCACTACGATGTTGTTGCTCGTTTCCAGGGCGGCCCCAATGCAGGCCATACGTTGGAGTTCAACGGCGAGAAGTACGTACTCCGCTCAATCCCTTCAGGTATTTTCCAGGGAGGTAAGGTAAACATTATCGGTAACGGTGTCGTACTGGCTCCCGACCTCTTTATGGAGGAAGCTAAGGCACTGGAGGCTTCTGGACACCCACTGAAAGAGCGCCTTCACATCTCTAAGAAAGCTCATCTAATTATGCCTACCCACCGTGTGCTCGATGCAGCCTACGAGGCTCAGAAAGGCAAGAACAAGGTAGGTACCACGGGTAAGGGCATTGGTCCTACGTATACTGATAAAGTCAGCCGTACTGGTCTGCGCGTCGGTGATATCCTCGAAAACTTCCCCGAGAAGTATGCTGCTGCCAAGGCTCGTCATGAGGCTATTCTGAAGTCGCTGAACTTCGACTACGATATCACGGAGGTTGAGAAGAAGTGGATGGAGGGTATCGAGTATCTGCGCCAGTTCCCCATTGTGGACAGCGAGCACGAAATCAACCAGATACTGCGCGCTGGCAAGAGTGTGCTGTGTGAAGGTGCCCAGGGTACTATGCTTGATGTGGACTTTGGCAGCTATCCTTTCGTAACCTCTTCCAATACCATCTGCGCTGGTGCTTGTACGGGTCTGGGTATCGGTCCCAACAAGATTGGCGAGGTCTTTGGTATCATGAAGGCCTACTGCACCCGTGTTGGTGCTGGTCCTTTCCCCACAGAGCTCTTCGACGAGACGGGCAAGAAAATCCGTGACCTTGGTCATGAGTATGGTGCCGTAACTGGTCGTGAGCGCCGTTGTGGTTGGATAGACCTCGTAGCCCTGCGCTACAGCATCATGGTAAACGGCGTTACCCAACTCATTATGATGAAGAGCGACGTGCTCGACGGCTTCGATACCATCAAGGCCTGCACCTCTTATAAGGTGAATGGTGTAGAGACACGCGACTTCCCTTATAACATTGAGCAAGGCATTGAGCCTGTCTATCAGGAGTTACCTGGCTGGAAGACCGATATGACCAAGTTTACCAGCGAGAGCCAGTTCCCCAAGCAGTTCAGCGACTATATCGCCTTCTTGGAGAAAGAACTCGAAACGCCCATCACCATCATCAGCATCGGTCCTGACCGTGAACAAACAATCGTAAGATATGGCAAATAAACCCAGTATACCCAAAGGAACACGCGACTTCGGCCCCGTAGAGATGGCCAAGCGCAACTATATCTTCAACACCATCCGTAGTGTCTATGAACTCTACGGATTCCAGCAGATTGAGACACCTGCCCAGGAAACCCTTCAGACACTGATGGGCAAGTATGGCGAGGAGGGTGACAAACTGCTCTTTAAGATTCTGAATTCTGGCGACTATCTGAATAAGATTGAGGACAGTGAACTCACGGAGCGCAACACGCTGCGCCTGGCATCCAAGATTTGCGAGAAAGGTCTGCGTTACGACCTCACCGTTCCCTTCGCCCGCTATGTGGTGATGCACCGTGAGGAACTGCAACTGCCCTTCAAACGCTATCAGGTACAACCCGTTTGGCGTGCTGATCGTCCCCAGAAGGGCCGCTATCGTGAGTTCTATCAGTTTGATGGCGATGTGGTCGGTTCTGACTCTCTGCTCAACGAGGTAGAGCTGATGCAGATTGTTGACACCGTATTTACCCGCTTTGGGGTGCGTGTACAGATAAAGATTAACAACCGCAAGATTCTCACAGGAATTGCCGAAGTCATCGGAGCTGCCGACAAGATTGTCGACATCACCGTGGCTATTGACAAGCTCGACAAGATTGGCATCGACAATGTGAATGCCGAGCTGCGCGAGGATGGCCTTAGCGAGGAACAGATACAGAAGTTGCAGCCTATCATCATGTTGGAGGGTAGCAACGAGCAGAAGCTGGCAACAATCGCTGAGGTGCTGAAGAAGAGCGAGACGGGACTCAAGGGTGTGGAGGAGACCAAATACATCCTCGGTTTCCTGACAACGCTGAACAACGAGATTCAGCTCGACCTCACGCTGGCTCGTGGCTTGAGCTACTATACGGGTGCCATCTTTGAGGTGAAAGCACTCGACACACCCATGGGTAGCATCTCTGGCGGCGGTCGCTATGACAACCTGACGGGCATCTTCGGTATGCCTGGCCTCTCTGGCGTTGGCATCTCGTTTGGTGTAGACCGCATCTACGATGTGCTCAATGCCCTCGACCTCTATCCCAAGGATTCGCTCAACACCACACAGGTGCTCTTCATCAATTTCGGTGAGAAGGAGACGGCCTACTGCCTGCCTATAATAAATAAGGTTCGCGAAGAAGGCATTCGTGCTGAGATTTATCCTGATGGTGCCAAGATGAAGAAGCAGATGTCCTATGCTAACGCCAAACAGATTCCCTTTGTCGTACTGGCTGGCGAGAGCGAGATGGAAGCGGGTAAGGTAACACTGAAGAATATGGAGTCTGGCGAGCAGCAACAGCTTTCACCAGAGGAATTGATTAACGCGATACGATGAAACAAGTCAGACTACTTGCTGTATTGATGGTCTTGGTGCTGCTCTGCACCTCGGCCATCAATCAGAAAACTACTACTATCTTTATCATTGGTGACTCTACAGCAGCCAAGAAGGACCTCTCCAAAGGCTCGCCTGAGCGTGGGTGGGGCATGGCGCTGCAGTGCTATTTCGATGAGGCGTTTATCCGTGTGGATAATCATGCCGTCAATGGCCGTTCGTCAAAGAGCTTCATTGGCGAGGGACGTTGGAAGCAAGTGCTCGACAAACTGCAGCCTGGCGACTATGTCGTCATTCAGTTTGGTCACAATGACGAGAAACCCGGTGAGACACGCCACACAGATCCCGGCTCTACCTTCGACTACACGCTAGCTAAGTATGTGCGCGAGACACGTGAGAGAGGGGGGATTCCCGTACTGATGAACCCTGTGGTGCGTCGCAATTTCGCCAAAAAGCAGGTGTCTTCTGCTGGGGATGACGAATCACTGCGCAATACCACCTTTAAGGATGGTGCCAATGTGCAAGAGGGCGACTCGCTGGTTGACACCCACGGCCTCTATGCTGTTGCTCCACGCGATGTAGCCCAGCGCATGAACTGTCTCTTTGTCGATGCCAACAAGATTACTCACGACCTGGAACAGTCATTGGGTGTCGAGAAGTCTAAGAAGTTGCACATGTGGTATAAGCCTGGTGAACATCCTGCACTGCCTAAAGGCCGTCAAGACAATACGCACTACAATATCTATGGTGCGCACCAAGTGGCAAAGTTGCTGGCCGATGCCTTGTGTGAGGAGATTCCGCTCCTTTCCAAGTATCGTACGGATGACAATCCTTGTAAGATGGACAAATAATTCATATTTGAAAATATTTCCCTCAAAACATTTGGGGGATTTATTTTTTCTGCTTATCTTTGCAAAAACAATTCTATTTTACTATAACTAAACAATTACTTTAAGATTATGAAGAAAAAGTTCATTTGCGCTGTTTGTGGATATATCTACGAAGGCGATGCAGCTCCCGAGAAGTGCCCCATCTGTAAAGCTCCTGCGTCAAAGTTCTCTGAATTGAAGGACGATGCTGATATGACCTATGCTACTGTTCATAAGATTGGGGATGGTAAGCCAGAGGGCGTTAGCGAGGAGATGATTCAAGATCTGCGCAACCACTTCAATGGTGAGTGTGGTGAGGTCGGTATGTATCTTGCTATGGCTCGTCAGGCAGACCGTGAGGGCTATCCTGAGATTGCTGAGGCTTTCAAGCGCTATGCTTTCGAGGAGGCTGACCATGCTTCTCGTTTTGCTGAGCTGCTGGGTGAGTGCGTATGGGACACAAAGACCAATCTGGAGAAGCGCGCTGCTGCTGAGGCTGGTGCTTGCGAAGATAAGTTCCGCATTGCCAAGAATGCCAAGGCTGCTGGTTTCGATGCTATCCACGATACCGTGCACGAGATGGCTAAGGACGAGGCTCGTCATGGAGCAGGTTTTGCTGGTTTGCTGAAGCGCTATTTTGGCAAGTAAAGACAATAAAATAGATGGAAAGCCGTTTTGTTATTATATGATGAAACGGCTTTCTCTTTTTCTCATAGCAGTGTTGGCCTTGCTGACCTCTTGCTCTGATAACGACTCCTTCACGACAGATCGCAGTCACCGACTGACGTTTACCTGCGACACGATACTGATGGATACCCTATTTGCCAAGGTGCCCTCAGCGACCTATAGCTTCTGGGTACATAACCAGTCGGGTGACGGACTGCGCCTGCGCACAGTCCGTTTGGAACGTGCCGGCCAGTCTGGCTTCCGTGTCAATGTCGACGGCACTTTCCTCAATCCCGTTGTCAATGATTTAGAGGTACGCAAAGGCGATAGCCTGCGCGTCTTCGTAGAACTGACGGCTTTCGAGAATGCGTCCCCCGATCCTCAGTTAGTCGAGGACAACCTGCTATTCACCCTGGAGAGTGGGGTGGAGCAGAAAGTCAATCTGCGCAGCTATAGCTGGAATGTAGAGAAGTGGGACCAGCTGAACGTGACAAGCAATACCACCATTGAGTCTGCTACGCCTATCCTTGTGATGGGTGATATTAATATTGCCAAGGGGGCTACGCTGACCCTCAACAATACGGAACTCTATTTCCATAGTGGGGTGGGCATCATCGTCAATGGCGGTCTTGTAGCAGAGGGCTGTCTGTTCCGCGGCGATCGTCTTGACCACATGTTCGACTATCTGCCTTATGATCGCGTCAGTGGTCAGTGGCGCGGCATTACCATCAATCCTAAGGCAGCAGGTTGTAGCCTTACCGACTGTGACATACGCAATGCCTGCGATGCCCTCCATGCAGACTCTACAGTGGTAAACCTTTCTGGCTGCATCGTGCACAACAGCAAGGGGTTCGGATTGTGGGCTCACGACTCGCAGGTATCCATCAACAACAGTTTGTTGACCAATTCACTCAACGACTGTGTGGCACTACTTGGTTGTGAAGCAGTCCTCGACCAGACCACCATCGCCCAGTTCTATCCGCTTTCGGCCCTTCGTGGTGCTGCACTGCGCTTTAAAGCTACTGACAGACCTTTCACGCTGGAGTGCAGCAATACACTTGTTACGGGGTATGCTGATGATGTTATTCAGGGCGACGTTGACGAGAACTCAGACTACAGTTTCAGCAATTGTCTGTTGCGTACCCCGGAGCCTGAGAATACCGAAGGCTTCAATGCTATCATCTGGGAGAAGAAAGACGACGACATTCAGGGCACTAAACACTTCGTCCTGATAGATGGTGAGAAAATGATATACGACTTTCGACTGAAGGAGAAGTCGCCTGCTTACGAAAAGAAAATAGGTAAACAACAATGAAACATATCTGTCTTTTTACGGGTGCACGCCCAAACTTTATCAAGGTCGCTCCACTCATTCATGTGATGGAGCGCAACGACGAGTGTCAATACCAACTGGTTTATGCCGGTACTGCTGACGATCCCACACTGGAGTCGTCACTCTTCGACGATTTGCAAATCAGATGTCCCGATGTCTTCTTAGGTGTCGACTGTGAGAACCTCAACGAATTGACGGGTAGGGTGATGGCTGAGTTTGAGCGTTATCTCGACCAGCATCTTACAGACACCGTCATCGTGGTCGACGACCTTGCATCGACGATGGCTGCAGCTATTGTAACCAAGAAACGTGGCTTGCAACTTGCACATCTCGTTGCTGGCACACGCTCGTTCGACATCAATATGCCCAAGGAAATCAATCGCCTTGTTATTGACGGACTCAGCGACCTGCTGTTTACCGCTGGTGTAGGCTCCAGCAGCATTGCTACCCGCGAAGGTGCCGAGAACCACAAGATATATATGGTGGGCAACATTCTGATGGACACCCTGCGCTTCAACCACGACCGCTGGACACGTCCTGCCTGTCTCGACGGTATTGAGGACGGTCGTTACCTCGTCTTCACACTCAACCGCAAAGCCCTGCTGGCTGACGAGGAGAATTTGAACCGCATGTTAACTACTGTTTGTGCGGTGGCTGGCGAACTGCCTGTTATCGCTCCGCTCCGCGATCGTGCTCTCGACTTGGTGCGCACGTTCCAGCTGCCTTCTTCCATCATCCATCTGACATCTTCTCTCAGCTACCTTGACTTTGGCTATCTTACCAGTCATGCTATGGGTATCATCACCGACTCAGGTAACGTCGCTGAGGAGGCTACGTTCAACCATGTGCCGTGTATCACCCTCAACTCCTATACTGAACATATCGAGACTGTCAAGCAAGGAACCAATGTCCTTGTAGGCGAGGATGCCGACAAGTTGCGCAATGAGTTGCAGCGCATGGTCAGCGGTCAGTGGAAGACTTCGTCGCTGCCCGATCGTTGGGACGGTCGTACCGCTGAGCGCATCGTTCAGATATTAACAAGATAAACATTAAAACGACACCGCTCTTCGGACAGGAATAATAGCTTTTACGCCGTTTTGTCGCAAGAGTAGGAGGTTGTCGCAATAAGTAGGAGAAGAAATGACTGAAAATAGTTTTATGTTAGGTGTTTTGGGCTCGCAGTGATTGCGAGCCCAAAGTGCGTTAATAGGAGAATTATTCTTCGTAGACGGTATGGTCGTCGATGCCTGCCTCGGCAAAAGCCTCGCGACGTTCTACGCACGTCCCACACTTGCCACAGTGCTTGTCTCCACCCTTATAGCAAGACCACGTCTTCGAGTAATCGATGCCTAGCGCCTTGCCACGACGGGCAATATCGGCCTTGGTGATGTTTGTGTAGGGGGAGCGCAGATGCACATTGACAAAGGTGCCTGCACGGGCAGCCTGATCGAAGGCGTCTACGAATGCGGGGCGGCAGTCTGGATAGATAGTGTGGTCGCCCCCGTGGTTGGCCATCATAACATACTTTAGACCATTGCTTTCAGCGATACCTACAGCGATGGACAGCATGATGCCATTGCGGAAGGGAACTACCGTTGACTTCATATTGTCGTCAGCATAGTGTCCTTCAGGAATATCCTCGCCACCCTCCAGTAAGGAACTGACAAAATACTTCGTCATAAAGTCCAAGGGGATGGTGATGTGCTTGATGCCTAACTGCTGACAATGCCATTGAGCAAAGGGAATCTCCCGCTTGTTGTGCTTGGAGCCATAGTCGAACGAGATAGCAAGGGCGATGCGCTCCTGTTCATCATATAACAAGGTGACACTATCTACGCCACCGCTTAATATCAATACGGAATCTTTCATATTATCCAAATAATGCTCTTAGTGCCTCTTCCACCTTGCGAACGGGCACCAGTTCGATGTTAAATTTCTTGCGGTTCAGTCCGCTGAGGTTGTATTTCGGTATGATGATATGCTGGAAACCTAACTTCTCAGCCTCGCTGATGCGTTGCTCGATACGCGCTACGGGGCGCACCTCGCCAGAGAGTCCCACCTCGCCAGCCATGCACCATCCCTCTTCAATGGGCGTGTCGACATTGCTCGACAGTACAGCGGCTATCACACTCAAGTCCATCGCCATATCCGTTACGCGCAGTCCTCCCGCAATATTCAGGAAGACGTCCTTCTGCATCAGTTTGAAACCCACACGCTTCTCCAGCACGGCGAGCAGCATGTTCAGTCGGCGCTGATCGAAACCTGTTGCCGAGCGCTGAGGTGTTCCGTATGCAGCTGACGATACCAGCGCCTGTGTCTCTACCAGGAAAGGACGTACACCCTCAATGGCCGAACTGATGGCAACGCCTGAGAGTCCGTCGTGGTCTTCGGTGAGCAACAGCTCTGAGGGATTCGAGACCTGTCGCAGTCCTGTCTGCTGCATTTCGTAAATACCTAATTCCGAGGTACTTCCAAAACGGTTCTTAATGCTGCGCAAGATGCGGTACATGTAGTGCTGGTCGCCCTCAAACTGGATAACGGTATCGACAATGTGTTCCAGGATTTTGGGACCTGCCAGCGTACCTTCTTTGGTGATATGGCCAATCAGAATGACGGGCACACCACTGGTCTTGGCAAAGCGGAGTAGGGCAGAGGCACATTCGCGCACCTGGGCAATGGAGCCCGCACTGCTCTCCACATCCTCTGTCGAGATGGTTTGTATAGAGTCCACCACCACTACTTCGGGTTGTACCTCTTTGATGTGTTCGAAGATGGCTTCCAGCGAGTTCTCGCAAAGCAGGAGAAAATTGTCGTCGGCGAGAGAATCGCCGACAGCAAGGCGTTCAGCACGCATCTTCAGCTGATGTGCACTCTCCTCGCCGCTGACGTACAGCACCTTCTTGTCCGTCAGCTGGAGCATGGTCTGCAGCGACAGCGTCGACTTGCCGATGCCTGGTTCGCCACCCAGCAACACAATGCTGCCAGGTACCAGTCCGCCACCCAGTACGCGGTTCAGCTCCTGGTCGTGCATGTCGATGCGGGGGTCGTCGTGTGCCGAGATGTCTTTCAGCCGCAATACCTTTGCAGCATCGCGTCCTCTGCCAGAAATGCCACCGCTATTGCCTAAAGACCCTCGCCCCTTGGAAAGAGGTTGGGGTGAGGTTTTGAATTCTTTGAACGTATTCCATTGACCGCACGCAGGACATTTGCCTATCCATTTGGCCGACTCTTGTCCGCAATTCTCGCAGACATACATAATCTTCTCTTTATTAGCCATAAGTGCTTGCAAAATTACGAAATAATTCATAATAATGTTGCATGATAAGCATTTTTTTCATTCTTCGCTCTTCACTTTTCACTTTATTTTGTAACTTTGCAGACAATATGAAAAATCTGATGTCCATAATCATCGCACTGCTGCTGTTGGCAGCATGCGGACAGTCGTATGAAGAGACGAAACGCATCTCGCGGGAACAGCGTCGCGAGGCGTGGCGCAAGGACTCGGCAGCGCTGAAAATTGCCGTAATGCCTACGCTGGACTGCCTGCCCTTGTTTGTAGCGCAGCAGTACGAACTCTTTGACACAGCCTATGGTGGTGTGCGTCTGAAGTTTTATAATGCACAGATGGACTGCGACACAGCTATCCAGAGAGGTAGGGTGGAAGGCACTGTTACTGATTTAGTGAGAGCAAAGCGAATGGAGCGTCAGGGACTGAAAATGCGCTATGTGGCAACAACCAATGCCTATTGGCAACTAGTCACTAACCGCAATGCCCGTATTCACCAGCTGAAACAGTTGGATGACAAAATGGTGGCAATGACCCGTTTTTCGGCAACAGACCTGATGACAGATTGTTGCATTGACTCTGTGAAACTGGCAGCAGAACGCGTCTATAAGGTACAGATCAACGATTTAGACGTGCGCATGCAGATGTTGTGGAACAACGAGATAGATGCCTTGTGGCTAACAGAACCGCAGGCTACTCAGGCACGTGTGATGAAAAATCCCGTTGTGTTAGACACCAGAGATGTCGACTTGCAACTGGGCGTGCTGGCCTTCCGCGAGGTGGAGATGCGCCGACAGGCCCGTACCAAGCAGTTGGAACTGTTTACGCAGGCCTATAACCAGGCTTGCGACTCTATCAATAAATACGGGGTGGCGTACTATCGCTCGATACTCGTAGACCGCTATAAGGTGAAGGAACAGCTGATAGACTCTATACCACATCATATTCGTTTCATGCAAGCCCGTGGTCCTCGTCAGAAGGACATCAACTATGCTACGCAGTGGTTGGAGAAAACCGACGTTCGTCTAAGTAGTAAAACGGAGGTAAGCAATGGTAGAAAATGAGAGTCTGACACTCGTTGACAAGGCCTTAAAGGCAGGTAACTGCGGAAGGGCTATCCGTCAGATGGAAAACTACCTGGCAGCATGGCCTGAGCAGCACACTGCAGAGAAACTGATGGAACTGCGGGAGGACTATGACCGTATGGAAGCCTATTGGCAGCAAGGGGGTGCTGACCCTCAGCGCGCGGAGCTCTATCAGCGCTTGTTGCAGCGCGTCTATGTGCTCTACGCCAATGTAATGCACTATCACCGCATGAAGGTCTCTCCCTATCAGAACAGCCTTTATACCCGTGTGCGCCAAGGACAGCGCGAATGGTCGCTGACCGCCATCCGTCAAGAGATGGAGGGGTTTGTAAGCAATGTTGCTATGCTACAGCTGGAACCCGACAATAAGCGTGCTGCCAAGAGTGCTACGCTCTATCGAGAACACCAGCAGCAGATGAACCAGCTGTTTGAATATGTGCTGACATCGCGTCAATGGTCGGAGGGTGTGGGCAGCCAGTTTGCAGAGATGCTGACCTCCCCCACGACGGATAGCATAGACCAGCAATTGCTCGTTTCTGCTGTCACACTGTCGCTGATGAACCAGTTTGATATGGCTAAATTCCGCATGCTAATAGAGGTGTACCGACTGTCGCAAGACGAGGCTGTGCGCCAGCGTGCCCTGGTGGGGTGGGCATTGTCTGTCTCTGATGACTACCGACTGGTCTATCCTGAACAGCGCGACCTTTTGGTGTCGTTGCTGGAGTCTGAACAGGTCTGTCAGGAACTGACGGAACTGCAGATGCAACTCATCTACTGCCTGAATGAGGAGAAAGACAGTAACACCATCCAAAAAGAGATCATGCCCGATTTGCTGAAGAGCTCGTCGCTGATGATGGGACAGGAGTTTGCAGAGAGTGACGAAGATCATTTGGAAGAGGTGCTGCACCCGGAACGCTCTGAGGAACGCATGGAGAAAATGGAGTCTTCCATGCGTCGCATGATGGACATGCAGAAGGAGGGCATTGACGTGTTCTATCAGGGTTTCTCGCAGATTAAGCGCTATCCTTTCTTCTATGATATCAGCAACTGGTTGGTACCTTTCTTCGAGCAGCATCCAGACATTGCACAATATGCCAACAGTCAGGAAAATATGGCTTTTCTGAAAAAGGTTTTTGCCACTAACACATTCTGTAACAGCGACAAGTATTCGTTTGTTATTGCTGTACAGCAGGTGATAGACCATCTGCCTCAGCAGGTACGTGAGATGCTGAAACGGGGCGAATATGTTCCCGAGGAGTTGGCGGAAGGTGTAGAACCGTTAGCAGCCTTAGAGCGACGTCTCTACCTGATGGATATTTACCGATTCTTTCGTTTGTTTCCACACCGTTCGGAACTGTACAACCCCTTCGATACAACGACAGACGAGGTGGGAGGCTGTGACTTCTTCTCTTGTGAGTTGCTGAAAGACACACCTTTGGAGAAAAGTAAGGCGCAGATAGTCAGACAACTGAAGAAACACCAGATGAACCATGCCGCCCAGCGCTTGTTGACAACCTTCGGAGCCTCTTCGCGTGATGTGCAGTATTATCTTTGGACATACGACTACGACCATGTGTTGCAGCTGAATCCACTCCATGAACGTGCCCTGTTGGGAAAAGGCCGGCAGCTATATGACGAAGGTCGTTACGAGGAGGCACTGACGTGGTTTGAGAAAATGGCAGAGACCTATCCGGAGAAGTCTAATAGCCAGTTGTATGTGGCTATCTGTCTTGTTCAGTTGGAACGTTATGAAGATGCACTGAAACCTCTCTACAGGCTGAATTATGAACAACCCGAGAACGACAGTGTAAGCCGCGTATTGGCATGGGCACTGACATGCCAGGGAAAGCTGGAACAGGCTGCTAAGTACTACGAACAGTTGACGGGCCGTGAACAGCAGAATGACGAAGACCTGAAGAACTTTGGCTACTGTCTGTGGCTGCAGGGAGAGGTCGGTCGTGCTGCTGATTTGTTCCGCCTGTACTGCCAGCGTAACGAGCAGGCAACGGCCATGCTGTCAGACTTCTTTGATACGGAGTGGCTGCAGAAAAGAGGCATCACAATGGTGGAAATCAACATGATGCAGGCACTTCTATAACTCCTTAACTTCTTAACTTCTTAAAAAATTACAAGAACGGCTGTAGCAAGTGGGCAAACCAGCCACGGAACTTCTGCCAGCCTGTGCGGAACTCGTCCCAAGACTCTTCTGTCAGTTGGAAGCTCTGCTGCTTGTCGCGCCAGAACATGTTGTCAAGTTCACGGGTTGTCTGTGGGTCTACGATGACTGCATTCTCCTCGAAATCACACTTCAGACTACGGGCATCCAGATTGGTGCTGCCTACAGTGCAGTATTGGCCGTCGACCATCATAATCTTGGAATGGTGGAAGCCAGGTTTGTAAAGCCAGACGGTGGCTCCGCGCTTCATCAATTTATGAGCTTGGTAGAGGGCACAGTCGGGTGTTAAAGGTATATCACTCTTTGACGACAGCATAATCTCCACCTTTACACCTCTGCGGATAGCTCTTGTAAGGGCTCTCGTTAGCGTGGGAATCAGCGTGAAGTAGGGATTGATGATGTGTATGGAGTCTTCAGCCTGGTCGATGGCATTGATATAGAAGGTACGCATAATCTTTGGTGTGACCCCTGGCTCACGGTTGATAATACCCACCATTTTGCGCCCACTCGTACAAGTCGTATCGGGCTTCAGACCTTCGAAATGGGTTAGCGTTCCACCATTATAGTACTTCATTCCACCTATGTTCTGCTTCGTGGTGCGGTTCCAGATACGGAGGAAGATGGTCTGCAACTCATTGACAGCATCGCCCTCCAGACGGCAGTGCATGTCGCGCCATTCGCCCACCTGTTCCGTACCTTTTATATAATAGTCTGCAACATTCATACCGCCCGTATAGGCTATCTTTCCGTCGATGACAACAATTTTACGATGGTCGCGCCCAAAGATGTGGTTTACCCACGGAAAACGGATAGGAGAGTACTCGACAATCTCTATGCCAGCATCGCGTAGAGGCTTCAGATGGCGTTTCTTCAGTGGCTGGTTGTTGGAATCGTTGCCAAAACCGTCGAACATGGCGCGCACTTCGACCCCCTCCTTTACCTTTTCGCGTAGCAAGTCGAACAGCAAAAAAGCTATGGAGTCGTTACGAAAGTTGAAATATTCCAGGTGAATGCTGCTCTTAGCCTGACGGATGGCCTTAAACATGTCGTCAAACTTCTCTTGACCGGAATAGAGCAGGGTAACCTTGTTGTTGTCTGTGAAACGCACACCATTCTGACGGAGTGTATACACAATGACGGAGTCGCTAATCTGCGCACTTGCGGGGCTAAATGATAACAGACTGATGACCAGTGACAAACCTGCCACCATCCATATCCTTAACCTACTATTCTTTTCCATTTTCCAATTATGTGTTATTTTCGACCTCGAATTTATTTTAAAACAATGAACTAAACGAATTTCACGAATGAACTATGCACTGTCTTACCGTTTGTTTTTCAGTCTATACTCCAATGGCGTCATACCGTACTTCTCCTTGAAGATGTTGATGAAGTTCTCTGCCGTCATGAATCCCACATTGATAGCCAACTCACTGAGGTTGAGGTTGGTGTTGACAAGTAGGGTGCAGGCATGCTTCAGACGTATCTCGCGGACGACCTCGGCAGGCGTCTTGGTTGTTATGCTGCGTATCTTGTGGAAGAACGGCACACGGCCCATGCCCATTGCTGCTGCCATGTCTTCCAGACTGATCTGGCCACGACTCATATTCTGCAGCACGAACTGCTCGACATTACGCATCAGCTGCTGGTCCATGATGTTGTTCATAGAGTAGTCGCCGATGGTGTTGTCATCGTAGTATTTAGCCAAGATGTTCTGCTCCTCAGGGGCTGTCACGTTCTCAGGACTATCCTGCGCCTCCTGCGTCTCCTGACTATCGGTGGTCTCAGAATTGTCGGAGAGGTTAACATTCTTGTAATCTTCAAAGCTCATGGTGGCAGTAGTCATACTTGCGTTTTGTCCCTCCAACATACGAGTTTCCTTACCTTCGATGACGTTCTGATTAATCTCGATAGGAGCCAGACCCATAACCTTGTTGAAGCGCATTACAGCCTCCTGAATGTTGAACGGCTTAGCCAGATAGTCGTCTGCAGCGAGTGTGATGTTCTGTTCGCTCATGGTCTCGGGAGTAAGAACTGTATCTGTCATTAGCACAAACTTCGTCTTGCTCCTGGTATGGCTGGACTTGAACTGGTTGCACAGCTCACTACCCGTAATGCTGTCACCCATATCGTGTTTGCAGACAACGAGGTCGGCCTTGAGCGTATCAATATCGGGTAGGGCAGCCTTGATATTGTCGTAGACATGGAAGTCGTAGATCTCACACAGATGGGCACGCATGAAGTGCAGGAATTCGCGGTTGGTATCGATGAATACTACGCAGAACTTCTGTGTCTGTCCTTCAATGCGCAGCGGCTTGATGTCAAGGTCATTCTGCTGGTTTGTGATAACAGCCAACTCGATTTCACCCTCGTCGTTCAGTTCAAGACGGTCCTTGGCTGTCGACTCAGCCTTCTTCTCCGGATTCTCCAACGTGCTCTGCATCTCAGAGATACGCGTGATAATCTGCAACAGCTGGAAGTGGAGCGAGTTCAGCTGTTCACGACCCTCCAACGACTGTTCGCGCATCGACATATCACCAATAATTGTTGTCATGCGGGCCATGGGCTGACGCAGTTCGTCGCTGGCCAGCTTTATCTCCTCGCGCTGACGCTTCAACTCATCGATGACGGTATTACGCTTCTTCCAGGCCTTTCTGTATTTCTTAATACCAAAGCGCCAGATAATAACGATGATAATTAAGATAATAACATAGAATGTCAGCATCCACCATGACAGCCACCAGGGACGGTCGACGTGAATATCCAGGATGCGCTCTTGATTGCTGACGGCACCATCTGCACTGACAGCCTTGACGTGCAGTTTGTAGTCGCCACTGCTCAGATTTTCGAAGCGGACACCATGGAGTAGGGCATCGCCGTTACGCCAGTCGTTGTCCAGTCCCTCCATCCAGTACATAAACTGCAGACGCTCGCTTTGGTTGTAGTTACCTGCTGCAAACTTGATGGTGATGGTGTTCTGACTGTTATACAAATCTATCTTGTTGCTCTCGTTGAGAGCCTGTGGCAAGATGATGTTTCCATCATAGTTTACGCCAGTCAGAATCTCTTGCTCGCCAACAAACAGCTGGGTTAGCATGACGCGTGGCAGCGAGGCTTGCTCGTCTTTGTTGGTATGGCGCACCCAGTTGATGCCAAACAGTCCGCCAAACAGCACCTCGCCGTCTTTCTTTGTGAGGATAGAGCCCATATTGAACTCATTGCTCTGCAGACCATCGCTGATGGTGTAGTTGTAGAGACCGTAGTTGAAGGTCTCGTTTTCGTGGTTTCGCTGTACCACAATACGGCTAACGCCATTGCTGGTGGTTACCCAGATGCTGTGGTTCTTATCTTCTGCAATACCGCAGATGGAGTTGTTGCACAGTCCGTCTTTTTCTGTTATCAGATTGAGCTCGTCGTTGTCAAGGTTCAGGATGTTAAGACCTTCGCGAGTACCAATCCACAACAGTCCTCTGGAGTCTTCGTATATCTGGGTAATAAAGTTGTTGGTGAATGATTTCAGATTAGAGACATTACCCGTCAGAACCTTCTTCTCGCGGGTCGACAGGTTCAGGATAACCATTCCTTCTGCCGTACCTATCAACAGGTTGTTGTTGGTACCATAGTACAGCGTGGTAATGTTGTTAGTGGTTAACATACCATTCTCACGGGTGTACGAAGAGAATGTGTTCATCCTGGGGTTGTAGACCTGCAGACCGCCATTGGTTGCTATCCATAGGTTGCCGCTCTTATCGCAACTCAGCGCGTTGATATGGTCGTCAATGAGCGTCTTCATGCTGTCACGGGCAGCAGAGTAGAAGGTGCTGACGCCATCCTTGATGCGTGTCAGACCATTCTGCTTAGAACCTACCCACAAGCTACCGTCAGGAGTCGTTGTCATACAAGTTACCTTGAGACTGGCCAATGGTCCTTCATAGCCAATAATGCCTTTGTCGCCTGTACCATACCAGATGGTGCCGTCTTTGTCTTGGGCTATGGCTGTGATGTCACCGTTCAGCAGTGACTGAAACTTGTAGATGTTGTCGCCATAGTAGGCCAGACCTGACTTCTCCGATCCTACCCATAGCAAGTCTGTATCGTCAACATACACACTCTGCACACCCACTACATCCTGGTTGTAGATATGATTATTGCTACTGGTACCTTGTGGCGTGACAGGCTCCATCTCCAGTGTGTTCACATTGGCGCGTATCAGTCCTAAACGGTCCGTACCAATCCAGATATTTCCCTTGTGGTCTCCGGCTATGCCGTTCACGCTATGGTCGGTATTATTGCCCGTCATGCCCAGTTGGTCGCCAATGGTTGTATTCCACGTGTTGGTACTCTTGTTATACAGCATCAGCGTTCCCTGTCCGTAGAGCCAGATGTTGTCCTGCTGGTCAGCATAGGCGTTCAGCGTAGAGGATTTGCGCAGGTGTTGCTGGGCAATGTAGTCTGTCTTCCATACGGTGCGCTGCTGGTGCATTACATCGCAGCATACGATGCGTCCGTCATCGTAGACTATCAAGGCACCATCGCGGCACTCACTGATATTCGTTATTACACCCTGAGGAACACCATGGGAGTCGTCTGTATATCCAAATTCGAAGAGCAGTTGCTGCTGCATGTTGTAGGCTACCACACCTTTGTTGGGAATGGCTGCCCAGAAATTCTTGTGACTGTCTATATAAACCACGTTCGGTCTGCCTTCAATGCCCATGCGACCATAGACTTGCTTCATGTCGCGCTCGAAGTTTTCGCCCTGTGGGTGATAGATGCAGAATCCTGCCGAGGTCTCAATCCATAGTGTACCCTCCAGCGTCTCCTGGATGCTGATGATGTAGCTGTCGGGCAGTGAGGAACCGTCCTGCGAGTTGCATTGGAAGTTATGGAATGTATAGCCGTCGTAGCGATAAAGACCTGCTGGCGTTCCTAACCAGATATATCCGCGTGAATCCTTGAGTATGCAGTTAATTTGGCTGATTGTCAGTCCGTTATGCGCATCGAGAATCTTGAATAGATAGACTCCTGCAGCGCCTATGGGCAGTGCCAGCATGAGTATCAGCAGTATCTTTCTCAGTATCTTCATATAGACATATAGACTTGTATAATATATTATAGTACGCACGCGTAGCGGTCGACAATACCCATCAGGTGGTTGCCGTCGTCCACTACTAACACGTTATGTATCTTATGCTTGTTCATGATTTTCTGGATGTCTGAAATCTTAGCCTGCGGAGAAACCGTCTTCGGTGTGCGCGTCATGATATCCTCCACGGTATGGTTGAAGAAGTCAGCCTGCCATTTCTCCATAGCCCGACGGATGTCACCATCGGTAATCAGTCCAGCTATCTTTCCGTCCTCGACGGCTACACCCAGTCCAAGCTTACCCTTGCTGACATGAATAATAGCCTCGCCCAGGTGCATGTTGGCAGACAGCAGGGGCATATTTTCCGTAATCATCACATCCTGGGCGGTAGTCAGCAGTCGTTTGCCTAATTCGCCACCAGGGTGGAACTGCGCAAAATCCTGCGGACGGAAATGGCGCTTCTCCATGAGTGCGATAGCTAGTGCGTCGCCCATAGCCAGTGTGGCTGTTGTCGAACTGGTGGGTGCCAGGTTCAGCGGACAGGCCTCTTTCTCTACGCTGACGTTCAGGTGGCAGGTGGAGTATTTCGCCAACAGCGACTTCGGATTGCCGCTCATACCGATAATAGGAATCTGCATGTGCAATACCATGGGAATGAAGCGCAACAATTCGTCTGTCTGTCCAGAGTTAGAGATTGCTATTACCACGTCGCCTTGAGACATTACACCCAAATCACCGTGATAGACGTCCAGTGGATTGATAAAGAACGATGGTGTTCCTGTAGAGGCCAGCGTGGCAGCTATCTTCGCACCGATATGACCGCTTTTGCCAACACCAGTAACGATGACCTTGCCTTTGCATTCCATAATCATGTCCACAGCACGTTCAAAGTCGTTATCCATCTTAGGTATGAGGTCGAGAATGGCTTGTGCCTCCTCTTTCAACGCCTGTATCGCAATCTCTTTTGTTGTCATTTTTTTTCTTTATTCTGTTTGGGGGCTGTGTGCCCTTTGTGTGTTTATAGGAGTTTTTCTATGAGTCCTTCCAACTTGTCTAACTGCAGCATGTTGGCAGCATCGCTGAGACCTTGGTCAGGGGTAGGGTGCACCTCAAAGAAGAAACCGTTGGCTCCGAAAGCTTTGGCAGCCATTGCCATCTGCGGAACAAAACGGCGGTCACCGCCAGTCTTGCCATCAGCGCCGCCAGGACGTTGTACGCTATGTGTGCAGTCCATAATGACCGTATCTGTTATTTCGAGCATATCGGGAATGTTACGGAAGTCTACCACCAGATTGTTGTAGCCCATCATATTGCCACGCTCCGTCAGCCACACCTCCTTGGCACCGCCATCGAGGGCTTTCTCTACGGGGTACTTCATGTCGTGTCCACTGAGAAACTGTGCCTTCTTGATGTTCACCGTCTTGCCAGTCTTTGCTGCTGCCAGCAAAAGGTCTGTCTGTCGGCAGAGGAATGCGGGTATCTGCAGTATGTCACACACCTGACCTGCAGGTTCTGCCTGCCACGATTCGTGAATGTCTGTCAGCACGCGCAGACCATACTTGG
>Ga0247608_10002645_pt1 | contig 21875 bp, 23 predicted proteins | sample 176DNAGHGlowgp2_FD_193490 | JGI IMG/M metagenome (GOLD analysis project Ga0247608, IMG submission 193490) | Sheep rumen microbial communities from Palmerston North, Manawatu-Wanganui, New Zealand - 1766 DNA GHGlow gp2 | ecosystem: Host-associated > Mammals > Digestive system > Stomach > Rumen ...
AAAGTCTCTTTATGACTTGTTCTACAACGACTTCCTCTTTGATAACTCAAAGGGTAAGATTACCGTTCGTGTGGGTAACGCAGAGGCTGTTAAGCTCACTCCTTTCGGTATCGAGAAGTTTGCTGAGGGCGACAAGCTAAGGGTTAATAGCATTGACGACACCGTTCGTAACGCCATCATCAAGGTTAATGGCTTCTCTGCATTTAATGCAAGTAAGTTGACCGGTCCTGATGGCAACGAAATGGACACCGAGGCTTTCCTCGCTTCATTGAAGGTTATCTTTATGAAGGACATCGAAGCTGTTGAACAAAACAGTGGTAAGACTACTTCTTCTAGCTTCAAGAAGTACGAGGCAATTCCTTTCCGTGTTGTTACTCAGAAGTATGGTAAGGGCATCGTTGAGTACAGCAATCCTTGCGATGCTGATGGTAATATCTACCTAGAACTTGACCTTGCTAAACCTTGCAAGGACCAAGGTGGTACTCTCGATGGTTATATTGGTGTTGACGCTGAACAAATCAGTGACCTTCTAACATCTGCTGACACTGTTGTAAAGGTGGCTTGGGCACAGTATGACAGCCTTGAGCTAGAAACTGAAATCGGTGAGGTTAGCTTCAAGCTTGATAGCGTAACCGTTAGTGTTGAAGAGAGAAAGTTACGTGCTACTTGGTCTCCTGAGTTGGCTCAAGACGTTTCTGCTTTCCACAACATCGATGCAGAAGCTGAATTGACAGCTATCCTTTCAGAGCAAATCGCTGCTGAAATTGACCGTGAAATCCTTCGTGACCTACGTAAGGGCGCACCTTGGCAGGCTCGCTTCGACGTGAATGGTTGGAGAAGAATGGCAGCATTCTCTACTAACTATACTCAGAAGGATTGGAACCAAGAGCTAATCACTAAGGTTAATCAGATTTCCGCTCAAATCCATAAGTCAACCCTACGTGGTGGCGCTAACTTCATCGTTGTTTCTTCAGAGATTTCCGCTTTGTTCGACAACCTTGAGTACTTCCACGTAACTGACGCTAGCGCTGAGCAAGACCAGTACAATATGGGTATTGAGAAGATTGGTGCTCTAAGCAGCCGTTATCAAGTTTACCGTGACCCATATGCACCTCACTGGTCAATGATTATCGGTCACAAGGGTAAGAGCCTTCTTGACACGGGTTACATCTACGCTCCATATATTCCTATGCAGCTAACCCCAACAATGTACAACCCGTTTAACTTTGCCCCGGTCAAGGGAATTATGACGAGGTACGCTAAGAAGATGGTTAACAACCGCTTCTATGGCCACGTGAGAGTGGATGGCCTAGTACATTGGTCGGTTAACGAATTGAGATAATAAGTAATTGTTAATCAATAGTTTATAAAGTTACCAAGTCTTCGGATTTGGTAACTTTTTCTATGCTATTTGCTGTTTTTATAATATTTTTTAATTTTAGGGTAGAAAAAGTTATTGAAATCACTTTTGAAAATATTTATAGGGTGGAAAAAGTTATTGAAAAAATTTTTGTTTTTTAAAAATAAAAAATGTATATTTGCATTATAAGATATATAATTGTCAACTACCCACAAGCTAAAGACTTGTGGGTAGTTGACTTTAATATGGTAATAACATCGCAGTTGGCACAAAATATTTTAATTTTGTGTGATATTTATTATTAAAATGACGAATTAAATACGTATTATTATATGAATAAGAAACTTATTAGGTTAACAGAATCAGACCTTCATAGGATAGTAGAAGAGTCTGTAGCAAATATCCTATCGGAAAACGGAATGGAAGAAGGTTGGCTTGGAGATAAATGGAATCAAACCAAAAGTGCCGTTGGTACTGCATTTAGCAAAAAGGGAGGTAGTATGGGGCAAAGACTACAAAATGCAAGAAAGAATTGGAATACTCAAGGTGAATTGAATGGCTTGAATAACCTCCGACAACAATTAACTCAAATGCTTGATGCTCGTCAGATAACTCCTCAGACAACTGTGGCTCAACTTGTTGGCGGCAAGTACAACAATAATAAGTTTGGTACTATGACAAGTATGGCAGCAAACCGTAGAGGACAGATTTTAAGACGTGGTGGAACTGCTTATTAACTTAATCAATAGTCTATCAGCCATAAAAGAACTTTTTCCAATTTCTTAGGAGAAAAGTTCTTTTTTTTTTATATGACCAAAATCGCCGTAAACCTTTATAATTGCATTAAAATATGTATGGAGAAGGGAGGTTTAAAACCTCCTTTTTTATTGTCATTTTAATGATGGTTAGATATTTATCTTTAGGATAAAAATACATTTAAAGAAATGATGACATTAAATTTCTACGGATATGAGGAGCAAGTGTTATTTGTTCCTAAAAGATACGATAACTATCAAGTAAAGGTTTCCAATGAGGATAAGGTTTTAGTAATCAAGGAAGATGGTAGTTTATTGGCTAAGATTGGCGTTGAATTCGATGTAAGTACGCATAAGTTATCCCTAATAGGAAAGGATGACAACGTGTGCATTGATGATGTTGTGATGCCTATTGCTTTTAAGTCCGTAAACAACATTGAATATGACAAGGGTAACGGTGAGATAAAGATATTATTCAATAATACTGATGGCTCTTTGTCTGAGGTTGTTCTTGACATTGATGAGGTTGTTAAATCATACAAGGCAGGACGAGGCATTGAAATCGATGATGACAATGTAATAAACGTAAAGGTTAAAGATGGTGACACACACCTTGTTTCAAGCGAAGATGGCTTGTCTATAACACTTTCTGATTTTTACACAAAAGAAGAGATAGATGAAAGTAGTTCGGAGGTTTCTTCTGCACTAAACTTTTTGAATGAAAGCAAATTAGATGTTAGTGCATATACGCCAACTGATTTGAGTAACTATTACACTAAGGATGAGATTGATGATTCTGTCCTTGTTATTTCTTCAAAATTAAATGACCTTAACGATAGAAAACTTGATGCATCTGCTTATACACCAACTGATTTAAGCAATTATTATACCAAGGAAGAGGTTGATGAAAAGATAGAGGAGTATGAGCCAGACTTAAGCAATTACTATACAAAGGAAGAAATTGATGATTCTGCCCTTGTTATTTCTTCAGCATTAAATGACTTAAATAATATAAAGCTTGATGTATCCGCTTATACCCCTACAGATTTAAGTGATTATTATACAAAGGAGGAAATCGATGAATTTGTTGATAACATATATACAAAAGAATACATAGACTCTTTGACTGATGAACTACGTGATGGCTTGGTAACACCAACAGAGAAACAAACTTTTATAGATACTAGCGAATATGTATTAAATGCAAATTCAGAAGTTAGTAGGTTGCTATTGCAAGATGGTACTATTGTTGATTTACCAAACATTTTAAGAAATATACAGCAAGGCAGAACATATAATGTGTATGACGATGATAGTCATAGAAATATGAATAACAATTTAAGTCCTGGTATTTATCTTCATTGTCGCAGTGGAAGGCCTAGACCAGAGCAAGGAAACCACAATGATGAGATTTATACGTTGATATCTAAGCCAGAGTTCAATAACAATACAATGCTGTATAATGTTCAACAATGGGCTTATTCTGAGAATTATCCTAATCAAGCATTCTATAGAATAGTAAAGACTCCAGCGCTAGATAATTATGATTCAGAAAATTATGGTGATTGGATAAGATTTGCACAATATATAGATTTGTCTAGTTTTTGTACTACAAGTGAGGCGCAATCAATGATAGATGCTGTTGAGGGCGAAATACCTTCGCTTGATGGGTATGCAACAGAAAATTATGTTAACTCTGCTGCTCAAGCTATTTCCGAATTAATGGTAACCAAAGACCAAGAACAAGAGGATATAACATCGTTGGAGAATAGTTTGAAGAGCTATATAGATGAAAAAGATGTTGAGGTTAAAAATGAGTCTAAAATATACATAGATGAACAAGAGCTTGTCACTAGAAATAATTTGAATGAGTTGTCAACGAAGTTTACAAAGCTGACTGACGGAATAAGTGCGACAAGTTCTGAATATACTGGTGGAACTGGCGTATTTGACCATCTCTATAAGCAATTCCACGAACTAATTAAGGGTCTTGATGAGAATCGTCTACCAACAATTAAATCGCTTATCGAAAGAATTGAAAAACTTGAAAACGTAGAACACAACGAGGTATATATACAATTGCCTCAAAATGTAGAAGATTATTATTTCCAATTCTTCACAAAAGAAAGTGCAGATGAACTTGTTTGGGGAACATATGCTGATAGAGACACTGTTCATTACCAAACGCCATTGTCAATAAGTGATAGCAATATTGCAAGCCAATTGTGGACGATTGAGAAAAATTCATTAGGTGGCTATACAATTAGAAATGCTGCTTATATAGATTATGTTCTTTGTGCTCCAAATGTTTGGGATGTTAGTGCTAGAATGGATGGCTATACATCAGAAAGCGAAAAGGCTAATTATTCATTTGAGTACTACTATGGTTCACGATATAGTTATTGGGTTGTTAAAAATCTTTATTATGGTAATGACCAAAGTTTCATTGGACTATGGGATTCTGATAAAGTATTCGCCGATGGAGAGCGTTTAGCTGGTAATCGTGAGGCTCCTTCTAGCAAAAAAGAATCTGCTGATAAAATTGGTATTAGAGCAATACTCAAATCAGATATTAATGTCTAAAAAACGGAAATTTTATATAAACCTTGACAATTCTTGCGTCAAGGTTTATTTTTTAAGAAAAGAATTATGGAAGATAAAATTAAAGCAGATTTCTTGAATACAACAACTCATTACGAATAAATAGGTAAGAAAGCCCACTTCTTTAGATGTGGGATGAATTGCCACCACTCAGTTTATTTTATGCAAAGATACAAACAATTTTTTAAAAAACCAAATTAAAAATGTTAAAAAAACAAAACTTTTTCAAATTAAATACTATTTATAAGTAAATGAAACAATATAGAACATATACAATAAGGTTATTCCCTAATAAGGAACAAGCCAAGCAATTGCAAGAACTATCTCTTGCAAGAAACACATTGTATAATATTCTTATTGACATTGAGTGGCAAACCTATGGTAAAACCAAGAAAATTAAAACTGAGTATGACCTAGATAAAGATATAACGCTTATTCGAAAAGAAAGAGTACTTTTAACTAAGTTAAACTCGAAGGCTTCTCAACGTGTGGCAAAAGAAATATATTCCTCCTATAAAGCATTCTTCAGCCTTATAAAGAAGGACAAATCCGCAAAACCTCCACACAGACTAAACGATGTGAGCAAATTCCATACAATTGTCTACAATCAAACTGGATGGAAATTCCTTAACAATTACGAAATAAAACTCAATGGGATTACTCTGCCATATAAAGGCATACCATTAATAGAATACAACACCTTAAATGTTAAAGAGGTAAAACTAAAATTCATAAATGGTAAATATCTTCTTGATTTAGGCGTAGAAACGATAGTAAAAGAAGCCGATATATTAAATGTGAACAACAAGGTTCTTGCGATTGACTTAGGTATTAAAAACCTTGTTAATGGTGTCGATAATCTTGGAGATGTTGTGGTTTTACCCAATAAGGCAAAGCGTATTAATCGATATTTTCGTAAACAAATATCCAAGGTTCAGAGTAAGATGGACAAATGCGTCAAGTGGAGTAATGCATACAAGAAATTAAAGAAGGTAAAGAAAAAGTTATATAATCGTAAAAACTCACAGATAAAACAAACTCTACATATTCAGAGCAAAAGATTAGCGAATATGAACTACAAGACAATTGTAGTGGGTGACTTAAAGATAAAGAAACTTATGGAGAAGGGTAGTAATAAACTAACCAAAATATCTCGTAGTTTCAGTGAATCTGCAATAGCCACATTTATGGAATACTTAACCTATAAGTGCCAAGCAAAAAATACTGAAGTAATAAGTATTGGGGAGCAATGGACAACCCAACAAAATTGCTTAACAGGAAAATTGTTTAAGGATAAGATTTCTTTATCGGAAAGAACTGTACGATTAAGTGATTCCATTGTTATAGACCGTGATTTAAACGCAGCAATTAATATATTGAAGCGATACGAACAAAATCACCTTGCGTTGCTGACAGCGCCACTTGATGTTTCAAGTGTGGTTAATAGGTATAACTTATTAACAAATACGTGTTCTTAATAAAAAAAAGAACCCCACGATTTCAATCGTGGGAGTATGTCAGATAACTATGTCAACGTATTTTTGAATTTTAAAGAGAAGAAAATTAACTAAAAATTTGTCTTTTTCAATCTTTTTTTGTATTTTTGAGTCTACATTATAATAAATGTTTTTATATATGAAAAAATTAAGATTTTTTGCGATACTTTTGGTGTCATTGTTTATGCTGACCTCTTGCAACTCTCAAGAAGCTGTTACAGTGAGTGATGGACGTACAACAACAACGTATATATATTATGACCCGTATAATAACTATGAGGTATATTATATTGGAGGAATACCTTATTATAGGTATTGGAGTGAAAACAAATGGAATTATTATATCGTTCCTAGAGAAAGACATCATTCCATAAGGAGATGGCATCCTAATATGAGGCCACCTAGACCTTATATACATAACAATCATAATGGATATAATTACAGACATCCACAAGGTAGGCATAATAGACATCGTCATAATGGAGGAGTCTATCATAGGCCAAATGGAGGAGGATTTAATCGTGGAGGCACTTCTATAGGAGGAAGGAGATAAAATTACCAAATGCAGTCAGAATGGCTGCATTTTTTTTGTTTAATTAAGTATTTACTTGATATTTATAGATGCAAAAGTATATTTTAATTATGCAAATAACAGAAGAGTTAAAACAATTGTATCATTTGGTTAGAGTATCTTTGGGAAGCCCTGTTAGAAGTATTCAGTTAGATGATGACCAACTGTGTGCATTGCTTGAGGTGGCTGTGGGTAACTATGCCGAGAAGGTTCAGAATTGGATTATACAAGCAAACTGGCTAAATTTCAACGGAAAATCTATAAATTTCTTACAGAACCCACAAGAATTGGCATATGCATTCACTATTAAATCTCTTGATTTTACAAAGCCATTTTCTTATTGGTTTTCAAAAGAGGTTGGGTTACAACAACGTGGACCTTTTGAGTTAAAAAAAGACTTTATACAAGTTGAAAAAGGAAAACAGTGCTACATTATACCAGCTGGACGTGAGATTAATCGTGTAATGTACGTTACTCCATCTACAACAAAAGCTGCACTATACGGAAATCTAGGTACTCTAGATACTGGCATCGGAGGTGGCTTCGGACAATATGGAAATCTTGGAAATGGTATGGGAATTACTGGCTTCTACGTCGGCTCTGCATATGACACTGCTCTTATGGCTGCTGACCTAAAATACAAGAATTCTTTATTGAGAGGTGACCTTGCTTACAAGGTGACTGCTGGTCCTGATGGAACGCATATCTTACATTTGCTTTCCACTCCAGGTTCACCTAATATGATTGGTGGTGTTGCTGCCGATGATTCTTGGGGTTGGAATAAGTACGTCAATTGCTATGTTTGGTATACATATTATGACGTAACTGATGGCACTGAAGATGAAATAGACGCTTGTAGAATTGACAATGGAAGTGATATACTGATAACGCCAGACCAAATACCTTTGTCAAAGATGAGGTATGAGTTAATGAACGACCCAACCAAGCAAACCATAAGGAAACTTCTTACGGCAGAGGCTATGATTACTCTTGGTTTAATTAGAGGTACGTTTAGTGGTGTTATTAAGATTCCAGATGCTGAGATGACAATGGATTATAATAGGTTTATTGACCTTGGTAAAGAGATGCGAGAGCAAACGTATACTGAGCTAAAGGAAAGGCTAGAAGCAATGTTACCTTGGAATATTATGAAGAACCAAGCTGATATGGCAGAGAGCCTTGTTAAGCTACAAGGATATAAACCTTTAGGTTTGTATGTCATTTAATAACTAAAGAAATATTTATAAATAATAAATCGTGTGATTTTTATGAAAAAGATAATGTTAACAGAAACAGATTTACATAATATTATCAAGGAGTCTGTCGAAAAGGTTTTAAATGAAGGGCAATATGATGACAATCCAATAAAAAAATGGGTTTATTGGGGATTTAACTATCACGACCCAAATGAATGGATGGGAATATTTGAGGGGGCTCCAATGGAACATTTTATGAAGAAATTTGATGCTTGCTATAGTAAGTACGGTCCAAGTGGAGTTATGAACGCATTCTTCGTTGAACTTGATGCTAATAATCAACAGAAACTAATCAATTATATAATGAATAATTATTAAACTAGTATAATAGAATGAAAAAGAATAATATTAAATTGACAGAATCTGATTTACGAAATATCGTCAAAGAATCTGTAAAGAAAATAATCAGTGAAGGTCATTGGGATAGTAATGTATGGGATGAATTCCAAAGTCTTCGAGAGAAACTTGGGGATGATAAGTTAATTTCAGAATTATATGACTATCTTGACGGAGATACAATTGATGATTTCATCGAGACAACAAAACGCAATTATGACCTTGACAATGAAGATTATGAATATTAAATAACTGTGGTTTATGAAAAAGAATAATATAAATAATACAATCAAGGAGATTGAATCTCTTTCGAAACTCCTAAAGGAGGCTTATATCTTTGACGGCAACGAAGAAGAAACTCCTATGGAAGAGCCTAAGGAATGTGAGGTTCCACAAGAAGAGGTTCCAGATGATGAACTTATGCAAAATGGCGGAACCGATGAAATAGTGGACCAGATAAGGCAACTTGCATTGGATGGAATACAGAAGTATGCCGATGACGTTGACAATGAAATGTACATACTTTTCAAGAAGGTATGGATGATGTGCGACAAATGCTTGTCTGAAAAAGATAAAGTTGAGGGATAATTTTGTTACAATGGAAGGTTATAGTAACGACATAAGGAAAATGCTGTCCCTTATTGAGCGTATGGAAAAGCCACAAACACCATATCAAGCATTATTGAACGAGTCTAAGGATATTGTTTGTGAGACTCGTGTTCTTAAGAGTGCAAATGATGCCTTTGATGTAATGGATAAAATTGGCAATAACAAATTTGTTTGCATCGGTTATGTAACTAGTGCCAATTTACAGATTCCACAAGTAAAGAGGAAGAATCCAGAAACGAATAGAATGAAAAGTTATGATGACTTTGAAACATTTGCCTCACAGATTGGACACGAAGGAGAAATTGGTGCAATAATTAAGGTAACAAGTTATAATATTAGATATACCGCACAAGATAAATGGGGCGAAAAATATAACAAATATAAGAATGGCCTTAATAAAATAAGAGGAGAATTTGGTTTAGAGCCAATACAAGATAAAGAGGGGTATACCCAAAAAGTAGATTATGGTAAAGGAGTTACTACTTATGGTGGCAATAACGATTCTCTAGTTGGGCGTACTTATTCCCCTCAGAATACATTTGGCTGCAAGGCAAAATCTATGTATTATCTTGTTGACACAAACGGAAATATCGTTGGTGAAAGAACAAAAGACTCAGTTAAACAATATCTAAAGGCAGCAAGAAAAGTAGAAGGTGTTGCTGCGTTAGAAAAACTAGGTACTTCAGAAGAGGAGATAGAAGACTTTAAGAATGCTGTTAAAGGTTTAGGGTTTAGTTATAAGAATTTCGAATTCAATTCTATACTTTATATCGCTGCAACCGTTGATGGGGAAAAGGTTATCTATATTAATGATAATTTAGCAAGATGCGTGAACGACATTAATATAAATGCACAAGATTTTGTTGATATTGCAAAGAAAAGATACCAAGAGGACTTAAAAGAAGTTGAAGCTCAAGAAGCACAACAATAAAAACAATAATGGGGAGTTTTAAACTCCCCATCTTTTTTACTTGTTAACGCTGTTTTTTGTACCTTCAGATACTACGATTACTGTCGAATTATTTTTTAAATCTTCTAGTGTTGAAGAATTTGTATAACTCATTGCAGACCTTAGATAGTGCTCCATATTTTTCACCCAATCTGAAATTTTATATTTTACTGTGACAGTTTTTTCAACACCTTCTGCTGTTTTTGTTACTTCTCCATTAATGCTTAGTTGCCCTCGCTTAGAAGCCATACCATAAAAGTTTTTTAAAACTGGTTCGTGAATTGTCGTGTTCCCAATAACAATCTTATTGTCGTAGAACTTTGCTTCACTCAATTCGTACCCTTTAAAATATTCACTATTTATAATTGGGCTAGCACTTTCTAAAAACGCAGCAAATAAACCACCAACCATAACATAGTCGGCGCCTAGTGCCAACGCCTTAATTACGTCAGAATAATTTCTAATGCCTCCATCTGCTATAATCTTAGGCATTTTTTCTTCAGTTAGGCCATATTCTTTTTTTATATGCTCCTTAACCATTTTCATATCATCGATAAGGGAAGCCATTGGGTAATGAATGGCGGTGTTGCTAGAGGTAATACAGCCAGCTCCTGTACCAACGCTTATTCTAACAAAGTCTGCGCCGCTTTTCCATACATCTTCGTATGTATTTGGATTCGCTATATTGCCAACCATAATGGTTATTCCATTACCATAGATTTTTTTCGCTTCTCTTACTGCCTCATAAAGGCAAGTCATATGCCCATTGGCAATATCTATTAACGCTTTAATTCCTCCATCATATTTCGCTTCTTCAGTAAATTCTTCAACAAATTCACCCAAAGAGAATGCAGCCCATTTGCCATTTATTGCATAGTTAATTCTAGTTTCTAGAGAAAGATTACGTGGTATTATAGGAATAATCTTATTATTATCAAATATGTCATAATTTTTCTCATTAACAACAGTATCCATAGGTGCAGTGAAAATAGGAAGATGACCATCTTCAGTAAATGGATTACATTCAGCCCTATGACAAATTTCGCTTATTTTAGCTGGTTTTACAGCAACGTCGTTGTAAGAATAAAGAACTCTACTTGTATCAAACATTATAAAAAATATGTGTTAAAAAATGATTAATTTCCCGTACTGCCAAATCCACCTTCTCCTCTATCAGAACTTGATAGCGTATCAGTGGTTTCTATTTCTATTTTAGGATAATGTAAAAATACAAATTGTCCTATTCTATCACCAACCTTGTAAGGAGCAAACAATAGTTTATGTGCATCCTCAATAAAACGTTTTTTAATTTGTTTGATGTGTTCGTCAACAAACGATGCTGAAGCGCCCCATCTAACACAATTAACAAGAGCGTGTAATGTTGCCTTAGTTTCTAAAGAATCTCTATTTTTATAGCAAAAGCATATTTCACCCCTATATATTGCTGAATCAACAACGCCAACAGAGTTGGCTAAATAGCAATCTGTTCTCCTATTTGAACTTCTAGGGAAAATAAATTGTCCTAAGCCAAAATCACTCTCAACTGCCCATCCTGTGTGATAAACGTACATATCATTTTCCTCGTCATATTCACAAGATATTGCAGTAAAATCCATACAAACATCACCATCGTGAGCATATGTTGGAACGATGGCACGTTTATCTAGCATCTTAAATTTTATAACTATTCTTTCCATCACTCTTTATTTTTATACTTATTATCAATATAAGTAAGTTCATTTGCTTGTCTAATCACGTTAGACAATGGAGTTGAAAAGAACTTAGCTTGTTTGTCATCTTCTAATCTATCAAGACAACACATAGCCTCAAATTCATCTTCAGTGAACTTTACACCCAAGTCTTGGCATAAGAGTAATGAACGCAAACCCATTTTAAGTCCAGCCTTAGAAGGTGCATATTTATACAAAAGGCCTCTTTTCTCAATTTCCCATTGATTATCGTTCTTTTCGAACATAACGGCTTTAGAAATTTGATGTAGCAAGGCAACCTTTATAATAGAATCCTTTTCAATAGGTACATTGACGGCTATAATATCAGCAATCTTAAGAGCAAATGGAGTAAGTGTTCTTAAAATTACATTAAGTAAAGAGCCATCATATGCTAGTCCATCTTCGTTGTTTGGTGTAAACGTAGCAAGTTTTAGCTTATCGCCGAAAACTTCATCTATTTTTTCACTAGTAACACCAAATGGTTCAATTTTTTTCTTGAAAATCTCGTAATTTTTTTCTAAAAGTTCAGCGTCAATCATTGTATAGAAATTTGTGTTATACGGTGCAAATGTACATAAAAAATATTGAAAATCCAAATTTTCGTAGTATTTATTTTTATAAAGTAGTATTTATTTTTATAAAAATGTGTTTAAACAAAATGAAAGAAAGTCTATTATATAATGCGTTGTTAGAAAATCTTAACAATGAAGAAAAACGAAATTTAACTAATAAACAACAGCGTATTTTTAAAGGAGCTATGGATAAATTGGCAAAGGACGTATATGGCTCTGAATATGGAAAAAGGGATGAGAAGAACAGTGAAAATTTTGGCGTAGATGTAAATAACGATTTAAGCATTCAATCGTTATTCAGTATTGGTAATGCGAAGTTATCTCCTGATACATTGATTATTAATTTTACTTCAGCTTTAGGGTGTCCATCTATAAATGATTGCCCAATTACACAAAAGGCTTGCTATGCTGTTGCTGGTGAGAATCGTCTTAAAAATACAAGGCGTAAGAACATATTAGTGCAAAAACTAGTTCAAAAAGCATATGCCAATAAAAAGTTGGACTCTCTTTTTACCTTAGCCGAATTATATATAGAGACACTTAAAGATACAAAAAAGCCTATTAAGTTTATTCGTTTTAATGAGGCAGGAGATTTTCCTAACCAACAAATCCTTGAAATGTCTGGAAAGTTTGCAAAGGAAATGAAGGATAAGTATGGTATTTTGTCTATGGCATACACTGCTAAGAAGAATCTAGACCCAAGTGTTCCAATAGACGGAGTGCCAATCGATGAGATTATGGCTATCAACAGAAGCCGTATGGATATAAAGAAAAGTGAGAATGCCATTGACCGTAATTTCTTTGGTATACCTATGAAAAGCTTTAGTGAGAACCCAAATGTTAACTTGGAGAATGCATATACTAATGTTACATATATTTCTGATGAGCAAGCAAATAGTTTAAAGGTTGAAAAGCCTATCAATGGTAAATATGGAATTCCTTCAGTTCCAGTACTCAATAAGGGGTCTTGGGACGGCGGAAGTGGATATTACTATGTTTGCCCTTGTAGCTTTTGGAGATATAATAAAAATAAGGCAACTACTGAATATTTCAGAAACGTTGGTATATTAGGGCAAAATGAAGAATATCCTGAAGATAATGGCTCAAAAATATCTAAATTGTGGTCGCAATTATCAGAAGAGCAGAAAAAAGAATTGAAATCAATATTGAGTAAAATTAAATCTCCTTGCGGAACTTACTGTGCAGTATGCCACGATGTAGAGGGTGGCGTAACTAAAGATGGACAAGAATGCATAAAAAAATATACTATTTTAACTGCTACACACGGTTCAACCGCTTCAAATTATGACCCACATTATGCTGAAGAAAAAAGAAAGGGTAATGACAATGTAATATACAAAGGGGATGATAGCAATCCTAATGGCCATTGGAGAGTTCCACAAAACGCAAAATTAATTAATAAACAAAATGGTGTTAGAAGTGATTTTATTCAAACTAAAGAAAGTGTAGAACTAGATAAATTGAAACAACAGTTCTTTGAAGAATACAATAAAATAAACGCTACTGTCATTTAGACAATGGCGTTTATTTTTTAAAAAGATTGTTAAATTATAGTCTTGATTATTTATAATTCTACATCAGTAACTCCCATTACTTCTAGGTACTTCCTAGCCCTATCTTTTGCAACGGTTGCAACACTATATTTATCTTTTACAGTATTTGTTAAGTTGTCAGCTAATTTTTGAATCAATTCTGGCTCATCAATTAGCTTCTTAATATACTTAGCCCATTGTTTGTGGTTCTTTGAAGTTTCAACTAACAACCCGTTACCATCTTCGTTTATAACGCCTCCCTTTTCAATCATTGGTTTGATATCAAGTTGATAAGGTCCGAAATCTTGACCAATGAAAGCCTTATTAAAAAAGCCCGCTTCGATGACCTTTAATTGGCTCTTTACTTTATTAAAGTCACATTCCTTTAATGGGGCTAGCAATACATCAATGTCGTTATAATGCGTAGCATAGTGATTAATGTCCTTTGTCCATATTCTACGGTAAGGTTCATCAAGATTTGGATATTGTTGCTGAGGTATAAACAAATTCAAGAAGTTCTTATGGTCATTACTTACAATATTATAGTTATCAGTTAGAATCTTCTCATATTCATACCATACGCTTTCCTTTGGCTCAATAGGCCTTTGGGTTGTTGTACCATCCTTTTGGTTATAAATGGTTCTAGTTCCATTCGTGTCGAAACCACAAAGGACAAACTGCATTTTATCTAGGTATTCCTTTGGAAGTTGCTTTGCAATGCCATCTATCAACTTAAAGTCATTCAAGTGTGCAGAGCCACAAATGAATCCAAAACGAATTCTTCCGTTTGGCCTAGGAGTAGGCTTTGGGATAAATTGTTCCTCTTCACTATTAATCGCATTTGGGAACACAAGAACATTTTGATTATATTTCTTAATAACATCAGCAAAAATAGGTGTTGTTGTGGTCACATAGTCTGCAATCTTTAGGTGTTCTGTGATTGGAATCCACCATTTTTCTTTCTTTGCTGAAATTGACATTGGGTGATATAAGCCTAAATCCCAATGGTCATCTACATCTACAAATACCTTAATTCCAAGGAACTTACACATCTTTACAATTTGAAGATTTTTATCGAGTTGTTTGTGAATGTGTATAATATCATATTGTTTTAAGAAGTTATCAAGGGAAATGTCCCTTGGAAAGTCTTTCAACATAATAATATCAATGTCGAAAAGGTTTGGGTAGTTCTCTTGAAGCCATATGTGTGGTTGCCTAGAACGAAAATAGCCACATCCGTAGTTATCAGATGGAACTACTAAGATTTTAATTTTTTTATCCATTGAGTATATTGTTAAAACATTATTCTGATTAAAATATAATTCTTATTTTGTATTTGTCAAGTTGAAGGAATTATTTTTTTTCTTTTTCTTTTATTTTATATATTTTCTTTTTATTTTTTATTTAAATTAATTATAATTAATTAAATTATTAATAAATAATATTTTTTTTTATGAAAAATATATATTTAAAATTATAATTTTAATTAATATTTTAATTTAAAATTAAATAAACTTTGATTTTTTAATTAATTTTGATTATATTTTTTATATATATATAATTTTTATTTAAAATATGGATAAGATAACAATAGTAGTTTCATCTAAGAAAAGTAGGGAAGAGAATGAAGGTTTTATTAAGCAAGTGGTAAAGTCTTCTAATGTTGAATGTGACGTTTTACATTTTCAAAACAATGGAGAAAAATCATTAACACAAATATACCAAGATGGATTAGAAAAATCTTCAACCGAAATGGTAGTGTTTATGCACGATGACATAACATTTATGAGAGATGGTTGGGGAGAAGTTTTATTTGATTTGTTTGAAAAAAACAAAGATTATGGTATCATTGGCGTAGCTGGGTCTGGTGATTTTGAATTCAATGCTGCTTGGTGGCAATATAAGGATATATACGGACAAGTGATGCATAAGAAGTACGATTCAGTATGGCTAACAGAATTTTCAAAAGACTTAGGAGATGAACTAGCTGAAGTTTGTGTTGTTGATGGTCTTTTTTTTGCTGTAATGAAAAGCAGAATCAATAATGGGTTTGATACTTCTTTAGAAGGCTTCAATTTCTATGAAATTGATTTTTGTTTGTCTAATTTTCTCTCAAAGAAAACAAAGATTGGTGTGACAACGAAGATTAAGATATTGCATAATTCAGTAGGTGAAATGAAACCTAATTGGTACGCCAATAGGGACGTTATAAATGAAAAATATAAGGAATATTATCCAATTAAAATAAGGAATAATGGGGAAGAAAAACGTAAAGGATTTAAGCGCAGAAGATAGAGAACAAATTATATCTATGCTAACTAGGATATCTAGTGACATTGCATCAAATACAACTATTCAGAAAATAATCAATGGGACAAGTTTTACGAAACTTACCCAAGAAGAGGCAGAATTGGTTGGCAATAAGAAAAAAGTAGATAAGATTCTAAGTTACTTCAAGAAGGTACAAGAGGATTACGTTTTAAACGAGCTATACGATGAAGTTTTTGGGGAAAATTAAGAATTACTTCTATAGGGTCATTTATTCTCTTCCATTTGCTATGAAGGGAGGAGAAATAATGTCGCCTTCAAAAGAAGGGTTGGATGGACTTGGCTTTGGGATTGAAAAGCATATTGAGGATGAAAGATTAAGTAAGGCAATGTTAAAAGGCGAAGTAACCAAAGAAGTTGCCGATATGAGATATAGAGACTATAAAGTTTCTGAAGAGTCAAGGTCTTATAATTACTTAGGAGATGGTATTGCAATTAAGGGTAAAGGTATTAAGAAGTTTGAAGGCAAAATAAAATTTGGTATGCCAAACGAACAGATATGTTCAGATACCTATAGTGAATTAAAGAGAGTTGATACCGATGAATATCTTGAGACTAAATATACTATTAATATTGTGTACAATGACATAACAAGGTTTAAAATTGAAAAATATTGTACCTCATTCAATATTAGCTTGGGTTATGGAAAAGAAGATTACCTTTTATTAAAATTTCCAAAAGAACCATATTTTAGAAAACCAGACACAAAGGCTTTTATAAATGAAATAAAAAAGTGTATAGAGGATACTAGGAATAATGGAATATTCGATTTAGTTTCAATTGTTTCATTTGTGACCTATAAGGTTATCGAAGAGAAGAATTATGTTTCATATATACTTCAAGATTTACATTGTGAATACATAAAAGAAAGTGAGAACGAGTTTGTAGCTAAGTATAAAATAGGGAAATATGTGAGGGAAGATTTAATAGCAAAATTCAAGGTCAATGAACTAGATGAGAAGTACAAAAACAAAGAAGCGAAAGTTCAAAAAAATAGTATAGATGAAATTTCAAAAGAAAAATATATTTGTGCTAGTTGCGGATGCGAAGTAAACAAATGGATTGCAGAGGCATCGATAGAATCCAATGGTAAGGTTCTTTGCGAAAAATGTTGGCAAGAGATGTTGACTTCGGACGAAAAATGATTATATTTTAATAAAGAAATAACAAAGATGGTTAGAATTGGGATAGAACTTAATGGAATAATCAGAGATATTAACAAGCAGATTCTGAAGTATTACGTTAAGGATATAAATAAAGAGTTTGATGACGAAGGGGTTGATATGAATGTGTTCAACCTTGCAGACCACCTTGATTTTGGCTCAAAGAAAAAGAAGTACGACTTTATGTACATTGACTATCCATATGAATTATATGGTTGTGCTAAGGAGTGTAAGAAAGATTTATTAGTAAGATTTAATGATTGGCTAGATGAGTTAAATAATGCTTACGGAAGCGAAGTTGAGGTATTCTTCTTTAGCCCAAAAGAGAATGCTCTTACAATACAATCTACTTATTTTTTCTTGAGTAAAACTGGGTGTAGAGTTCGTGAGATGCGTTTTCCAAAAGATGCTAGGGATATTTGGAATATTGCTGATATAGTGATAACAAACAACAAGGAAGTTATTGAAAGTCGCCCAAATGGTAAATTTTGTATTTTAGTAGAAAACAGTGAGAATAAGTCGCTAGAGTGTGATGTTCATATCACTGTTAAGGATTTTGATGCAATAACTAAAAATTTCGAAATGATAAAGAAATTAATAGAAGAAAAACCAATTGTTAAGAATAATTGGTTTAACAGAATGTTAAGGAGAGTTAAGAATGGGTAAAGAAAATAAAGTTCAAGAATTAGGCTATAAAATAAATTTAGAGAATGTTATGAACTTTGTTTTTAATGTTCCTAGAGAAGTTAATACTGAAATTACAGAGTCGTATGAAGGTGGTGATATAGGTGCTAAAGTAGTTAGAGAAAGCAAAAATGACTTTAACACATCTATTTCAACAATTAAGTATGATTTATTCAAGACTCTTCTTTCAATACTTGTTGAAGCAGGAGGAGAAAATGGTGAGGTTACGTTCGGTGAATTAACCGTTATAAACACACTTTTGGATTATAAACTAATAGAAGAGAAATAAACACGATGACTGACAAACACGAAGAGGTTATTGGTAGAATTCAATCTGAAATATCAAAGATTGATAAAAAGGAAAATACTGTATATTTCTTTGTAATAGATACAAAGGGTACGCCTAGTGGCTCTTTACAGTATATTTACAACCTTGCTCTTATTACAAAGGAGCTAGGATATGATGTGCATATGTTATATCAAGCTAGTGAAGGTGAAGAAGATGAATTTGTAGGTGTCGGAGAATGGCTAGGCGAAGAATATTCTTCATTGCCACACGACAATATTATGAATGAAGATGTTGGTGTTTCACCAAGCGACTTGCTATTTATTCCAGAGATTTTTGCAAATATTATGATTCAAACTAAGAAGCTTCCTTGTAAAAGGATTGCTATTATGCAGAATTATGATTTTATTTTAGAACAAACTCCTATAGCAGCACAATGGGGAAATTTTGGTATAATGGAAGCAATTGCTAATACTGAAATTAACGCAAGACTTTTAAATGAGATTTTCCCATATGTTAAGACTACGGTAATTCATCCATATATTCATAAGATATTCGGAGAAACAAAGGAACCAAAGAAGCTTATTGTCAATATTGTTTCCAAGAACATAGATGATATTAATAAGATTATTAAGCCATTTTATTGGAAGTACCCAATGTTCAAATGGGTTTCATTCCGTGATTTAAGGGGCTTCCCACAAGAGACGTTTGCACAACTACTTAGAGAAGGAATTGCAACAGTATGGGTAGATTCTCCAACATCATTTGGGTATAGCGCACTAGAAGCGATGAAGAGTGGTTCTATTGTTATTGCCAAGACAACTGATTTAACACAGAAATGGATGGAGGTTGAGAACGAGGACAAGCTTAATGATTCTTGTATATGGTTTGATACATTCCACGAGGTTCATAGGATTATTGCTAGTGTTGTAAGGTCTTGGATTACTGATTCAATTCCACAAAAGTATTATGAGGAGTCAAGTAAGCCTAATGAGTTGTATTCATATGAAAACACAAAGCTTGAAATGAGTGACTATTTGAACAAGGTTCTCACTGAGAGAAAGGCAGAAATGCAAGAGTTAATAACACAAGTAAAGGCGCAGAAGAATGAGGAAAGTAAATGATAGTGTTTCGGTTATTGAACGATGGGAAGAGCAAGAGTGTTTGACTAACGTCTCTGAAGATGATAAAAAGTATCTTGCTGACTTGTATGATGCATTATATTGCAAGTTGAAGGATATGGATGATAAGGAAGTAACTCAAATGGTTAGAATGTTATGCCTTGAGGAATTAGGAATTCTTAGCGGAGAAAATGACAATGATGTCAAGGATGTATTGTTGGAATTGTTACTTCCAGTCGTAAGAAGGGTGTATGAATGTAATCGTACAGTTTCAATGATTTCATTCTTATATTGCCTTTCTAGGGTATATGTTAATACTGAATTTTTGAATGAGAATTTAGGTGATGATACAAGGGCCAAACTTTCAAAGGTTGATAGACTAAGAAACTACCTTGTCGAAAAAATGAATGATTGTACTAATAAAGAATAAATAATGGCAAAGAAAACTACAGTAAAGTACGATATTGATATTATTGTTCCCATTCATAAGTTTGATGAGGAAACAGAGAAGCTACTTACTAGAGCGCTAGAGAGCGTACCTAGCGGAATGAAGGTTATTTTGTCAACCACATCTGAAGTTGCTCCAAAGTTGGCAGACTATTCTTCTAAAGCCCCAAATGGATTGGAACTTATTGTTACATCTAAAGATGATAATGGTGATTTTTCAACGTTGGTTAATAATGGCGTTGAAAATGTAGAGCAAAAGTATTTTTCTATACTTGAGTTTGATGATGAATATAGTCCTATATGGTTTAACAATGTAAAGACGTATATGGATTATAAGCCAGAGGTTAGTGTTTTCTTGCCATTAAACGATTTAGTTGATTTTGAGTCAGATACATTTGTTGGGTATGGTAATGAAGCAGTTTGGGCTTCATCATTCTCAAATGAAATTGGATATATTGACAATGATTGTTTGCAACAATTTTTTGATTTTTATATGACGGGTGGCGTTTTTAATAAAGATGATTTTAACACTGTTGGTAAGTTGAAGCCATCCATTAAGTTGAGCTTTTGGTATGAGTTTTTACTTAGGTTAACCAATAAGGGGAAAAAGGTATTTGTAATACCTAAGATTGGATATCAGCACAACATTGGACGAAAGGGTTCTCTTTTCGAAAACTATAGAGAAACGCTAGACGAGAAGGAAAGTAGATTTTGGCTTTCACTTGCTCGTAAAGAGTGCTTCTTTACACAAGATAGAAAAAAAGAATATAATCCTGAAGAAGAGGAGGACGATTAAACCCTCCTCTTTTGCACTATCTGACAACACCAAGGTCGCTTTAAGTAGGGACGTGTAGGAAAGGACTTTTTGTTAAGTCGGTATGTCTGTGCAATGTTTTATTAAAAAGTACAAACAAACGATAATGGCAAAAAGAGGAAGAAAGCCCAAAAATGAGAGAAGGGGCTATTTTTATGAAACCGAAGAAAACGCTGTTGTTGAATATATACAAGAAACCGACCAAGAAAAGAAGGAGTATATATTCAACACGTATTTATTGCCTGCATTTACGAAAATGATTGAAAGTATCATAAGAAGATACAAGCTTTATTTGCCAGATGAGGATTTTGCGGAGACATTTGATGACACGATTTCATTTCTTATGTCTAAGATAGACCATTTTAATCCAAACTCTGGTTATAAGGCATATTCTTATTGTGGAACAATATGTAAAAACTATTTAATTCTTAAAATTAATAAGTATGACAAAAATCAAAAAAGGAACGTGTCATACGATTATATGTTGAATGATTTACGAGAAGATGGAAATTATTCGTATGAGGATAATAATGGTGGCTTGACGTTCTTACAAGAGATTATTAATGAAACTAGTGACGCCATACAAAAGATTATGAGTAGTGGAGAAAAGCTAAGTCAAAATGAAGTTAAGGTTGGCGAAGCCCTTGTTTCATTGATGAATAATTGGGAAGAATTATTTGCTAGGATGGGAAGTGATAAGTTTAATAAGAGTTCAATATTGTTATACCTAAAAGAAACAACGTATTTATCCACAAAAGAAATCAGAAAAAGTATGCGTAAATACAAAGACGCATATTTAGCAATCAAGGAACGCGCCATAGATGAGCAATAAAATCTTAAATATAATATTTATAGTTAAACATTAATTAATGGCTAAATATAAAGTTACTGTCAATTCAGTTGATAATATTCGAGATTTGCTTCAAATTACATATATGCTAGCAGATGAGCAGCTTGTGCAAGCTCAAAATGAAATTAATAAACTTGCAAATTCAACAAACTTGCAAGATGAGATTATGGATGCTAAGCAGAAGTATGCAAAGGCGATTAACGACTATCTTTCTATTAAGGATAAAGCAATTTCAAAAAAATTGGAAATTGCAAAGTTATTGTCTGAAATATTGAAGCATAACGGAGATGTAGATTCAACTCTTAACGACACAAATGCAATGAAAAACGTTTCCATCGACTTTAAGAAAATTAGAGAGATGGTTAACAGTAGCGTAAAAGATACTGAGAAAAAA